>OBXO01000047.1_pt1 | contig 157900 bp, 152 predicted proteins | sample 1501431 | NCBI WGS metagenome assembly OBXO01 (sample SAMEA2580163, study PRJEB22360) | human gut metagenome | biome: human gut; feature: human-associated habitat; material: faeces | place: Denmark | collected 2008/2010
TGCATTAGTAAATTTAAGTCCAACGCATGTGAGTGTAATAGAGAGAGGCTTGAAAAATTGCTGCAGGAAGTATTTATGGGAAATCTGAATCTGGTCATAAGAAAGGCGAACCGGATGTAGTTGGAACATTTTCCGTAAATCGAGATGAAAATATTACCGTGGTTGCTAACCGGGGACATATCGAGGATAAAGAAGCTTTTGCAAGAGAACTTTAACAGATTGGAAAATATGGATCTTTATAACAGGCTTACTCCGGCTGTTTTAGCATATGAAGGGATTGCATTTCAATATATGACACCATCTGTGTTTGAAATCCAGCAGTTTGAGTATTTGCAAAATCATTTAAGAATCTTGTCTGCGTTTTATGGCATTTTAAAACCAATGGATGGTGTGACTCCTTATCGTCTTGAAATGCAGGCAAAGGTTGGAATTGGAGATGCAAAAAATCTGTATGAGTACTGGGGAGCATTGTTATACCGCTCAGTAATCGATGGCAGTAGGATTATCATTAATCTTGCATCAAAAGAATACTCAAAATGTATAGAAAAGTATCTGACACCACAGGACAGATATATTACGATTGTATTTTGTGAGTTATCCGGAGATAAATTGGTAACAAAAGGTACCTATGTCAAGATGGCTCGTGGTGAAATGGTCAGATTCAGAATATGTATTTGAACGCGAAATAAAATAGTTATTCAGCTAAAAGATGCTCAGTTTGTCGGTTTTTATAATAATAAGAATTATTATTATTATTGACAACAGGATAATAGTGGTATATAATCCTTATTAAGAACTAATCCTAATAAGGAGGACGAATGACAAGTAGGAGAAATACCATTCAAAAAGATCTTGTAAGAAATACCGTATACGAAATGAGAAGACACGTTACGACAAATGAAGTGTATGAATTTATAAAAGAAGCATATCCTACAATCGGAAAAGGAACTGTATATAGAAATCTTGATATATTGGTAGATGAGGGTTCGTTAAGGAAGGTTGAAGTTCCGGATGGACCGAATAGGTTCGATTTTACATTGAAAAATCATTACCATGTCAGGTGTGTAAAATGCGGTGAACTTTCAGATGTGGACATGGATGAAATACCGGATTTGCTGGAAAGAATTCATAACACTCATGGAATTGAATTTGTGGATTATGATATTTCATTTAAAGGCATTTGCCCGAAATGCAGGGAGAAGGTAAAGGAGGAACAGCATGGATAGCTGTGACAGTTACTAAAACAGAGGACAGTCAGACAATATGGCGTTGCAGAATTTGCGGATATGAATATGTAGGCGAGGAATTACCAGATGACTTTATATGTCCTTTGTGCAAGCACCCGGCATCAGATTTTGAAAAAGTAGTAAAGAAAACGGAGGTAAAAGAGATGGCAGCAAACAAATATGCAGGAACACAGACAGAGAAGAATTTACAGGAGGCATTTGCAGGGGAATCACAGGCAAGAAATAAGTATACCTTTTTTGCTTCTGTAGCAAAAAAGGAAGGTTACGAGCAGATGTCAGCATTGTTTTTAAAGACTGCAGATAATGAGAAAGAACATGCAAAGATGTGGTTCAAGGAATTAGCAGGAATTGGTGATACAAAGGAAAACCTGGCGGCAGCGGCAGAAGGCGAAAATTATGAGTGGACAGATATGTATGAAGGCTTTGCTAAAACAGCTGAGGAAGAAGGATTCCCTGAGCTTGCAGCAAAATTCAGGGCAGTAGGTGAGATTGAGAAGCACCATGAGGAAAGATATCGTGCACTTCTTAAGAATATTGAAACTGCACAGGTATTTGAAAAGAGCGAAGTTAAGGTATGGGAATGCCGTAACTGCGGACATATTGTGGTAGGAACTAAGGCGCCTGAAGTATGCCCGGTATGTAATCATCCACAGAGCTATTTTGAAGTACATGAAGAGAATTATTAAGGAGATGAGATTATTATGAAGAAGAAAGTGATTAATTCAAAAAAAGCAGTAATGATAGGCTGTGGCTTTGTTGGTTCTGCATCGGTATTTGCTCTGATGCAGAGTGGCTTGTTTACAGAGATTGTCCTTATCGATGCAGATAAGAACAAGGCAGAAGGAGAAGCGATGGATATCAGTCATGGTATTCCATTTGCGAGTCCGATGAAAATATATGCCGGAGATTATGATGATGTGGCTGATGCTGCAATTGTTGTCATATCTGCCGGAGCGGGACAGAAACCGGGAGAGACAAGGCTTGATCTCGTAAATAAAAATGTAGCAATATTTAAGTCAATCATTCCTGAAATAGCAAAGAGAAATTTTGCAGGTATCATGCTTGTAGTTGCGAATCCGGTAGATATCCTGACTCAGGTAGCCATAAAGTTATCAGGACTTCCAGAAAACAGGGTTATTGGATCGGGTACTGTGTTAGATAGTGCCAGATTAAGATATAAGCTTGGTGAGCATTTATCTGTGGACAGCAGGAGCGTTCATGCATTTATAGTAGGTGAGCATGGAGACAGCGAAGTTGTAGCATGGTCATCAGCCAATGTATCTGGTGTTCCATTAAGTGAAATGTGTGAAATGCGTGGACATTACAAGCACAAGGAAAACACGGCAGAAATAGCTACTGCAGTCAAGAACAGTGCGTATGAGATCATAAACAAAAAGCACGCTACTTATTATGGAATTGCAATGTCTGTAAAAAGAATCTGCGAAGTGATTATGAGAGATGAAAAATCAATACTTCCTGTATCACACATGATTCATGGAGTATATGATATTGACGGAGTATCGTTAAGTATGCCAGCTATTGTAGGTGCAGATGGTATTGAGTCTGATATACCTATTAATTTAAGTGGCGAAGAAGCGTTAAAGCTTAAGGAATCTGCAGATTCATTGAAAAAGATTATGGAGACAATTGAATTATAAATTTTACACATGGACGGAGAAAAAGACATGGAAGTAAGGTACTGTATCTGTAAGCATTGTGGAAACATTGTTGAAAAGGTAAAGGATAAGGGTGTACCTGTAAATGCTTGAAGAACATTTCATTGAGTGGATTACATTAAATACAAACCAGGGAATATACAGAAAACAGTTAAATCCAGGTCAGGAGCCGGTAGCGGATTTTTGCCTCTGCGATGGAGAATATGTAGAAGAAGTATACGCATACTGCAATCTTCATGGGTTCTGGAAATGCTAAAAACACTTGATATTCATGCTAAGATTACAAAACAATTCAGATACAACAGTAATATATGCTGTGTATTAATATATTTATGAGGAGGAACAAACTAATGAAATATGTATGTGACGTTTGCGGATGGGAATATGATGAAGAGGAAGGTTATCCTGAAGGTGGTATTGCACCAGGAACAAAGTGGGAGGATGTTCCGGAAGATTTTGAATGCCCATTATGTAATGTTGGAAAAGATCAGTTTTCAGAAGTTGAATAGAAGCCTAATCTTGTATTAAATACGGATGGATAAACCAAAACCCTGGTGCGTGAGCAACAGGGTTTTTTATTGCGATATTTTGTGATGATATCACAGAAAATAATCTACCTTTTGCTTATAATGTAGCTAGAAACTAAGTGAGGAGGTAGTCTAAATGAGATTAAAAGACAAAGTTGCAATCATTACGGGTGGAAGCCGTGGCATAGGATTTGCTACAGCTGATAAATTCTTTATGGAGTCCGGCTTTCTATATCCGGAAGCGCCATTTCCTATGTCGGCAAAAAGAACAGAAATCGATCTTGTAATGTGTTGGTATTTTTGCCGATGATGTGATATACTATGTAATAGATTAACGTAGTTTTTTGGATAGATTTTATGGCGGAGGATCATAGATGCGATATCTTTCAGTTACTGAAATAGCGAAAAAGTGGGATGTGTCCGGGCGCAGTGTTAGAAATTACTGTGCCCAGGGGCGTGTGAACGGTGCATTTCTTACCGGCAAGACCTGGAACATTCCTGAGAATGCAGAGAAGCCGGAGCGTTCCAATAAAAAGAAAGAGCAGCCAATTATATTGCTGGATATTCTACAGGAGCAGAAGGCAAGTATGTATTCCGGTGGTATTTACCATAAGACACAGATTGACTTAACATATAACTCCAATCATATTGAAGGCAGCCGCCTGACCCACGATCAGACCAGATATATCTTTGAAACCAACACCATCGGTGTAGAAAAAGATGTGCTGAATGTGGACGATGTGATTGAAACAGCAAATCACTTCCGGTGTATTGATATGATTATTGATAATGCAAAGGCAGCTCTGACAGAGAAGTTTATCAAAGAACTTCATCTGATCTTGAAGAGCAGTACCAGTAATTCCAGAAAAGATTGGTTTGCTGTAGGCGATTATAAAAAGATGCCGAATGAAGTCGGTGGCATGGATACTGCACTTCCGGAAGAAGTTGCAGATAAAATGAAAGCGCTGCTTACAGAGTACAACGGAAAAGAAGAAAAGACTTTTGAAGATATCCTCGACTTCCATGTGAAGTTTGAGAGAATCCATCCGTTCCAGGATGGAAACGGCCGTGTAGGCAGATTGATTATGTTTAAGGAATGTCTGAAATATAATATCGTGCCGTTCATTATCGAGGACAATCTGAAGATGTTCTACTACCGTGGACTGAAAGAATGGAACAATGAGAAAGGTTATTTGACAGATACCTGTCTGACCGCACAGGATAAGTATAAGGCGTATTTGGATTATTTTAGAATTGCATATTAAACGTGATTCAAAGTGAAAAATTTGCGCTTTGACAAATGATAAAGGTGAACAGGTATATGAAAAACTGGAAAAACAGATAAATCATCAGCCGCTTTCTGAGTTGTTTGGTCTTGTTGCTGTTACTAATGCGGAAAAAGTAATTCTTGAGCGTATTCAGGAAAAACATGGACAGATAAAAAAATATTTAAAGAATATTATGGCTGAAATAGCTCTGATAATAAGGAGGAGCGAATGATAGATATAGAAAAAGTGGGAGTGAGATATATGGAGCAATTACTGATTGTTGAAGATGATATCGGTTTGAATCAAGGGTTATGCAAAGCGTTGAAAGCAGATGCTCGGCAGATCATTTCCTGTCAAGACCTAAAAACGGCGAAGGAGCAGCTACTTTGCGGCGGTGTATCCCTGATCCTGTTGGATATTAATCTGCCGGATGGCAGTGGGCTTGAGCTGCTCCGGGAGATCAAGGAAAACATGCCTGGGATTCCTGTTATTCTGCTGACTGCCAATGATACTGATCTGGACATCGTAGACGGATTGGAGAGAGGCGCTGATGATTACATTACCAAGCCCTTTTCTCTTTCGGTTTTGCGGGCAAGGGTGAATACCCAACTGCGAAAGCAAGCGTCAAGCCATAAAAATGCGCCGATTTGTATTGATCTTTTTCAATTTGACTTTGAGGCGATGACCTTTTATGCGGGAGATTCAAAAGTGGAATTGAGTAAAACAGAACAAAAATTACTGCGCCTGCTTGTTGAAAATCGAGGTCGAACCATGGCACGTGGAGACCTTGTAGACCGGATCTGGACAGATGGCGCAGAATATGTGGATGAAAATGCTTTGTCTGTTACGATCAAGCGACTGAGGGATAAGCTTGGTGCACAGAAATACATTAAAACCGTCTATGGAATCGGTTATAGCTGGGTGACAAAAGATGAATAGAACCGGCATTGTGATCATACTGCTGTGTTTTCTGGCGGCGGTAACTGTTGTGTTATGGGAGCGGAGAAAGGCCAGAAAAACGATGGAAAAAATCGAAAGGATGCTGGATGCTGCCATGACCGGCTCCTTTTCTGAAACCAATTTTGATGAAAGCCGGCTGTCTGCTTTAGAAACAAAGTTTGCACACTATCTTTCTGCCGCAGAAGCATCTTCTCGAAATGTAGCGCAGGAAAAAGACAAAATCAAATCCTTGATTGCGGACATTTCCCACCAGACGAAAACGCCGATTGCAAACCTGCTGTTATACAGCGAGCTTTTGATGGAGGAAACTCTGCCTGCATCGGCGAAGGCAAATGTGGAGGCGCTGTACAAACAATCGGAAAAGCTGCGATTTCTGATTGATTCTCTCGTAAAGCTTTCCAGACTGGAAAATGGGATCATTTCACTCGCCCCTCAGCAAGCAGCGCTACAGCCGCTGCTTGAAAGCGTAGTAGAACAATATACCGCCAAGGCTTCTGAAAAAGGATTGTCTTTGCAACTGCAGGATACCGATGCTTTTGCTGTATTCGACTTTAAATGGACAGCGGAAGCGTTGGCTAATATCGTAGACAATGCCATCAAATATACGGAGCGTGGCACAATCAGGATTTCTGCTGTAAGTTACGAAATGTTTGCAAGGATCGATATATCGGATACCGGTTCAGGCATCCCGGAAACTGAGCAGGCAAAGATATTTGCCCGCTTTTATCGTTCAAAGTCCGTTCGGGAGCAGGAAGGGGTCGGCATCGGCTTATACCTTTCCCGACAGATCATATCCGGCGAGGGCGGTTATATCAAGGTTGCTTCCGTTCCGGGAAAAGGAAGTGCGTTTTCCATATTTCTGCCGAAATAACAACAATTCTTTCAAAACTGTTAGATTTTTTTGCGCCCTCGCAAGAATGTGGAAAGAATCCTATGCGATAATCTGTATGTGTAAAAGGATCATTTCCTTTCATACATACAGATTTTTTCATGGAGGTACTCATTTATGGAAGTTTTACAGGCAAAAGACCTGAAAAAGATTTATGGCTCCGGCAATAACGCAGTTCATGCGTTGGATGGAGTTGATTTAAGTGTGAAGAAGGGCGAATTTGTTGCAATTGTCGGCACGTCCGGCTCCGGAAAATCCACGTTGCTGCACATGCTGGGCGGGCTGGATCGCCCTACAAGCGGTACGGTCATGGTGGACGGACAGGATATTTTCTCCCTGAAAGAGGAAGCGCTGACCATCTTCCGCCGCAGAAAAATCGGCTTTGTATTTCAGAGCTACAATCTTGTTCCGGTGCTGAATGTATATGAAAATATCATTTTACCCATTGAACTGGATGGTGGAAAGGTAAACAAGAATTTTGTGCAGCAGATCGTGCAGACGCTTGGACTGAGCGACCGCTTGGATGCGTTGCCAAATCAGCTCTCAGGCGGTCAGCAGCAGCGTGTGGCAATCGCCCGTGCTTTGGCGGCAGCACCCGCTATCATTCTGGCAGATGAACCGACAGGTAATCTGGATTCCAAAACCAGCCAGGATGTATTGAGTCTTTTGAAAGTCACAAGTCAAAAATTCGCCCAGACAATCGTAATGATCACTCACAACGAAGAAATTGCGCAGATGGCAGACCGCATTATCCGTATCGAAGATGGTCGGATCGTCTCCGAGAACTAACGGGAGGTGACTACGATGAATGTCAAAAACAGAAAATGTATTCGAAAGCTCAGCTTAAAATCTCTTTATGCGAACCGTCGCCGCAATCTGATCGCTATTTTTGCCATTGCGCTGACAACGCTGCTATTTACTTCCATGTTCACCATTGTCTTGTCACTGAACGCCAGCTATGAAACCTACCAGTTTCGGCAGGTAGGCGGCTATGCACACGGCACCTTTAAGGATGTTTCCCCCGAGCAGGCGGAACGCATCGCTGCTCACCCAAAGGTGAAGGCTACGGGGGTACGGAAGGTAATCGGTATCACTGCGGAGGGGGTCTTTGCCAAAATACCGGCAGAGATCAGCTACATGGATGCCAACTGTACCAAATGGAGCTATGCCACCCCAACTACCGGTCGGATGCCCGAAAGCGGCAAAGAGGTGGCTATGGATACGACAGCGTTGCAGCTGCTTGGTGTGACACCGGAACTGGGCGCCGAGGTCACGGTTTCATATTCCATCACGGACAAAGATCAAACCGCCTTTACTGTAACAGATACCTTTACGCTGGTAGGCTATTGGGACTATGATGAACTAATGCCTGTTCACTACATCAACATCAGCCGTGATTACGCAGATGACATCGAAGCGCAGGCAGTGAAAACAGGGTTACAGCCTTTCCGCACCGATTTGAATGTCATGCTGGCCTCCGGCACAAATATTCAAGGGCAGATGGAGCAGGTGGATACCGATCTTGGCTACACCTGGGACAGCTATACTGATCCCAACAGCGTCCGAATCGGCGTCAATTGGGGATATACCTCATCCCAGCTGGAGTCGCAGCTCGATCCAGAGCTGATAATTGCCATAGCAGCTTTTTTGCTGCTGGTGATTTTCACGGGGTATCTTATCATCTATAACATTTTTCAGATCTCTGTTGCAGGGGATATCCGGTTTTACGGACTTCTGAAAACCATTGGCACAACGCCCCGGCAGCTCAAACGCATCATTCGCCAGCAGGCACTTCTGCTTTGTCTGATCGGCATTCCGGCGGGGCTGCTACTGGGCTACGGCATCGGTGCTGTTCTGATGCCTGTTGTCTTGCGCTCCACCAAGTTGGATGCAGGCATCACCACCATCAGCACTTCGCCTGTGATCTTCCTTGGTTCCATGCTGTTTTCCCTGTTGACGGTGCTCTTGTCCTGTTCCAAGCCTGGAAAAATGGCAGCCAAGGTCTCTCCGGTGGAGGCTATCAAATATACGGATGCAATGCAGACTAAGAAAAAACAGCGCAGCACCCGGGGGGCCAAGCTCCATCAGATGGCCTTTGCCAATCTGGGACGAAATAAGAAAAAGACGGTGCTGGTGGTGTTGTCTCTGGCACTGTCGGTGACACTGTTCAATGCGCTGTGTGCCTTTGTGGGAGGCTTCAGCATGGAGAAGTATGTATCCTCCATGACCTGCGCCGATTTTATCGTCAGCACTCCCGACTATTTCCGTTTCAACCCGGCAGATGAATTCATCACGCCAGAACAGATCGAGGAGATCGCAGCAAACACAAAGGCCAGTCTTTCCGGCACGGGATATGCTGTGCGAAAAACCGCATACCTGTGGATGACGGAGGATGCTCTGCGGCAGAACTATGCAAGGTACGAAAGCGCCGAGCAGTTAGACAGCCATATGAGCCGCATGGAGCACCGGGGGAATATGGTGATGGGAGATAGCAGAATCGAGGCTCTGGATAACAGCCTGTTTGACAAGCTGCAAGTGTTTGATGGAGATATTTCTCCTATGTTGAAGCCGGACAATAACGCCATTGCCATTGCGGTTTCTTTGGATGATTACGGCAATCTGCCCAATCCTGAATACTACCCCGAGGTTGGAGACACGATCACGGCTACCTATGCGGATGATGTGAAATATATCGACAGCCGCACCGGAGAACTCTGCACCGAAGATACACCGGAGGAGTACCTTCAGGCAAAATTGTATGGAGCCAGAGATGTAGAGTACACGGTATGCGCTTTGGTAGAACTTCCGTATTCCATGGGTTATCGTTATGGTGGTGATGGCTATGATGCAGTTTTGTCTGTGGACACCGCACAGAGGGACAGCGGTGGTGCGACCATTCCGATGCTCTACCTGTTCGACACAGCGGACGAAACTGACGAGGCCGAAGCAGAGCAATATCTATCGAAGCTCACTGCCGGTGAGTTTTCGCCCTTGATGTATGAAAGCAAGGCCACGGCTCGCTCTGAATTTGCTCAGTTCCGGCAGATGTTCCTTCTGATAGGTGGTATCCTCTGTGCTATCATTGGGCTGGTGGGACTCTTAAATTTCTTCAACGCCATGATGACCGGTATTCTTTCCCGCCGCCGTGAATTTGCTGTGCTTCAGGCTGTAGGAATGACGAACCGGCAGCTCAAAACCATGCTGATCTACGAGGGATTGTTTTACGCAATGTCCTCCGTAGCGGTGGCCTTTATTCTGTCGCTGGCAGTGGGACCTCTTGCAGGAAAAATGCTGGGCAGTATGTTCTGGTTCTTTGAGTATCAGTTCACCGTTCTGCCTGTCCTGCTGACAATTCCGGTATTTCTTCTGCTGGGGTTGCTGATCCCCTGCATGATGTATGACAATGCAGCAAAATGCAGCGTTGTAGAGCAATTAAGGGATGCTCAATAACTGTTAAGCCAAGGGTTGGAAGGCATAGACGGTTAGAAAATAACCCACGGGATTTTATGCAGATATTACATGTAAATATAGATGATTTTTTGGACATAACATGATAGAATGGTTACAACAAAAAAAGGAGAGCACCCATGAAACCAAGAACAGAAATCAGCATGCAGCTCTACAATCTGATGATGGAACGAGGTTACCCGGAGAATTTATGTGATCTTGTCACCAGAAATCTGAATACCGATTATACAGCAACAAGGATGATCGGATATTTATCCCATTATTCTGATTTGCCGGATGTAGAAGTTGTGGATGAAATGCTTGCTATTTTAAGTGACCGTAACGAGCTTATCAAGAAAAAAGAATCTGAACAGGCACAGGCCAGAATCAGTGAGATTTACAGATTTGGATTAGATATTAAATAAAAGTGGAATAGATAAGAGGGAGCAAAATCTGCCCCCTCGATTATTTTTGCTCTAAAATATAAGCCAATAAAGCGTCGCATCCTTCATTTACATCTCTGTAAGTTGCATCAAAATTCCCAGTATACCAGGGATCTGCAATATCAGCACCTTTTCGTGATGTGTAATCTAAAAGTTTAGAAACCTTACCGTCCGGATCACCTTTAAGCATGCGGTTAAGATATTTTATATTGATCGAATCCATACCTATGATATAATCGAAATTATCATAATCGGAAAATGTAATCTGTTTTGCACGATGTGGTACTAAAGGAATTCCAACTTCTTTTAGTTTGTTTACTGTACCTCTATGCGGTGGATTCCCGATTTCTTCTGTGCTTGTCGCAAAACTGTCTATTACAAACTGATCACTCAACCCTTTTTCTTTTACCTTATAGGTAAACACGCTTTCGCTTAAAGTTGATCTGCAAATATTCCCCCAACATACAAATGCTACTCTTATTTTCATGATGTACCTCATTCTTCTAATAAATATACCGGAAATATTTCTCCCTGTCTCTTATGCCTCCAATGCATAGGAAAGAAGCTTTTTCAAATTGTGATGGAACTGACGTTTATATGCATGCAGTTTTTTCTTCTCAGAAACGGAATAGTGTTTCTCCACGTAGATATCATATCGTTTGAACAAACTTCGGAAATCTGTATCCTGTCTTTGTCCCCAACGGACCAGTACCCAGTTCATGGCATCTATATTCCAGTATTCGCTTGGAATTCCTGCCATTTTCAATGTGGTAATCTGACGCATTGCCTGCATGGATAGGCGGCTGAGCTGGCGTTCACGGTGCATCTCATCCGGATCATTTTTCCCAAGCTTTTTCATTAATTTTTGAGAGAGTGTCTTTGTCCTGGAAGCACGTTCCATTACACGAACACTTTGATCAATGATATCCTGGAGCTGCACTGCTGCATTCCAGTAAGTCACGAAAGAAACGGATTCTTTCTCATCTTCCGGCGTAAGTTTAAATGTCTTAAAAACACGGTCTGTAACTCCAAAAATTTCCAGATTATAAGCTTTTCTTTTCGCCGGATTGGAAAGAACCCGGTAGGCTTCCAGAATCTCCTGCATAAAAGCAGTTGTATCTATATCTTTATGCATATTGGCATCCGGATGGTAGACCTTAGCCAATGCATTTTTCGCTGAAGTAATTTCTTCCAGAGTCGCATCTCTGGATACACCTAAGATATCGTAATAAGTGCGTGAGCTCATTTTGACCTCCTAATATTAGATTCCATCTTTCTGAAATCACAGAAAATGGACAGTACTTCTAATATACGCCTACAAAATTGAAAAGTCAATTCTCTCCAGACATATTTCCCCTTCATCGCTACTATACTGGTAAAAGAATAGTCCATGGGGGAATTGCAGATGAAGAAAGGTTTTACAGTGATTCTGCTGAGTGTTTTTCTGCTGTATAGGATTGCATTTCCAACAACTGTAGTCCACGCGGAAGAAGTAGAAATAAGTGCGCCGTCTGGTATTCTTATGGAAATGTCTACGGGAACGGTTTTATTTGAAAAAGATGCAGATACTGCGCGGCCACCGGCAAGTGTTACAAAGATCATGACAATGTTGTTAATCTTTGATGCATTAGAAAACGGAACCATATCACTTGATGATGAAGTGTCAACTTCCGAGTATGCAGCTTCTATGGGAGGATCTCAAGTATTCCTGGAACCTGGAGAGATGCAGACGGTAGGTACGCTGCTAAAATGCATTTCTGTCGCAAGCGCAAACGATGCATGTGTAACTATGAGTGAATGTATCTGCGGTAATGAACAAGAATTTGTAAAACAAATGAATGCGCGGGCAAAAGGACTTGGAATGAAACATACAAACTTCGTAAACTGTAACGGATTAGATACAGATGGCCATGAGATGAGTGCCAGAGACATTGCACTCATGTCGCGGGAACTGATGACCAAATATCCGCAGATAAAGGACTACTGTACAGTCTGGATGGAAAATATCACGCATACAACTGCCCGTGGTTCTTCAGAATTTGGCCTGACGAATACAAATAAACTGATCCGGCAGTACGAATATGCCACTGGTCTGAAAACCGGATCCACCGGAAAGGCAAAGTTCTGTGTATCAGCAACGGCAAGTAAGAATGGTGTGGATCTGATCGCAGTAATTATGGGCGCTGAAGATTCAAAAAGCCGTTTTAAGGATGCGGTAACCTTATTGAATTATGGATTTGGGAAATGTCAGATTTATAAAGCAAAAGAACGGAAACTGCCAGTGGTTCTGGTGAAAGGTGGCAAAGAAGATCATCTAAAGATTCAATATGAGGAAGGATTTACTTATGTAGATACGGAAGGATCCGATTTATCGAAAGTCGAAGAAATAACAGAAATTCCAGATGAAGTAAAAGCACCTGTGAAAAAAGGGGACACAGTTGGCCGGATTTGTTATCGGATAAGCGGGAAAGAAATCGGATCCGTAAATCTGATCGCTTCAACACCTGTGGAAAAGGCAGATTTTGGAGATTATCTAAAAAAGATTTGGAAGAAATTATTATAACACTTGTCGGGAACATGGAAAATGTTTTATAATAAAGGGTACGAATGCGGGTAGCTCAGAATAATTTTCAGTCTGTTTTATGAAATTTTACTACCCGCAATGGATATAAAAATACAGGAGGCAGATTAAATTAATGATTACAGAACGTATTGATCATACATTATTAAGAGCAGATGCAACAGAGGAAGATATCCGTGGATTATGTGAGGAAGCAGTTACGTACGGATTTCATTCTGTTTGTGTGAATTCAAGTTGTGTTGCGCTTTGTGCCTCTCTTCTGAAAAATACAGGAATTAAAGTATGTACCGTGATTGGTTTTCCGTTAGGAGCAATGTCAACAACTGCGAAGATTGCAGAAGCAACAGCAGCAGTGAAAGACGGCGCAGAAGAGCTGGATATGGTTATCCATATTGGGGCATTGAAGAGTGGAAACTGGGATTATGTAAGAAGAGATATCGGTGCGGTTGTAGCTGCTGCCGGGGATGACGTGATTGTAAAGGTGATTCTTGAGACATGTCTGCTTACAGACGAAGAGATTCAGGAGGCTTGTCTTGTAAGCCGTGATGCAGGTGCAGACTATGTAAAAACTTCTACTGGTTTCTCAACCGGCGGAGCAACTGTAGAAGCAGTTTCTCTTATGAAGCGTACGGTTGGCTCTGACATGAAGGTAAAGGCATCCGGTGGTATTCATACACTGGAAGATGCACGGAAGATGTTTTATGCAGGTGCAGACCGTATTGGATCAAGTTCCGGTGTGGCGATTGCAGAAGCTGAGATGTCTGAGATACATACGATATGAGCATCTTAGGTTTTTTCACTGTTCTTTTTCTGATTGTGTGCGCGGTTATATTAGCAGAAATGTATCGGGAGCAGCATTCTTTTTGTGTAACACATTACGAAGTACATTCACCAAAGATAACCTGCACAGACGAAAAAGACTCAGTGAACAGAATTATTTTTTTAAGTGATATGCACAACCATGTTTATGGTAAGCAGAACAATAAATTGTTCGAAGCTATAAAAGCAGAACAGCCGGATCTGATTTTAATTGGCGGAGATATGCTGGTAGCAAAAAATGACGTGCGATACCAAGAGGCACTGGATTTTGTCAGTCGTCTGCCGCAGCTCTGCCCGGTTTATTATGCCAGTGGAAATCATGAACAGAGAATCAAAGAGAATCAGGAAAACTATTCTTTGTGTTATGAAGAGTATCGTAAAAAGTTACAGGCAGAAGGGGTTCGTTTTCTGGAAAATGAAAGTTGCGATATTCTGTTGGGAAATCAACAGATTCATATCAGCGGATTGGAACTCCCACTGATTGTGAATAAAAAATTCCGCAAGGCGGATGTCACCGCTGAAGATGTACGCAGATGCCTGGGAGAAAAGCATACTACAGGAAATCAGGAGAAACAGCAGGAGACAACAGAGAATTTCGCAGACAACAGTTATCATATTCTGCTTGCCCACAATCCATCCTATATGGAAGCTTATAAGGAATGGGGTTCCGATCTGATTTTGTCTGGACATTTACATGGAGGATGTGTACGCTTGCCTGGAATTGGCGGCGTGATCACTCCGCAGGCATTTCTTTTTCCAAAATATTCAGGAGAGATGACCGTGGAGGGAGAACAGACGATCATCGTCAGCAAAGGGCTTGGAACACATACATTTAATGTGAGACTGTTCAATCCGGCAGAAGTGATTGCAATCACCCTTTGCAGATAAAAGGAGATTATTATGGGAATACCGGTAAAACTGGAAGTATTTGAAGGGCCGTTGGATCTGCTCCTTCATCTGATCGAGAAGAATAAAGTAGATATTTACGATATCCCCATTGTGGAGATTACGAATCAGTACATGGAATATATCCGTCAGATGCAACGGGAAGATCTGAATGTGATGAGTGAATTTCTTGTTATGGCAGCGACGTTGTTGGATATTAAATGCAAGATGCTTCTTCCAAAAGAAGTCAAAGAAGACGGAGAGGAAGAAGATCCAAGACAGGAACTGGTTGAACAGCTGCTGCAATATAAAATGTATAAATACATGTCTTATGAGCTCAGAGACCGCCAGGTAGATGCGGATCTGATTTTATATAAGAATCCGACAATTCCGGAAGAAGTTCTGGAATATGTGGAACCAGTTGATCTTGACCTTTTACTTGGGGATCTGACAATGGTACAGTTAAAGAAAGTTTTTCAGGAAGTTATGCGTCGGCAGACAGATAAAGTGGATCCGGTAAGAAGTAAATTTGGCAAGATTGAGAAAGAGGAAGTTTCACTCACAGATAAGTTCCTTTATGTGCGTGATTATTTACAGGAACACCGCCGGTTCAGTTTCCGTCAGCTTCTTCAGAAGCAGAAGAGTAAAATGCATGTTGTTGTTACATTTCTTGCGATTCTTGAAATGATGAAGCTGGGTGAAATTTATGTTGAACAAGAATCTACTTGTGGTGAGATCATGATTGAGAGAAAAGGAGACGTAGTGTAAATGGCAGGAGTAAAAACACTTCAGGCTGCAATTGAAGCTATTCTATTTACAATGGGAGAGTCTGTTGAACTAAGTAAAATTGCGAAAGCAATCGAACAGGATGAACAGACAACCGAAGAATTACTTCGGGATCTGATGAAGAAATACGAATCAAAGAACAGAGGAATCCGCATCATTGAACTGGACAAGTCTTATCAGATGTGTACAAAGAAGGAAATGTATGACTATCTGATCCGTGTGGCAAAGCAGCCAAAGAAATATACTCTGACGGACGTTCTTCTTGAGACAATGTCAATCATTGCATACAGACAGCCGATCACCAAGATCGAGGTGGAGAAGATCCGCGGAGTAAAATCTGATCACGCAGTAAATAAACTTGTGGAATATGGTCTGGTAGAAGAAGTCGGAAGACTTGATGCACCGGGAAGACCAATTCTTTTCGGCACGACGGAAGAATTCTTAAGAAGATTCAGTGTACCGTCGATTGATGATCTTCCGTCATTGAATCCGGAGCAGCTGGAACATTTCAAAGAAGAAGCAGAGGATGAGGCAAAGATCCGTATGGACATTTGATTTTTGAATTCTACAACTTGCATTGGAATCATAAAATAAAAAGAAGAATGGAGCTTCCAATATAGACAGGAAATCAATTGATGACAGAATTCAAAAAATGGTATTTCAGAATCTATTTATTCTTTGTTCGCATACTGATTGTCAGCATGATCATTGGAATTTCTTTTCCGGTTCATGTTTTTGGAACTACATCTGATCATGCAGGACAAAATTGGAAGATAAATGTCAGTTCTAACGAACGTCAGGTAGTTCCAGATGAGCTAAAACAATTATACGCCCTGTCTGCCGTCTTAATGGATGCAGACAGTGGGCGTATTTTATTTTCCAAAAATGGACAGGAAGAACGGGCAATGGCAAGTACAACAAAGATTATGACTTGTATTCTTGCATTAGAGAGCGGCATAATGGATTCAGAAAATCAGATTGTTACAGTAAGCGATCAGGCTGCTACGCAGCCAAAGGTACATCTTGGAATGGTTGCAGGAGAACGGTTCTATTTAAAAGATCTTCTTTATTCCTTAATGCTGGAGTCACATAATGACTCTGCGGTTGCAATTGCAGAAGCTGTTGCCGGAAGTGTAGAGAAATTCGCAGATCTGATGAACCAAAAAGCGCGGACAATCGGCTGTCATTCTACTTATTTTATCACACCGAATGGATTGGATGCAGCAGATTCAAATGGAATCCATCACACTACAGCAGAAGATCTTGCAAGGATCATGCGTTATTGTATTATGGATTCTAAGAAACAGGAAGATTTTCTTACGATCACGCGTACCGAAACCTATCAGTTTCAAGATGTTGAAGGAAAACGGTCGTTCAGCTGTTATAATCATAATGCATTCTTAAATATGATGGACGGCGCTCTTTCCGGAAAAACAGGATTTACTTCAGATGCCGGATATTGTTATGTCGGTGCGTTGCGTAGAGATAAGCGGACATTTATTGTTGCACTCCTCGCCTGCGGATGGCCAAATAATAAGAGTTATAAATGGTCCGATATGAGAACTCTTATGACTTATGCTTTAGATCATTATCAATATAAGACATTTGAAATCGAATTACCTGTCCGGCAGATATTTATTAATAATGGGATAAAAGCACATTCAGATATGATAGCTTATCCCGGTAAAAACGGAACCAAGATTTCTCTTACTGCAAATCTGACACCTGTTTCTTTCCTATTGAAAGAAGATGAAACGATTTCTGTTGACTATGAGATTCCTGATCAGTTGGATGCTCCAGTAAGGAAAGGAATGCAAGTCGGCAGAATTCGCTGCACGTTAAATGACAAATTGATCCGTGAATATCCCGTCTATACAACACAGAATGCAGAAAAGAGAACCTTGAAAAAATGTGTGAAATATGTTTTCTACCTGTTTTCTATACAAAATTCATACCAAAAAGCAGGGAATGTTAAAAAAGATCAAGCAAGGTGATTAAAATAGTCACTACAATCTAAGACTTTCCTGTGCTAATATAAACGAGTGTTAAAAAACAACAACTAAATTGATTAAATATAAGAGAGGTACACATTATGGAAAACTGGAGGAAATACGAAAAGACTTACTTTATGCCACCTGAGCCATGTTATGACTGGGTAAAGAAAGATTCAATTGACAAAGCACCAATCTGGTGCAGTGTTGACTTGAGAGATGGTAACCAGGCACTGATCGAGCCGATGAGTCTGGATGAAAAGTTGGAATTCTTCCAGCTACTTGTGGATGTAGGATTCAAGATGATCGAAGTTGGATTCCCGGCTGCGTCTGAGACGGAATATCAGTTTTTAAGAACATTGATCGAGCAGAATATGATTCCGGATGACGTTACGATCCAGGTTCTGACACAGGCAAGAGAGCATATTATCAGAAAAACATTTGACGCTGTCAAAGGTGCTCCACATGCTATTATCCATGTATATAATTCAACATCTGTTGCACAAAGAGAACAGGTATTTAAGAAAGATAAAGAGCAGGTAAAACAGATTGCAATTGACGGTGCAAAGCTTTTGAAAGAGTTAGCAGAAGAAACAGATGGAAACTTTACATTCCAGTACAGTCCGGAAAGTTTTCAGGGAACAGAAGTTGACTATGCCTTGGAAGTCTGCAACGCAGTTCTTGAGATCTGGCAGCCAACAGCTGACAACAAAGCAATCATCAACCTGCCTACAACAGTGGAAAATGCTATGCCTCATGTATTCGCAAGTCAGGTAGAGTATTTTAACAAGCATCTGCGCGACAGAGAGAATGTAATTCTTTCTCTGCATCCGCACAATGACAGAGGATCAGGGGTTTCAGATGCTGAGCTTGGAATCCTTGCCGGTGCTGATAAAATTGAAGGAACATTGTTCGGAAACGGAGAGAGAACAGGTAACGTAGATATTATCACACTTGCAATGAATATGTTTTCTCAGGGTGTGAATCCGGAACTTGATTTCTCTAATATGAGTGACATTTGTGAAATCTATGAACGCGTGACAAGAATGAAAGTTTCTCCGCGCCAGCCATATGCAGGAGATCTTGTATTTACAGCATTCTCCGGTTCACATCAGGATGCGATTGCGAAAGGTATGACCTGGAGAGAGGAGCATGACTGTCAGACATGGACTGTTCCATATCTCCCGATCGATCCACAGGATGTTGGCAGAAGATACGATTCCGATGTAATTCGTATTAACAGCCAGTCAGGAAAGGGTGGCGTAAACTATATCCTGAAGCAGAGCTTTGGAATCAGCTTACCGGAAAAGATGAGAGAAGAAGTTGGATATCTTGTAAAAGATGTTTCCGACAAGGCTCACGAAGAACTCACACCAGACAATGTATATCATATCTTTGAAGACCATTACATCAATGCGAAACCAATTTTCAGTGTTGATGAATGCCACTTTAAACAAGAAGATGGAATTGTCGCAGAAGCAACGATTCACCACAATGGAAGTAACCGCAAGATCACAGGTGTTGGAAACGGACGTCTGGATGCTGTCAGCAATGCGATCAAGCATTATTTTGATATCGAATTTGAACTTGCATTTTACGAGGAGCATTCTTTGACAAAAGGATCTTCTTCCAGAGCTGTTGCTTATGTCGGTGTTATTTCCAACAAGAAGCGTTACTGGGGTGTCGGAGTTGATGCCGATATTATCAAAGCATCTATTGAAGCACTCGTTGTTGCAGTGAATAAATTGGATAGCGTACAGAGATCCCAGACATGCAAGGATGAAAGATTATTAGATATTACAAATTATATTTACGCAAATTATAAAGAAGTTACATTGGACGATCTTGCTGAGAAGTTCTTCCTTTCAAAACCATATTTGTCAAAATATATTAAAGAAAAATCAGGAATGACATTCGGAGATATTCTGAAAGAAATCCGTATGAAAAAGGCAAGAGCAATGCTTAAGAGCAGCAGTGCAACTGTAGAAAGTATTGCCGAATCTGTGGGATATCAGAATGTAGAGCATTTTAACAGAACATTTAAAAAACTGTATAATATCACACCGGTACAGTATAGAAATAAACCTTGATCCCGATTCAAGTTTGACTAAATTTGAAAATGTAATCTTAAAACAAATCGCCTGACAGTTACCATAAGTAGTAGCTGTCAGGCGATTACTGTTATGCAGATTCATTATTCTGCTAATTCTTCCCACAATTCATACAATTCTTCTAATCTTGCTTCATTTGTAGCGCGTTCTGTTGAAAGTTTCTGGCACTCAATAGAGTTCGAATAAACTTCCTCTTTCGTCAGTTCCTCGTCAATCTCTGTGTTGCGATCTTCAAGTTTTGCAATTTCTTCCTCTGTTTTCTTCAACTCATTTTTACGTTTACGTTCACGTGCCTGCTGTTCCTTCTGTTCCTGCCAGCTTAATTTTGAATCCGAAGCAGGAGTGGATGCAGCAGAATTGCCTGAATTGGATACATTTTCTGCATTTGTTTCATTTCCAGAAGCATAAGCAAGTGTCAGTGCTTCTTTTTTCTCCAGATAATAATCGTAGTTTCCGATGTAATTAACAAATGTCTGATTCACCAGTTCAAGGATCCGGGAGGCGGTCTGATTGATAAAATAACGGTCATGGGATACATAAAGTATCGTTCCGCTGTAGTTATTTAATGCTTCTTCCAGAATTTCTTTGGAAGTAATATCCAGATGGTTGGTCGGCTCATCAAGGATTAGAAAATTTGCTTCCGAAAGCATAAGTTTGGCAAGTGATACGCGGCCTTTTTCTCCACCGCTTAACGTATGAATTTCTTTGAACACTTCATCTCCGGTAAACTGGAATGCAGCGAGTGTATTTCTGATCTGTGTATTGGTAAGATCAGGATAGTCATCAGAAATCTCATCAAAAATGGTCTTATCATCATGAAGTACGTGATGTTCCTGGTCGTAATAACCAATCGTCACTTTAGATCCAAGTGTGAATTCGCCCTGATCCGCTGCAATAACCTGATTAATGATCTTTAAAAGTGTTGTCTTTCCGGTTCCGTTATCACCAATCACAGCGACATGTTCGCCACGTTTGATTTCAAAACTGATATCACTGAAGAGAACCTGATTGTCAAATTGCTTTGAGAGATGTTCCACTGTAAGAACATCATTTCCGCTGATCTGCGATGGTTCCAGCGAAAAATGCATTTCTTTCGTACTGTCAACCGGTTTGTCCAATGGCGTAATCCTGTCAAGCATTTTCTCACGACTCTCTGCACGTTTGATTGATTTTTCACGATTGAAAGACTTTAATTTATCAATAACAGCCTGCTGATGTTTGATCTCTCGCTGCTGATTCATGTATTCTTTCAGCTGTGCATCTCGGATCTGCTGTTTTTTCATTGCATAATCTTTATAATTTCCAAGGTACATGCGAACCTGTGCATTGTCAATCTCAACAACTTTTGTGACAACACGATTCAGGAAATAACGGTCATGGGAGACGATAAATACCGCTCCGGAATAATTGATCAGATATGTTTCCAGCCAGGCAATGGAATTCAGATCCAGGTGGTTTGTCGGCTCATCAAGCAGGAGGATATCCGGACTTGTAAGCAGTAATTTTCCGAGAGAAACACGGGTCTTCTGACCTCCTGAAAGTGTATCTGTCTGTTTATTAAAATCGTCTTCCGTAAACCCAAGTCCCTTTAATACACCTGTAATCTCACTTTCACAGGCATAACCGTTTCTTGCATCAAATTCAGACTGTAGACGATTGTAGGTCTCCAGGCGGCTCTGCAATTCCTCACCCTCCAGATGCTTCAGTTCATGTTCAATGGAACGAATCTGAGCTTCCATTGCAAAAATATCCGCCTTTGCACTTTTTACTTCCTCATAAATGGTATTTCCGGATTTTAAATCCTGACGCTGCGCAAGATAACCGAGTGTCTTTCCTTTCGCGAGAATAACATCTCCACCATCAAGAGGTTCTTCTCCGATGATCATCTTAAGGATTGTTGATTTCCCGGCGCCGTTCACACCGACAAGAGCAGCTTTCTCACGATCTTCAATATGAAAGGAGCCGTCTCGTACAATTTCGCGTTCCCCAAACGCTTTTTCTATATTGTGACATGCGAGTATCATATATTTTCACCTCGTTTTTTGACTTCTAACATTATCATTATATAGAAAAATGTCGAAAATACAAGGAAAATATATGGATTTTAAAGGTTTTTGCAAAACAAAAGTTTGACAGAACTTTAACTCTTTTATATAATAAAGAGTAGTTTAAGAGTGGAGGGCTAAAAATTGGAACAAAGAAAGATATCACGCGCAGTCATTTCCAGACTTCCGAGGTACTACAGATATCTGGGAGATCTGCTGGAGGCTGGCGTAGAGAGAATTTCATCCAGTGACTTGAGTAAGAAGATGCATGTAACGGCTTCACAGATACGTCAGGATCTGAATAATTTCGGTGGATTCGGCCAGCAGGGGTACGGATACAATGTGAAATATCTTTATACAGAGATTGGAAAGATCTTAGGATTGGATAGATGTCATAATTTTATTATCATTGGTGCCGGTAATTTAGGACAGGCACTGGCAAACTATGCTTCCTTCGAAAGAAGCGGATTTATTCTGAAAAGTCTTTTCGATGTGAATCCTCGACTGGAAGGCGTAACGATCAGGGGGATTCCTGTGCGTATGGTTGATGAACTGGAAGATTTTCTTAAGAATAATGACATTGAAATTGCTGCACTGACACTTCCAAAATCAAAAGCAATTGAAGTGGCTGATATTCTGGTAGATAACGGTGTGAAGGGAATTTGGAATTTTGCACATACAGACCTTTCCCTTCCAAAGGATGTGGTCGTTGAGAACGTACATTTATCTGACACACTGATGAAGTTATCTTACAACCTTTGTCAGCAGGATAAAGAATAGAATCTAGCAAAGCTGCAAGGATGCTGTGGGACCAACTGACAAAAGGAGGTTTCGCAGCATCTGTTCATGTTAAAAGGAATTAATAATGTTAGAAAGGTCAGGCGATAAGCATGAGATATCTTCCAAATGGGAAGCAGATGAGTAAAGCTGATGCACACACAATTCATGAAATTGGGATTCCATCCCTTGTACTTATGGAACGTGCAGCACTTCAGATTGTCGAGACAATGCATAAGAAAAATATTTCCACAGAAAAAAGTCTGATTGTTTGTGGAAGCGGCAACAATGGTGGAGACGGATTTGCAGTAGCAAGGCTCTTAACCGAACAGGGAAAGCATGCAGATGTACTATTTGCAGGGAAAGAAGCTTCTTTAAGTGAAGAATGTCGATGTCAGAAACAAATTGTAGAAAATATGGGGATTTCTGTATTCACAGAATTCCCGGATGAAGAATATACTGTAATAATTGATGCTGTATTTGGTGTTGGACTCTGCCGTGAAATCACAGGACATTATAAAGATGTGATCGACTGGATGAATCTTCAGGATGCAGAAAAAGTTGCTGTTGATATTCCATCCGGAATCTGTGCTGCAACAGGAAAGATTCTTGGGACAGCATTTCGAGCCGACCTTACAGTATGTATGGCATGTGTAAAATTAGGCTGTGAGCTTTTCCCTGGCAAGTCGTATGCAGGAGAGAGCATTCCGGTTGCGATTGGAATTGATCCGAAATATTTTTCGAATCGCCTGGATGTTTGTTATACCTTTGACAAAAATGATCTTGAAAAACTTCTTCCTTCGAGAATGATGAATTCGCACAAGGGAAGTTATGGAAAAGTTCTTATGATCACCGGAAGTCCCGGGATGGCTGGTGCTGCATTTCTTTCTGCCTGTGCTGCCTATACAGTTGGTGCCGGTCTAGTACAGATTTATACAGCAAGTGAAAACCGTCTGGCACTGCAGGAACTTCTTCCGGAGGCAATCATATCCTGCTATGATTCTTATGATGACAGTCAACTGTCTCATCTTCTTGACTGGGCTGATGTGGTTTGTATTGGCTGTGGACTTGGAATGGGACAGATTTCCGAAAAGATATTGAAAAATGTATTGAAAAATGTGTCTTGTCCATGTGTCATAGATGCCGATGGACTTAATTTACTGAGCAGGAATATAGAGTTATTAAATCAATGTTGTGCACCTGTGATTTTAACTCCACATATGAAAGAAATGTCAAGGCTGACCGGATGGAGTATTGATACGATCATGGAAGATCGCTTCCAGGCACTTGATCAGATCATAAAACAATCCGGACCGGATACAAAATCATCCATAATCTGTGTGTTAAAAGACAGTCGTACTGTTGTCGCACAGACAAATCGGCAGAAATTTGTAAATCTCGCTGGTAATAACTCTATGGCAAAAGGTGGTTCCGGAGACGTTCTCGCCGGAACGATTGCAGGACTTCTTGCACAGCATATGGCACCATTTGAAGCCACTACTGTTGGAGTTTTCCTACATGCCTGTGGTGGAGATGAAGCGAAAAAGAGCAAAGGAAGTTACAGCGTATTAGCCAGAGACCTGATTCAGGGTATGGCCGATGCAATGAAGAATGCAAAGGAGTGCAGATAAATTATGAAACAGTATAACAGAGTATGTGCCCGGATCAATCTGGACGCAATTGCATATAATATGGAACAGATGAAAAATCGCATTGGTCAGGAGGGACGTTTAATAGCTGTTATCAAGACGGATGCATACGGACACGGAGCAGTTCCTCTTGCGGAAATGTTTGAGGAAACGCCTTATATCTGGGGTTACGCTGTAGCATGCATGGGAGAAGCAAGAACTTTAAGAGCACATGGAATCAAGAAACCAATCTTGATTCTTGGCTGTGTTTTTCCTGATGAGTATGAAGAAATGGTTGAAAAAGAAATCCGTGCAGCAGTTTATACAGAAGAGATGGCCAAGGGAATGGCTGAGGCTGCCGTAAGGTCAGGAAAGACCGCATTTCTTCACATAAAAATTGATACAGGAATGGGACGAATTGGATTCAAAGTAAGCAAAGAAAGTGTTGAGACAATTTCCAGAATCAGCAAACTTCCTAATATTAAAATGGAAGGAATGTTCACACACTTTGCAAAGGCAGATGAATTTGACAAGTCTTATACATTTGCCCAACATGAAAAATTCCTCTGGATGAAAGAACAGTTAGAAACAAATGGCGTTCAGATTTCCTATTATGATTGTGATAACAGTGCCGGAATTATTGATTTTCCGGATATGAAGCATGATCTTGCCAGAGCCGGAATCTCTATTTATGGAATGTATCCGTCAGATGAAGTGAAAAAAGATGCTGTTGACCTGAAACCGGCACTGGAATTAATCAGCCATATCAGCTTTGTAAAGGATGTGGAAAAAGGAACTTCCATCAGTTACGGTGGAACTTTCGTCGCGCCAAAGAAGATGCGGATCGCTACGATTCCTGTCGGATACGGTGACGGATATCCGCGTTCCCTTTCAAATAAAGGCTATGTTCTTATCCATGGAAAACGTGCAGATATTGTAGGAAGAGTCTGCATGGATCAGTTTATGGTAGATGTAACAGAGATTCCGGAAGCAAAATTCATGGATCCGGTTACTCTGGTCGGAAAAGACAAGGATGCAATTATCCGTGTAGAAGATCTTTCTGATCTGAGTGGAAGATTCAATTATGAATTTGTCTGTGATCTGAGCAAGCGTGTTCCGAGAGAGTATTATAAAAACGGTACGATCGTAAAACAGATTGATTATTTCGAATAACCGGAATAATTGAAAGAATCCGGTTGACATGCATACATCCGATAAAACCGGAGATACTTTAGTATGTTCTTAGAAAAAAACAAAAGGTTCTGAGAAGAATCAGAGAACAAATACGAAAAGTAACTGGAATATCGGAGTGTGAATGAATTGATAATTAAGCGGGGCGACATTTATTACGCAGATCTTAGTCCTGTCGTTGGTTCCGAACAAGGTGGAATCCGGCCGGTACTTATAATACAGAATAACATAGGCAACAGACATAGTCCAACCATCATCTGTGCCGCAATTACGTCGAAGATGAATAAGGCAAAATTGCCGACACATATTGAAATCTGTACAAATGATTATAATATTATGAAAAATTCAGTCATTCTGCTGGAACAGATCCGTACAATTGACAAGAAAAGACTGAGAGAATATGTCTGTCATATCGATCAGGAACGAATGAAAAAAATTGACCAAGCAATAAGAATCAGTCTGGATCTTACTACATAAATCCAACCAAATTCTTTACAGAACAAAAAAAGCGTGGTAAAATCATAGAGATAGTGCTTTACAGAACTTAGTGTGTATCTGTAAATGCAAATGAATTTATATAAAATACATTGATACAATAGAAAAGGAGAATCAGAATATGTCAGGACATTCTAAATTTGCGAATATCAAGCATAAGAAAGAAAAGAATGATGCAGCGAAAGGAAAGATTTTTACAAAGATCGGACGTGAACTTGCAATTGCTGTTAAGGAAGGTGGAAGTGCTGATCCGACAAACAACAGCAGACTTCGTGATGTTATTGCAAAAGCAAAAGCAAACAACATGCCGAATGATACAATCGAGAGAAATATCAAAAAAGCTGCCGGAGAAGGATCTGCTGATAACTATGAGCGTATTACATATGAAGGATATGGACCGAACGGAACCGCTATTATCGTTAAGACTCTTACAGATAACAAGAACCGTACAGCTTCCAATGTAAAAAATGCATTTACAAAGGGAAGCGGAAACGTAGGAACACCTGGATGTGTATCTTTCATGTTCGATGAAAAAGGACAGATCATTATTGATAAAGAAGAGTGCGATATGGACTCTGATGATCTTATGATGACTGTACTTGATGCAGGTGCTGAAGACTTTAACGAAGAAGAAGACAGCTACGAAGTATTAACGGCACCGGAAGACTTCAGTGATGTTCGTCTGAAGATGGAAGAAGCCGGAATCCCTATGGTTTCTGCCGAAGTTACAATGATTCCACAGACATATGTTGATCTTACAAAAGAAGAAGATATTAAAAACATCCAGAAAACACTTGATCTTCTTGATGAAGATGATGATGTTCAGGACGTATACCATAACTGGAACGAATAATCAGTTATAAGAAATGGGGGACAATGATGAGTAATTACAAGATGGAAACTAAATGTGTACAGTCCGGTTACAATCCGGGAAACGGTGAACCACGTGTGCTCCCAATCGTACAAAGCACAACATTCCGTTACACCAGCAGTGATCAGATGGGAAGACTTTTTGATCTTGAAGAGTCCGGATATTTTTATACAAGACTTCAGAATCCGACGAATGATGCAGTAGCAGCAAAGATCTGTGATATGGAGGGTGGAGTAGCAGCAATGCTGACTTCTTCCGGACAGGCAGCAAACTTTTATGCGATTATGAATATTGCTGAAGAAGGTGATCATATCGTATGTGCGTCTGCCTTGTATGGCGGTACATACAATCTGTTTGCTCACACAATCCGTAAAATGGGTGTGAAAGCAACTTTCGTAGACCCAGACTGCACAGAGGAAGAACTGAATGCGGCATTTCAGGAGAATACGAAAGCTGTTTTTGGAGAGACGATTGCCAATCCGGCATTGACTGTTTTTGATTTTGAGAAATTTGCAAAAGCTGCACATGCACATCATGTTCCGTTAATCGTAGATAATACATTTGCAACACCGATCAACTGTCGTCCTTTTGAATGGGGTGCAGATATTGTTACTCATTCAACTACAAAATACATGGATGGACATGCAGCCTGTGTTGGCGGTGCAATCGTTGATAGCGGTAACTTTGACTGGGCTGCTTACGGAGACAAATTTGCCGGACTTACAACACCGGATGAGACTTATCACGGAATTGTATACACAGAAAAGTTTGGTAAAGCTGCTTATATAACAAAAGCAACATCACAGCTGATGAGAGATCTTGGATCGATCCAGTCTCCTCAGAATGCATTTCTTCTGAACCTTGGACTTGAGAGTCTTCATTTGAGAATGCCAAGACATTGTGAGAACGCTGTAAAGATGGCACAGTATCTCCAGGGACATGAGAAAGTAGCATGGGTTAACTGTCCGTCACTTCCGGGAAGTAAAGATTATGACCTCGTTCAGAAATATATGCCGGATGGAACATGTGGTGTTATCACTTTTGGATTAAAAGGTGGAAGAGAAGCAGCAGTAAAGATGATGGACAAACTGAAACTGGTTGCGATTGTAACTCATGTAGCAGACGCAAGAAGCTGCGTACTTCATCCTGCAAGTCATACACACAGACAGATGAATGAGCAGGAACTGTTGGAAGCAGGTGTACAGCCAGATCTGATTCGTTTCAGTCTTGGAATTGAGAATATTGAAGATCTGATTGCCGATGTAGAACAGGCACTGGAAGATTAATATAAATAACATATGATTCAGGAGGTATGGATTCCCATGATTTTGTATCCATACCTCCTGTTTTTTGTATCCGAATTGCAGGTTTTAAACAGTAGTTAGCTCTTTTGCCTAAATCGTGGAGATTGATATGCAGAATTGGATACAATACATATTTCCCCCGTATTCTGTGCATGCTAGTAATAGTATTTATTTACTTTCAACAGGAGGCATATTTATATGAGCGAGGAAAAAAAGCAAAAATCAGATGAAATCAAAGAATTTGGTGCGTTAATGTTAAATGAAAATAAAAAGAATTACAAAATTCGTCTTCTGACAATTATAGGTGAAATTGAAGGACATGAAACAGTATCAAATAATACAAAAGCAACAAAGTACGAACATTTACTTCCACAACTGGCTGAAGCTGAAGAAAGCGATGAAGTAGAGGGGGTTCTCATTTTATTAAATACACTGGGTGGAGATGTGGAAGCTGGACTTGCAATTGCGGAGATGATAGCTTCTTTGGGAAAACCAACCGTTTCTCTTGTTCTTGGTGGAAGTCATTCTATTGGAGGTCCTCTTGCTGTTTCGGCAGATTATTCCTTTATTGTACCGACAGGAACCATGGTTGTTCATCCGGTTCGTTCAAACGGTACTTTTATCGGTGTGACACAGAGTCTGAGAAATATGGAACGTACACAGGACAGAATTGCCGGATTTATTGCTGCACACTCTAAAATCACAGAAAAACGTCTTGTTGATCTGATGTTGAACCCTACGCAGCTTGTAAAAGATGTAGGAACACTGTTAGAAGGAGAAGAAGCTGTAAGAGAAGGGATCATCGACGAAGTCGGAGGCATTCACCAGGCATTTAAAAAACTCTATGAATTGATTGATGAAAAACGGGAAAAACCTTCGGAAATGTAAATATAGAACAAAAAAATGGCATCTGATCAAAGAAATTTTGTAATGACATGAATTTTAATTGATGTTATACTTGAAATAGTATGTATTCAATCTATCGTTTGATTGAATCAGTACAATGGTATAATAATTAAGGGGGAATCAGATGGCTGCAAAATCTACAAATACGAAAAAAAGTTCTACGAACAACACAGCGAAAGCAGCAAAAAATGCAACAACTAAGAAAACATCGACAGCAAAAAAAGCTTCTGCCTCCACAAAGAAAAGTTCTGGCAGTAAGACAAAAAGAACTTCAAATCATATAAATACAGCACAAAGTCAGGAAATCCGTTCAGAGATTCTTCTATTGGGTTCTCTTGCCATCTGCATCCTTCTTATCCTGAGTAATTTTGGTATGGGTGGCATAGCGGGAGGAGCAATTTCTTCTGTAGGATTTGGACTTGTAGGAGCAATGGCATATTTATTTCCATTTGTATTTTTCGGAGCAGTTGCTTTTTATATTTCCAATAAAGGAAATCCTCATGCTTACATAAAAGTAGGTGCCGCAATTGTTCTGGTCATTCTCCTTTGTGGAATTTTAGAATTGATGTTTCATCCATATACTGCCGGGACATCTGTTTTATCTTACTACAAAGATTCCAGTGCTGATAAAAATGCGGGTGGATTACTTGGCGGAATTCTGATCAGTATTTTATGTCCACTGATCGGAGAAGCAGGTACTTATGTTATTTTGATCATTTTCTCAATCATTTGTATCATTCTGGTAACAGAACGTTCTTTATTAGCTCCACTTGGAAGACATGGAAAGAAAGCTTACCAGGAAGTGAAACGGAAACATCAGGAAACTGCTGAGATCCGTACACTGGAGCGGGATGCCCGCAAAGAGGCACTTGCGTTGAAGCAAAGAGAAAAAGTCGAAACTTCACAGGCAGATGCATCTTCTCCAAGTGAGAAAAAGAAACGCACAAAGCGGACAGACCTTAAAGCATCAGGTATTACGTTCGCCACAACGCTTCTTTCAGAGGAAGAATCACCTGTTGGTGGCTTTGGGCGGACTCCAAAATCACCTGAAATGACAGAACTTGTCCCGGAGAAAGAGCCGGATTCAAAAGATCTGACGGATTCCTTTGAAGATCATTTTGTCATTAACAGAGCAGAACCGGCAATGGATGTACAAGAAGAGATTCCTTTTGACGATGCACTGCATCTTGAACCGGTACAGACACCCGCTTCCCGACAAGAAAACGAGATGAGTTCTGAACATGATCCGGCTGCGGATCCTATGATTGAAAATAGCCCGGAGATAAAACAGGAGCATTCTAGAAAAAACAGCAAAAAAGATGCGCAGGCGGTTGCCGCAGAGACAGCCAGTGTAGAACAGACCATACGGGAACAGGAGCAAAAACCACGACTGGTTTATCATACACCTCCGCTGAATCTGTTAAAGAAGGGGAAGAAAGGCGGCGGTGATTCGGATGAACACCTTCGTGCCACGGCTTTAAAACTGGAACAGACACTACAGAATTTTGGAGTTGGAGTACATGTAACAAACGCAAGCTGTGGTCCATCTGTTACAAGATATGAGCTTCAACCGGAACAGGGCGTAAAAGTAAGCCGGATTGTTGGACTTGCAGATGATATCAAGTTAAATCTTGCAGTTGCAGATTTGAGAATTGAAGCTCCAATCCCTGGTAAAGCCGCGGTCGGTATCGAAGTTCCGAACAGTGAAAATACAGCGGTTATGCTGGGAGATCTGCTGGAGTCAAAAGAGTTCAAAAACAGTAAATCGCCAATTTCATTTGCAGTTGGTAAGGATATTGCCGGAAAGGTTGTTGTGACTGACATTGCCAAGATGCCCCATCTTCTTGTTGCAGGCGCAACGGGATCCGGTAAATCTGTCTGCATCAACACTCTGATCATGAGTGTTATTTATAAGGCAGATCCTGATGATGTTAAACTGATCCTTGTCGATCCAAAAGTTGTAGAACTAAGTGTATATAACGGAATTCCACATCTGATGATTCCGGTTGTCACAGATATGAAGAAGGCGGCAGGTGCTTTGAACTGGGCAGTTGCTGAGATGGAAAAGCGTTACAAACTTTTTGCACAGTACAATGTACGTGATTTAAAGGGCTTTAATGAAAAGGTTAAGCATGGGGAAACCGGACCGGAGATTCAGAAAAAGCTTCCTCAGATTGTAATTATCATTGACGAGCTTGCTGATCTTATGATGGTTGCTCCGGGAGAAGTAGAAGGTGCTATCTGTCGTCTGGCACAGTTGGCCAGAGCAGCGGGACTTCATTTGATTCTTGCAACACAGAGACCATCTGTAAATGTTATTACCGGATTGATCAAAGCAAACATGCCTTCCCGAATTGCTTTTTCTGTATCATCAGGTGTCGATTCAAGGACAATTATCGACATGAATGGTGCCGAAAAGCTCCTGGGAAAAGGAGACATGCTCTTTTATCCATCAGGATATCCAAAACCTGTCAGGGTGCAGGGATCTTTCGTTTCGGACGAAGAAGTTCAAAAAGTTGTTGATTATTTGATTGACAAGAACGGAAATACCTCGTACAGTAATGAACTAGAAGAACAGATTTCAAGCAGCGCAGATCTTCCGGGTCAGGGAATGCTTCCGGGACAGCAGGACAGCGAGAACAGCAGGGATGTCTATTTTGCAGATGCAGGGAATCTGATCATCGACAAGGAAAAAGCATCGATTGGTATGCTTCAGAGAATGTTCAAGATTGGTTTCAACCGTGCTGCCAGAATTATGGACCAGCTATGTGAAGCCGGTGTTGTAGGTCCGGAGGAAGGAACAAAACCAAGAAAAGTGCTTATGACAAAAGAAGAATTTGCAGAATATATGCAGAATCAGACTTCGTAAAATCTAAAAACACCAAAAGTGATACAAAGGAGAGGGAAAGATGAAAACAGATATTCAGATTGCACAGGAAGCAGAAATGAAACACATCAAAGAGGTAGCGGTACAGGCCGGTATTTCAGAAGATGAACTTGAATTTTATGGAAAATATAAGGCAAAACTTTCCGATGAACTCTGGAACAGAATCAAAGATAACGAGGATGGAAAGCTTGTACTTGTAACAGCAATCAATCCTACTCCGGCCGGAGAGGGTAAGACTACAACATCTGTAGGTCTCGGACAGGCATTTGCAAAACTTGGAAAAAAGGCAATGATCGCACTTCGCGAGCCATCTCTCGGACCATGTTTCGGAATCAAAGGTGGAGCAGCCGGTGGCGGATATGCCCAGGTCGTTCCTATGGAAGATCTGAACCTGCATTTTACAGGAGATTTTCATGCGATCACTTCAGCAAACAACCTTCTTGCAGCAATGCTCGATAATCATATCCAGCAGGGAAATACACTTGGTATTGATCCAAGACAGGTTGTATGGAAACGTTGTGTCGATATGAATGATCGTGTTCTCAGAAATATTGTTGTCGGACTTGGACGCAAAACAGACGGTATGGTCCGTGAAGATCATTTTGTCATTACAGTGGCATCTGAGATCATGGCGATCCTCTGTCTTGCAGATGATCTTGCTGATCTTAAACGCAGACTTGGAAGAATCATTGTTGCTTACAATTTCAAGGGAGAACCTGTTACAGCAGATGATCTTCAGGCAACGGGTGCTATGGCTGCACTACTGAAAGATGCGATCAAGCCAAACCTGATCCAGACACTTGAGCATACACCGGCATTAGTACATGGCGGTCCATTTGCAAACATTGCACATGGCTGCAATAGTGTACGTGCAACAAAGATGGCTCTGAAGTTAAGTGACATCACTGTCACAGAAGCCGGATTTGGTGCAGATCTTGGCGCTGAGAAATTCTTTGATATCAAATGCCGTATGGCAGGTCTGAAACCAGACGCAGTAGTTTTAGTTGCAACAGTACGTGCATTAAAGTATAACGGTGGCGTTGCAAAGGCTGACCTTGCAGAAGAGAACCTGGATGCCCTTGCAAAAGGTATTGTAAATCTTGAGAAACATATTGAAAATATTCAGAAATACGGTGTACCGGTAATCGTTACACTGAATTCATTTGTAACAGATACGGATGCTGAAAATGCATTTATTGAAAAATTCTGTCGTGAACGCGGATGCGAGTTTGCCCTCTCAGAAGTGTGGGAGAAAGGCGGAGAAGGCGGTTTAGATCTTGCGCAGAAGGTTCTTGAGACACTTGAGACAAAAGAAAGTGATTTCCATACGCTTTATAATGATGAGCTTTCTCTGAAAGACAAGATTCGTACAATCGCACAGGAGATTTACGGCGCACATGATGTTGTATATGAACCTGCAGCTGAGAAACAGCTCGCCAAGATTGAATCTATGGGATTTGGTTCTTTCCCGATCTGTATGGCAAAGAATCAGTATTCTCTTTCAGATGACGCTACAAAGCTTGGAAGACCTGAAAACTTTGATATTCATATCCGCGAGGTATATGTAAGTGCAGGAGCCGGTTTTGTTGTCGCACTGACGGGCGCTGTTATGACAATGCCTGGACTTCCAAAAGTTCCTGCTGCAAACGGAATCGACGTTACAGATGACGGAAAGATCACCGGACTTTTCTAAAGTTTTTTATGATTGGCTGCCGGTCATAGTATTTTTTGACCGGCAATGCCAATTGTTTTCATGGAGTCAGATAATTAATTAAGGAGATACACATGGCACAGTTGATAGATGGTAAATTAATCTCTCAGCAGATTAAAGATGAGTTGAAAGAAGAAGTAGCACAGTTTAAGGCAGAAGGCATTGATATTTGCCTTGCTGTTATTCAGGTGGGCAGTGATCCTGCTTCTTCTGTATATGTCAGAAACAAGAAAAAGGCATGCGCCTATATCGGGGTAGAATCCAGATCATATGAACTTCCGGAAGAGACTTCGGAAGAAGAACTGATTAAGTTAGTAGAAAAGTTAAATGCGGATGAAAGCGTAAACGGAATTCTTGTACAGCTTCCGGTACCGGATCATATTGATGAAGATAAGATCATCCGTACGATTTCACCGGATAAGGATGTGGATGGATTCCATCCTGTAAGTGTTGGAAGACTCTGGATCGGAGAAAAAGGATTTTTATCCTGTACTCCGGCCGGAATCATTCAGCTTTTGAAAAGATCGAATATTTCGATTGAAGGAAAAGAATGTGTGATCATTGGACGAAGCAATATCGTCGGTAAACCAATGGCAGCCCTTTTGCTTCGTGAAAATGGAACTGTAACCGTTGCACATTCCCGAACAAAAGATCTTAAAGAAGTAGCAAAACGAGCAGATATCCTGATTGTTGCAATTGGAAAAGAGCGTTTTATCACATCTGAATATGTCAAAGAGGGAGCTGTTGTCATCGATGTAGGAATGCATCGTGATGAAGCGAACCACCTTTGCGGAGATGTTGATTTTGCGGATGTTGAACCTCATTCTTCTGCAATCACGCCGGTACCGGGTGGTGTTGGTCCAATGACAATTGCGATGCTGATGAATAATTGTGTTGAAACAGTTCGTAAGTAGGAGGAACTTGTAAATGAGGTGTACACATTGCGGAGCAAATATACCAGACGATCAGTTGATTTGTCCCGTATGCGGTGCTGAAGTACAGATTGTACCAGATTATAACCCTCTGGAAGATGTACTCGCACGCGAAGTGAAAGGCTCAGTAGCCGGAGCTACACGTCAGATCCAGGCAGATGTAGTCCGAAGACAAAATGTGAGCCAAAACCAACAAAACAGAAATCGGCAAAATCAACGATCGAATCCTAATTCCACACGCGTCTTAAGCCAGGCGGAACTGGATAAAGTAAGAGAAGAGCGAAGAGAGCAGCTACGGCGCCAGAGAGCGCAAAGACAACGTCAGAAAACAGATGCAAAGCGTTATCAGGATGCCCGTCAGTCAACAGAGAATCTGCGCCGGACATCTACTGAAAGCAGACGCCTGCAGCAGATCAAAAAACAAGAAGCTGCCAGAAAAAAACGCCAAAAATTACTTACGGTTTTTTTCCTGCTCATTCTTCTGGTTGGTGTCGGAATTTATATCGGATATCAGAATTCCTATACAGGCATGATCAAAAAAGGGAATGCCGCACTGCAGAATAGTAACTATACTTCTGCAGAGAATTATTTTAACAAAGCAATTATAAAGGATAAATCAAAGGCAGAGGCTTATACCGGACTTGCTAATATCTATGTTGCCCAGGATGATCTGGACAGTGCAGAGAGCGTCTATCTCAACGCACTGGAGACACAACCGTCGAATGTAAATCTCTATAAAGCTGCAGTAAAATTCTATGAGAAAACAGAACAGCCGAATAAGATTTCTGATCTCCTGCAGGATTGTGAAGATAAGAATGTATTATCCGCTATGAATGATTATGTTTCATCTGCTCCTGAATTCAGTTTGAAAGAAGGAACCTATGATGAAGTACAGCAGGTAACATTAACATCTGCTACAGGCGGAACGATTTATTATACAACAGATGGTTCTGATCCGACGGAGTCAAGTACAGAATACAAAGAAGCTGTTCTGCTCCAGTCCGAAGGTGACACAGAGATCCGTGCAATTGCTGTTAATAAAAAGGGAATACCAAGTACTGTTTCCAGTGCGAAATATTCCATTGAATTTCCACTTGTAGACGCTCCGGCAGTTTCTCCATCAACCGGACAATATAGTACAGCCACTCAGATCACGATTACGGTACCGGATGGATATACGGCATACTACACGATGGACGGTTCAACTCCAACCGCATCCTCTGAGAAATATACTGACCCGATTGATATGCCAGAAAATTCACAAACAACTTTTTCAGCAATTCTCGTGAACGATAAAAATGGAAAAGCAACGGAAGTAACAACACGAAACTATATTACTACATATTAAGTAAACTGTGTAAAGTAACTAGAAAGCAACCTTGATTTTGGAAAATGTTATGTAAATTTTCCAAAATAGGGTTGCTTTTTTTAGTATACAGAGTTATAATAATATCTGTTAAAAAAATAACAATACTACATAAAAAAGGAGAGATTTGTTATGAGTAGATTTTGCTTACCAAGAGACATTTATCATGGAAAAGGATGTCTGGAAGAACTGAAGAACCTGAAAGGAAAGAAAGCCATTCTTGTAGTTGGTGGCGGTTCTATGAAACGTCAGGGATTCCTGGATAAAGCAGTTAATTATCTGAAAGAAGGCGGAATGGAAGTTCAGCTGTTTGAAGGTGTTGAGCCAGATCCGTCAGTTGAGACTGTTATGAAAGGTGCAGAAGCAATGCGTGCTTTCGAGCCGGATTGGATCGTTGCTATGGGTGGTGGATCACCAATCGATGCAGCGAAAGCTATGTGGGCATTCTATGAGTACCCGGAGATCTCCTTTGAAGACCTGATCACACCATTCAGCTTCCCGGAACTGAGACAGAAAGCTAAATTTGCAGCAATTCCTACAACTTCAGGAACAGCTACAGAGGTTACAGCATTCTCAGTTATCACAAACTATCAGACTGGTGTGAAATATCCACTGGCTGACTTCAACATCACACCAGATGTTGCAATCGTTGATCCTGACCTTGTTGCAGGACTCCCGGTTAAACAGGTTGCATATACAGGTATGGATGCTCTTACACATGCAATTGAAGCATATGTATCCACACTGAACGGACCTTTCACAGATCCACTTGCACTGCAGGCAATTGAGATGGTTCTTGATTATCTGCCAGGATCTTACAAATGTGATATGGTTGCAAGAGAGCAGATGCATTATGCACAGTGCCTTGCAGGAATGGCATTCTCTAATGCATTACTTGGTATCGTTCATTCAATGGCTCATAAAACAGGTGCTGCATTCTCTACAGGACATATTCCGCACGGATGTGCTAACGCAATTTACCTTCCATACGTTATCAAATACAACGCCAAAGACGCTGTAGCTGCAAAACGTTATGCTGAAATCGCACGCAGAATGGGACTTGCCGGAACATCTGAGCAGGCTCTGATCAACAGCCTTGTTGAGAAGATTGATGAGTTCAATGTAAGACTGAACATTCCTAAGACTCTGAAAGACTTCGGAATCAATGAAGAAGAATTCAAAGAAAAAGTTGACAAGATTGCAGAACTGGCTGTAGGAGATGCCTGTACAGGATCCAACCCACGTGCAATCGATCCGGCTGCTATGGCTAAACTTCTCACATGTACATACTACGGAACAGAAGTTGATTTCTAAAATCAAAAATTAATAAAGGTTTCAGTGTTCTTATAAAATAAGATAACGCTGTAAACTTGTCTTAAACAATACGGGTAGATGCATGAAATTGTGTGTCTGCCCGTATGTTTTACTTGAATTCATAGCTGAAGTGTCGTATTATTAACAAAGAGCGAGTTGTTATTGTTTACACAATGTTTGAAGACAATAACGTCGATTTATTTACAAGGAGGAGAAACATGTATAAGATATTAAAAGCTGAAAAACTGGCTGATAAGATTTATCTGATGAATGTTCATGCACCACGTGTAGCAAGTCACTGTCAGCCTGGTCAGTTTGTCATCGTTAAAATGGACGAGAAAGGCGAACGTATTCCGCTGACAATCTGTGATTATGACAGAGAAGCAGGAACAATCACAATCGTTTTCCAGGAAGTTGGAGCTTCTACAGTGAAAATGGGAGAACTCAAAGCCGGAGACAGTTTCCGTGACTTTACAGGTCCGCTTGGATGCGCTTCTGAGTTTGTTCACGAAGACCTTGAGTCCCTTAAGAATAAGAAGATGCTGTTTGTAGCCGGTGGAGTTGGGGCTGCTCCGGTTTACCCACAGGTAAAATGGTTGAAAGCACACGGAATCGATGCTGATGTTATCGTTGGTGCTAAGACAAAAGATATGCTGATCCTTGAAGATCAAATGGAAGCTGTTGCAGGTAATTACTACCCATGTACAGATGACGGTTCCTACGGACATGCCGGAATGGTTACAACTATGGTAGAAGAACTTGTAAACAACGGAAATAAATACGATGTCTGCGTTGCGATCGGACCGATGATCATGATGAAATTCGTCTGTCTCTTAACAAAAAAACTTGAGATTCCGACAATCGTCAGCATGAACCCGATCATGGTAGACGGAACAGGTATGTGTGGTGCCTGCCGTCTTCAGGTTGGAGATGAGATTAAATTTGCATGCGTTGACGGACCAGAGTTCGACGGACACCTTGTTGACTTTGATCAGGCAATGAAGAGAAGCCAGATGTACAAATCTGAAGAAGGACGCGCAATGCTGAAGCTTCAGGAAGGCGATACACATCACGGCGGATGCGGACATTGTGGAGGTGACGAATAATGGCTGATATGATGAAAAAAGTACCTGTAAGAGAGCAGGATCCAAAAGTACGTGCAACAAACTTTGAAGAAGTTTGTCTCGGTTATAACAAAGAAGAAGCAATGGAAGAGGCTACAAGATGCCTTAACTGTAAGAATGCAAAATGTATCCAGGGTTGTCCTGTATCCATCAACATTCCGGCATTTATCCATCAGGTAAAAGAAGGAAACATTGAAGAAGCTTACAAGATCATTGGTAAATCCAGTGCACTTCCGGCTATCTGTGGACGTGTTTGCCCGCAGGAATCCCAGTGTGAGGGAAAATGTATCCGTGGAATTAAAGGCGAGCCTGTTTCTATTGGAAAACTGGAGCGTTTCGTTGCTGACTATGCACTTGAGAATGATATTAAGCCAGAAGGTGCTGAGACTATGAACGGTCACAAAGTAGCCGTTATCGGTTCTGGTCCGTCCGGACTTACATGTGCCGGAGACCTTGCAAAACTCGGATATGATGTAACAGTATTCGAAGCATTACATGAGCTCGGTGGAGTACTTGTATATGGTATTCCTGAGTTCCGTCTTCCAAAACAGAAAGTCGTTGCAAAAGAGATCGAGAAAGTAAAAGAGCTCGGTGTTAAATTCGAGACAAACGTTGTTATCGGTAAATCCACAACAATCGATCAGCTGATGGAAGAAGAAGGATTCGAGGCAGTATTCATCGGATCCGGTGCCGGACTTCCAATGTTCATGGGAATTCCGGGAGAGAATGCAAACGAAGTATTCTCCGCAAATGAATACCTGACAAGAAGTAACCTGATGAAAGCTTTCCGTGATGATTACGATACACCGATCGCTGCCGGTAAGAAAGTAGCTGTTGTTGGTGGTGGTAACGTAGCTATGGATGCTGCAAGAACAGCTCTTCGTCTCGGCGCAGAAGTTCATGTAGTATACAGAAGAAGTGAAGCAGAGCTTCCGGCAAGAGCTGAAGAAGTTCATCATGCAAAAGAAGAAGGAATCATCTTCGATCTTCTTACTAATCCGAAGAAGATCAACGTTGACGAGAACGGTAATATCACAAGCATGACAGTGATCAAGATGGAACTTGGTGAGCCAGATGCTTCCGGAAGAAGACGTCCGGTTGAAATTGAGGGCTCTGAGTACGACATCGAAGTTGATACAGTTATCATGTCTCTTGGTACATCACCAAACCCACTGATTTCTTCTACAACAAAGGGACTTGAGACAAACCGCAGAAAATGTATCGTTGCTGAGGAAGAGAATGGACAGACATCTAAAGAAGGCGTATTCGCCGGTGGAGATGCTGTTACAGGAGCTGCTACAGTTATCCTTGCTATGGGAGCTGGTAAAGCAGGTGCCAAAGGTATCGATGAATATCTGAGAAATAAATAATAGAAGGAAGATTGTATATAGGAGCATAAGCTTCTTTGAGATAATCGGAATTTGAAAACAGAATATCCTGACAGGATACAGAAAAATCTGTGCTTGTCAGGATATTTTTAATATATTAAAAATGAATTTGTTCATGTTATAATTTGAAGCAGACAGCGGAAAAGTTTTTGTGACGTACAGCAATTTTGCTCAAATTAGATGACAACCTGTTCGAAGATATGGTAAAATAATAAACCAAATGCTTACAAATTTCAATAAACCTAAGAAGCAAAAATCTATTTTGGGGGAAATATAAAACATATGACGAATTATAACAGCAATGACAATCGATTTGATGGAAGATGCTTCCTTGAAGATGTTGAGATAAAGTTACAAAAACGACTGGAAGAAATAGGGCAGTCTCTCTCTGATGGACAGAAAGAGATTGATAACATGCAGGAATATTACTGGGAAAATTATACGGAGATGGATGAGTATGGTTACGAAGATTACGATAATCAGCAGGCACTCCTTCATCAGGTCAACGCTAATAATGAGAAGCTGCAATTAAAACATAGATTTGAGAAAATGTTAGATGCACCTTTTTTCGGACGTGTCGATTTTATGTATGATGGAGATAACGAACCGGAACCGTTTTATATTGGAATCGGAAATTTTGCCGAAAAAACAGGCATGCAGCCTCTGATCTACGACTGGAGAGCTCCGGTCAGCAGTTTGTTTTATGATTATGATAAAGGCCCTGCAAGCTATGAGGCTCCTGCCGGAAGACTGGATGGAGAGATTCTTTCAAAATGGCAGTTTAAGATTCAGAATGGAGAACTTGTCTATGCCTTTGAAAGTGATACAAAGATCGATGATGATATTCTGAAAAAAGAACTTGGAACAAACAGTGATGTAAAATTAAAAAATATTGTCCGCACAATCCAGAAAGAACAGAATGCAATTATCCGAAATACAAAAGATCGAATCCTTGTAATCCAGGGAGCTGCCGGAAGTGGAAAAACTTCGATTGCTTTACACCGAATTGCATATCTTTTATATCATGAACGCGACACTCTGAAATCATCCAACATACTGATTCTTTCACCGAACAGCGTATTTGCAGATTATATCTCACATATTCTTCCAGAATTAGGAGAAGAGAATATCCGTGAGATGAGTTTTGATCTCTACGCCTACAAAGAGCTTCGAAAAGGTGTCGCAGCAGACTGTGAGGATCGTTATGATCAGTTGGAACGTCGGATGAAGTTTCCGGATGAATCAGCTCAGAATCGTTTTGACTGGAAACAATCCAAAGATTTTATTGGTGAAATAGAAGGTTTCCTTGCGATTCTGGAAGATCGTCTGATGGAATTCAAAGAAATTGAGTTCCGTGGAATGACATTGACAGAAGAAGACTTGATCCAATTGTTCTATTATAAATTTACAGAGACTCCGTTATTGAAACGTATGGACGCTGTAAAAGACTATTTTATCGATTCCTGGGAAACTCTGAAAGGCAGAAATATTTCAGAGGATGATCAGGAGATGCTTCAGATGAAGTTCGACAAGATGTACACAACGAAAGATATTTACACCATTTATAATTGGATGCTCGATGACTGTGGTTGTGATCTGTTGCCGGAAGTTCCGTACGAAAAACGAAAGCTCCCTTATGAAGATGTATTTCCTATGCTTTATCTGAAATATCGTCTTTCCGGTGGGAACTCAACTCATAAGAACATTAAGCATCTTGTCATTGATGAAATGCAGGACTACACTTATCTGCAATACACCATCCTGGAATCCTTGTTTCATTGTAGAATGACTATTCTTGGAGACCGTGCACAGACACTGGATACAAAGCAACAGGATGTATTGAGATTTCTTCCCGAATTACTTGGACGTGAGATCCGAACGATTGAAATCAAAAAGAGTTACCGGAATACATTAGAAATTGCCCGGTATGCGGAAAAAGTCAGTGGAGTATCTGATCTTGAGTTACTGGACCGCCATGGAAAAGAAGTCGTAGAAAAGACATTTAACACAGATACGGAATTGCTTGATGAACTTGTCTGTCATTTAAAATGTCCGGGAGACTTTGAAACTGCTGCCCTGCTCACAACAACAGAAGAGGAAGCTTTTGACTTAAGCCGTCTCCTGAAACTGCGTGGTATCAACGTATCCTATGTGGATCGTAACAGTTCCGCATTTAAGAAAGGCCTCACAGTAACCACATTTTATCTTGCAAAAGGGCTGGAATTTGACCAGGTTTTCGCACTTCGCGGTGCAAAAGAAAATCCGCTTAAAAATCAGGCGGAATATATTTGTGCAACAAGAGCTCTTCACGAACTCTATGTTTACGAAATTGCTGACAGCTTATCAAAATAACAGTTAACAGGCATGCATGATTAAAATTTATTCAGAAAGAACAGAAAAATGAAGATTACATTAATAACCGTAGGAAAGATAAAAGAAAAATATCTGCGAGATGCAATCGCAGAATACAGCAAGCGATTGAGCCGATACTGCAAACTGGAGATTATAGAAGTAGCTGATGAAAAGACACCTGACCATGCAAGTGATGTCGTGGAAAATACCATTCGCGATAAAGAAGCTGAACGCATTATGAAATATGTAAAAGAGGATACCTATGTGATCACTCTTGAGATTAACGGAAAGCTTCTTAGTTCCGAGGAACTTTCTGCAAAAATCAATCAACTTGGAATTCAGGGGACAAGCCATATCACATTTATCATTGGCGGATCCATTGGTTTGGGCAAAGAAGTGCTCGCAAGATCGAACTATGCATTAAGCTTTTCCAAGATGACCTTTCCACACCAGTTGATGCGGGTCATTCTGTTAGAGCAGATATACAGAAGTTATCGGATCATCAACGGTGAACCTTATCATAAATAGAGATCTGTCACAGAAAACAACTGGTATAGGACATCGTGATATATTCATATACTGATGACAAAGGATTTTTATATAAAAAACTTCAATGAACCGAGAGCAGATCAAAGAAAAGATGGTATCCGCAATGGATCTCCCAAAAGATGTGATTCAGAATGCTTCTGTTATAACCATTTTAGGACGAAATGAATTATGCATTGAAAATTATCGGGGCATTATTGAATACACAGATACACTGATCCGTGTGCAGACGCGGGCAGGACAGATCCGGATCCAGGGAAAACGACTCCGGATTCAATACTACACAAATGATGAGATGAAAGTAACTGGAGCATTATCATCTTTAGAATTTACCGAGGGGAGGAATCCGGGGTGATTCATTGCCTGATCCGCTACTTGTCCGGTTATGTGAAGATTCAGATCAAAGGATACTCCCCAGAACGATTTCTGAATCTCTGCTGTTATCACCGCATCCGATTCTGGGGATTGACCCGTATCGGAACAAATTATGAATTATACTTGAGTTTATCTGATTTTCGAAAGATTCGTCCTTATGTCAGAAAAACACATACAAAAGTCATACTAAAAAAACGGTATGGCTTTCCTTTTTTTCTTTATCGCTACCGAAAAAGAAAACTATTCTTTATCAGTATCTTCCTATGCATTTTTCTAATCGATTGTTACTCGCAATTTCTATGGGATATTCATTTTCAGGGAAATAAAAGATGGACCGACACGACCTTGACAACGTTTCTGAAAGAAGAGGGGATTTATCCTGGAATGCAAAAGAAAAATGTAGATTGTCAGGGGATTGTCAAAGCCCTTCGAAAGGAATATAATGATATCGTTTGGGTATCCGCTTCTCTTGATGGTAGCCGGTTAAAAATACAGATAAAAGAAAATGAAGATGCGCTTCCTATCATCTCATCTACTCAGACAGATTCTTTACCTGCTGATCTTATTGCTTCTACTGATGGAATCATTACAAATTTAATTACACGCACCGGCATTCCCCAGGTACATATCGGGGATTCTGTAACGAAAGGAACTTTACTTGTATCTGGACGGATTGACATCCTGAATGACAGTGGTGAAATTACCGGATATCAATATACGCATGCCGATGCAGATATTTTCGCTGATACACAGATTTCTTATCTGGATATAATTTCCTGTTATCATAATAAAAAAGTATATACAAAAGAAACTAAAAAGTCCGGATTTATTCAAATTGGATCTGTCCGGTTAGAAACATGGAAACCAAAAATATCTGACACTTCTGAAAAACTTTGTATAGAGCATCAGTTAAAACTGGGAGAAAATTTTTCACTTCCTGTTTTTTATGGGCATGAAACAATAAAAAAATACGGCTTCAAGAAAATAAAATATACAAAAAAAGAGATGCAGACAATTTTAAGCAGTCGATTTCGCTATTTTTGTAAAGATTTAGAGGAAAAGGGTATTCAAATTAATGAAAAAAATGTTAAGATATATATATCTGCCGAAAAGGCAACGGCTTCAGGTACGCTCTATCTGAATCAGCAGATTGAAGAGGAAACAGAGACCGAAAGAATAACTTTAGAAAGGAACGAACCGGATGAGTCTGTCGGAACTGATCATTGATATTCCGGCTGAATACGAGATAAATGTATTTGGCCAGTTTGATACTTATATAAAGAAAATAGAAAGAACTTTTCATGTCACATTGATTTCACGTGACGGTGCAACCAAGATTGTAGGAGATACAATTGCTGCACAGAAAGCCCAGCGTGTACTTACACAGCTTGTAGAACTTGCTAAACGAGGGAATACGATTACGGAACAGAATGTAGACTATGCAATCTCGCTCGTATTTGAAGATCAGGAAGAAGCCCTTGTTTCTATTGATAAAGATCTGATCTGTCATACACTTCAGGGAAAACCTATAAAGCCAAAAACATTAGGTCAGAAAAAATATGTTGATGCAATTCGAAATGGAATGATCACTTTCGGTCTCGGACCTGCCGGAACAGGAAAGACCTATCTTGCGATGGCAATGGCAATCACAGCATTCAAACGCGAAGAAGTAAGCAGAATCATCCTGACGCGCCCGGCAATTGAAGCCGGAGAGAAGCTTGGATTTCTTCCGGGAGACCTGCAAAGCAAGATTGATCCGTATTTAAGACCTTTATATGACGCGCTTTATCAGATCATGGGAGCTGACAGTTTTCTTAAGAATTCTGAAAAAGGATTGATTGAGGTTGCTCCTCTGGCATATATGCGCGGGCGTACTTTAGATAATGCATTCATTATCCTTGATGAAGCACAGAATACAACGCCGGCCCAGATGAAGATGTTCTTAACAAGAATTGGTTTTGGATCCAAAGTTGTCATTACAGGTGATTCTACGCAGAAAGATCTTCCGTCCGGAACAATATCCGGACTTGATGTTGCTGTAAAGGTTGTAAAAGATCTGGAAGGGATCAACATCTGTACGCTGACAAGCAAAGATGTTGTAAGACATCCATTAGTTCAGAAAATTGTAAAAGCATATGAGGACTATGAGAAGAAATCGTCCAGACCGAGAGAAAACAGGAGGAAAAAAGGATGAGTCTTTTTATCGAAGAAGAGGGGAATATAAAGTTAGACTTTGATACAGAAGAGATTGCCGCATTAGTTATTGACGCTGCATTAGAACTTGCAGACTGTCCTTATGAAGCAGAGATCAATCTTCTTTTGACTGAGAATGCCCAGATTCACGAAATGAATCTGGAACAACGTGGAATTGACCGCCCAACAGATGTACTTTCTTTCCCTATGATTGAATACGAAGAGCCGGGAGATTTTTCCGTGATTGATGAAGAAAGTGCAGAAGCCTTTAATCCGGAATCCGGAGAATTGATGCTTGGTGATATCGTTATCTCAAAGGAAAAAGTATTATCCCAGGCTGAAGAATATGGACATTTACCCAAAAGAGAGTATGCTTTCCTGATTGCACACAGTATGCTTCACTTATTTGGATACGATCACATGGTTGATGAAGAACGTGTTGTCATGGAAGCGAAACAGAAAGAAATCATGGAAAAAGTCGGTATTTTCCGCTGATAGGATACATATATTAAATAGATTTTAAGGAATGGGACACTAGGAGGAAGTTATGTCTGAAACTGAGGCACAAACAACGAAAAAACGAACGAAAAAGGATGATTATATTGTCCAGGGTTCGATACTTGCAGCAGCAGCTGTACTTACAAAAATCATAGGCGTAGTCTACAGGATTCCGCTGACGAATATTTTAGGAGATGAAGGAAACGGATTTTATGGATATGCCTATCAGGTCTATGCAATCGCTCTGATGATTTCATCATTCAGCCTTCCGACTGCCGTATCCAAGCTGGTATCGATCCGACTTGCAAAGCGTCAGAGACGAAATGCATTCCGTGTATTTATCTGTTCTCTTGCTTTTGCAATCGGTGTTGGATTATTCATCTCGCTGACAATCTTTTTGGGAGCAGGACTGATTTCAACACATTTAATGAAATCTCCACTTAGCGTTTACGCACTGCGGGTTCTTGCCCCGGGACTTCTGATCGTTGCAGTTATGGCTGTTATCCGTGGATATTTCCAGGGAATGGGAACAATGCTTCCAACAGCTATCTCACAGATCATTGAGCAGGTATTTAATGCCGTGATCAGTATTGTCGGCGCAAGTGTCCTCTTTGGCATCGGAACAAAAGCAGGAGAAAAATCCGGAGAGGAGCTTCTCGGACCTGCTTACGGTGCTGCCGGAAGTACACTTGGAACGGTTATCGGCTCTTTATCTGGATTGTTATTTCTTTTGTTTGTCATTTTTTTATATAAAAATGTAATACGCAAACAGCTTAAAAGAGACCGCACCCAGAATGTTGAAAGTTATTCTTTCCTTCTGAAAGCATTACTTTTAACAGCAATCCCAGTTGTATTCAGTACCGCTGTATATAATATTAACCAGATTATCGACCTTACAATCTTTAATCATGTTATGGAGTCACAAGGCTATGTAGAGAAAGAATACATGGCTCTTCAGGGTATTTACACCGGTAAATACGACACCCTGATCAATGTCCCGATGGCAATTGCGAATGCACTTGGAACATCTCTTGTGCCAAGTCTTACAGCTGTTGTTACAGCAGGTACAAAGAAACAGGTTCACAGTAAGATTAACCAGACTTTACGTCTTACAATGGTAATTGCTATTCCGAGTTGTATCGGTTATTTTGTACTTGCTTCCCCAATTATGGTTCTGCTGTACAATGACTCCAGTACAACACCGGCGCGTCTGTTGATGGCAGGAGCTATCGTTGTTGTACTATATGGACTTTCCTCTGTAACGAATTCCATTCTTCATGGATTAAACTACATGACAAGTCCCGCAAAGAATGCTGCAGCAGCTCTTGGAATTCATCTGGTAGCATTTGTACTGATGATGACTGTATTCAAGATGAACGTCTATGCACTGGTGGGTGGAAATATTGTATTTGCACTTGCAATGAGTATTTTGAACCTGCTCAAGATTCGAAAAGTCAGCGGTTTCAAAATCGATTTTGTAAGCACTTTCGGAAAACCATTCGCTGCAGCAGCAGTGATGGGCATTGTAACTTTCGGCGTATTCAGACTGTTTGATACACTGATCGGCGGTCGTGTAATTCCAGTATGCATTTCACTGATTGTAGCAATACTTGTTTATGCGGTTGTTATGTTGAAGATCGGAACACTTTCTGAAGATGATATCCTTGATCTTCCAATGGGTGGACGTATCCTGAGAATTTCTAAGAAATTCCATCTGCTTCCAGCCGTAAAAGTAAAAGAATAAAAAAAATAAAAAAGCCAATACTGTATGAAAAAAGGAGCGATTTGCGATGAAAAAATACATGATTGGCTTTTTTTCTGTTTTATTTCTGATTACCGGATGTTTGATTGCAGGTTATCAGGTTAGTTACAACAATCTACTGGAAAAGGAAAAAGCTATAGAACTGACTAAAAATGAAAAAAATGATTCCATTCAAACCAGACGCAGTTCAGCCAAAGGAGAGTCTGTTTCAGATGATGCATATTATCTGAAAGAGCTGCATGGATATGTTGCGGTCTATCTGCAAGATGGGACAACCCTTTACGAAACAACCAGCCTATCCGTAAATAATCTGCCGGATGAAGTACAACAGGATCTGAAAAATGGAATCTATCTTAAGTCAGCTGAAGAACTGTATGGTTTTCTTGAGAATTATTCCAGTTAAAAAAGTGGACGAAGTGCACAGAATCGTGTATAATACAGAGTCAGCGGAAAGAATATCGGTTACTGTTCACACGGGAGTGAACAGTAAAGAATATCGCAACATTAAACGGAACAAGAAAAAGGAGAGATATAGACAATGGAACAAAAGAAGATTGATCGTATCAATGAATTATATAAAAAATCAAAAGCTGAAGGACTCACTCCGGACGAAGCGAAAGAACAGAAGATTCTTCGTAAAGAATATATGGAACTTATCCGGGTGAACTTAAGAAGCCAGCTGAACAATATTGACATGGAACAAAAAGATGGAAGTATTGTTAATCTTGGTGAGAAGTATGGCGAAAAATATATGAACAAGAAAGGAAACTAGGATCATGTTACAGAATTTACCACAGGATCCTGTCATCCTTCTGAGCGTCATAAATACAAAGCTCAGAGATTTTTATCCATCACTGGATCAGTTATGTAAAGAGATGGAAGTGAATAAAAAAGAACTTACAGATAAATTAGATCTGATTGACTATGCTTATGATGCATCCTGCAATCAGTTTGTATAAAGGAAATGAGAATGAAAGAAATAATTGAAAATGTAAAGCTGGTGGAGAATGCTCCGTTGGAAGAGCCTGCACGCCAGTATTATTTTATGGAAAAAGCAAAGGAATATGTTGCTGAAATGTCTGAGAAACTGGGGCGTCCATTAACTGCGTGTGTGACGACATTTGGTTGTCAGATGAATTCGAGGGACTCTGAAAAACTGCTTGGTATTTTAGAGAAGGTTGGGTATGCAGAAGAAACGGATGAAGAGAAAGCGGATTTTGTAATCTACAATACCTGTACTGTTCGTGAAAACGCAAACCTTCGTGTTTATGGACGTCTTGGACAACTTGGTTCCATTAAGAAAAAGAATCCACATAAGATGATCGCACTTTGCGGATGCATGATGCAGGAACCGGAAGTTGTTGAGAAATTAAAAAAGAGCTACCGCTTTGTTGACCTTATTTTCGGCACACACAACATTTACAAATTTGCAGAACTTTTAACATCTGCAATACAGTCTGACAGAACAGTCATTGATATCTGGAAAGATACAGACAAGATTGTAGAAGATCTTCCGGTTGAAAGAAAATATCCTTTCAAGTCTGGTGTAAATATCATGTTCGGATGTAACAACTTCTGTAGTTACTGTATTGTACCTTATGTACGTGGACGTGAAAGAAGCCGTGAACCGAAGGCAATCATCCGTGAGATCGAACGTCTTGTTGCAGATGGTGTTGTAGAAGTCATGCTGCTTGGACAAAATGTCAATTCTTATGGAAAGAACCTTGAAGAACCGATGACATTTGCACAGCTTCTTCAGGAGATTGAAAAAATTGAAGGACTTGAAAGAATCCGTTTCATGACTTCACATCCGAAGGATCTGTCAGATGAATTGATTGAAGTGATGAGTAAATCAAAAAAAATCTGTAAACATCTGCATCTTCCGGTTCAGTCCGGAAGCAGTCGGATCCTGAAACTTATGAACCGTCATTATAACAAAGAACAGTATCTTGCACTTGCTGAAAAGATCCGCAAAGCAGTTCCGGATATATCACTTACTACAGATATTATTGTCGGTTTCCCTGGTGAGACAGAAGAGGACTTCCAGGAGACTCTTGATGTTGTAAGAAAAGTCCGCTATGACAGTGCATTTACTTTTATTTATTCAAAACGTACCGGAACACCTGCTGCCATTATGGAAGATCAGATTCCGGAGGATGTTGTAAAAGATCGTTTCAATCGTCTTTTACATGAGGTTCAGACCATTTCAGCAGAACAGTGTGCAATTCATGAAGGAACCGTGCAGACAGTTCTCGTAGAGTGTGTCAACGAACATGATAAGCATCTGATGACAGGTCGCATGAGCAACAACCTGCTCGTTCATTTCCCGGGGGATGAAAGCCTGATCGGTCAGCTGGTTGACGTTCACCTTGACGAATGTAAAGGATTTTACTATATGGGAACGATAGCTTGTAACTAGAAATCAAGATTGTCGTAAGTGAACTTTCTTTTTGATTTTATGAATCAGATACCTGTTTTTTCTGCATCTTGAATCAAACCCGTTCAAGAAATTCAGTGTTAAACTAAGACATATTTTTAAAATATTTCATGAGATTTATTTTCGAAGATGAATTCTAGATCCATGAGTATTCTGAAAACAGGAAGGAGATAAAAATATGACTAGAACACTGACAGGAAAACCGAGTATTGATCGCCCATGGATGCAGTATTATCCACCACAGTTGATGGAAGGACTTTCTATTCCAGAAGATACGGTTTATGAATATTTACTGAAACGTTGCCCGGGAGATGATGTCGCAGCAATTCATTACTATGGCAGAGAGATAACCTGGAAAGAAGTAAAAGAGCAGGTGGATAAAGTAGCACGTTCCCTTCGAGCAATCGGTTTTGGTGAAGGTGACGAAATCCCAATGTTTTTACGCGCTGTACCTGAATTCATCTACGTACTTCTTGCAGCAGAAAAAATCGGAGCTTCCCTTCTTTGCAGAGATAATACGATTCAGGAAAATGTTGATGCAGTAAAAAAATCCGGTGCAAAAATGATTATCGCACAGGATTTCTTATCTCATGAAGACCTGAACAAATATCGTAATGAAGCAGGTGTACGCGGAGCTGTTCTCTTAAGTCCTATACAAAGTGCCAATCGATCAGAAGTCCCGGATTATTGCTGGAATTATCTTGAATCACTTTATACAGATTATCCTGCGTATGGTCCGTGTACAATATCCTGGGATGAATTTCTCAAATTAGGAGAAGCTTATCAAGGTACTGTAGAGGCAGAAAAAAACATTGACCGTCCACTTTTCCGTGCTTATACAAGTGGATCTACCGGTCCATCAAAACAGGTAATCCATTCTGCCCACACAATGATCGGAAATATGCATCAGATGAACTTTTATGGTGCATCCAGTGATTTTCGTCCAACCTGGCTCGTGACACAGCTCACACCGTCTCTTGTGGCAGTCGTTGTTGCTATGTTGCTTCTGCCTTTAGCTTCAGATAAATTGCTGATTTTGAGCCCGTTTGTAGCACCGGAAGATGTCGATCTTGAAATGATGCGCTATCGTCCGAACTGCTGGCCACTGATTCCTATGTTTATTGAAACAGTTATGAAAAATGGCAGAGTTCCGGATGATTATGATATGTCTCACCTGTTTTCCGCCGGAGCCGGATGTGAAGCATATAACAACAATCAGCTGCAGCGTGCACAAAAATTCTTGAACGACCATAATTGTAAAGCAACATTTACAACCGGATATGGATGTAGTGAAGCCGGTTCAAATATGTCACTACCGTTAACACCTCATCCAATTAGAAATGGAAATGTCGGAATTCCAATGCCGTTAACTACAATTGCAATTTGTATAACTAAAATCTCAACTTTCCTTATTTTATGCGACTTGGCGGTATGCCTTGCCACTCTATATGTATCCTTTTCCCTTGTTTTTGCCCTTATGAGGTATCTACAAGGGAAAGTTTTTCTTATTCGATTTTATTCTCCAACCACCTTATCAAGTAGTCGGGCTGAGTTTCGCTTACCTTCTCGGTTAGCGTGTGCATAGACATTCATAGTGGTACTTACATCCGAGTGTCCAAGTAATTCCTGTACATCCTTTGGTGCTGCTCCATTTGAGAGCAGGTTTGTGGTATAAGTGTGTCGCAGGGTGTGGAAGTGGAAATTATCATCAAGCTCCGACAATCGTTTCCTTGCTGTCCTTAAAGCTGTCTCAACCGTTGCAGGGGCTTCGTATGCTCCGTCCGGTCTGATACATACAAGGTCAATCTCGTTGTAATCAAGCGGAATGTCCTCTGTGCCATCCAAATGATAAAGCTCATAGTAGATACGATTCTTTTCCTTAACTTCCCTGTAGTAGTTCCTCTGATAGAGTTCTCCGTAACTGAATACCTGCTTTCTCTGTTCCTTTTTCGCTTTCTTTAAGATGTCAGCGAGCGTATCACAGAAATCCACGATACGGACTTTCTTTCGCTTTGTCGGACCAATCTCGGTCTTGTGCCTTGCTCCGTTGTAACGGACACTTCTTCGTACTGTCAGATACTGTTCCTCAAAGTTAATGTCACTCCAAGACAGTCCGCATACCTCTCCAAGTCTAAGACCTGTGTAGTACGCTATCTGTACCGGCAGGACAGCAGGCTTGTTTCTTTCTTCCAGATACTCCATAAGCGTTTGATACTGCTCTGGTGTAATCGGGTTGATAACCTCTGCATCCTCATCATTATCAGAAAACAAATCCACATCTTCCTCGGCTTTCCTACGCATTACCACATACTGCATTGGATTGAATGTGATGTACTGCTTTGGAAAGACTGCAAATCGGAAGGACTGTTGCAGGACTGCGTGGAAAGAACGGATATAGTCGATGGTGTAACCCTTTGACTTAAAATTTCCTTCCTCACCGCCAAATGCAAGTAAATCCATAAACTTCTGCAAATGCTCCGAAGTGACTGTCTTTAGTTTTCTGTTTCCGATTGGGTGTTGTTTAATCCTGTTTACTGCCTGTAAATAGTTACCGACTGTACCGTTGCTAAGTGAACCCGTTTTCAAATCTTCCTCTGCCCATACATCTAGCATCTGTCCGAGTGTGAGGTTGTCCGCTTTGGCTAGAAATTTCTTTGCGTCATAATCCTCCATAGCCTTGCGTAACATTTTCTCTGTCTCTGATTTGCTCTCCGTACCTGCAAATTCTTTCTGAACCAAGTTACCACTTGCATCCTCCACATAAAAGCGGTAGTACCATTTCTTGCCTTTCTTCCTTACAGAACCTTTTGCCATAATCGTTTCTCCTTTCGATATCGGCAATCGGAACTGGTGAAATGCTTCTTGCGTGTAAGTATATCATAGCTCCGTCTGCCTATCTATACCGAATCGGGATCTTTTTCTGATAAAAGATTGGCTAGTCGATTTTTCGCTGTCTCAGGATTCTTAGAATACAGTCTTACAATATCGCCCATATCGTTCAATGCGTTGACGGTGTGGGTGATTTCTCTAAGGAACATAATCTCATTGTATTCCTTATTGGATTCAAACCCCATTGTCTGGGCGAGCATTTTGTTATCTGTATTTCCTTTGAAATTCTTACAAGCGAACTGGAACGAATCCACGAACAGCTCGTATTCCCGTAACATCAGTAGTAGCAGGTCTTTGGAAAAATCACTTTCGGACTGTTCCATATCATAAGGGAGCTTATTCAGAATGGAAGTCATCACATCACGAATCTGTAATTCTCTTTTATCCGTAATGTCTGTTTCGTATTCGTCCGTCTCACCTTTCAGCCATTCCACAGATACATGAAGTGCATCTGCCAGACCTTCTAAGGTCATTTTCTTGGTGTTATCAATCGTTCCTGCTTCGTATCTCTGAATGGTTGAGGCTGTCACGCCCATTTTTTCAGCGACATAAGGCTGGTTCAATCCTAACTCCTGTCTACGGCTTTTTGCTCTGCTACCGATTGTCTTTCGCAATTCTTTATCTTTTAACATACTTGCGAACCTCCTTTTTCGGTATGTCATTACTATACCACATAACACGATATATTGCAATACGCAATTCTATAAAAGATGATAGAATTTCGTAAGGCTTGACATAGCGTTATAAAAGATATATACTTTAATCAGAATTGCGTAACGCAAGTTTTAAAAAAGGCTAATCCTTTCTTCAAAAAGGAACATCCTCTGATATACAAGACTTGTAATCCTACGCAGGAATGAGGTGATCGAATGACAGAATTAAAGTTTGCTCTCTCCATTGAAGAAGCTGCCGACTATACAGGTATCGGAAGAAACACTCTTAGAAATCTTGTGGAATGGGAAAAGCTGCCTATCCTTAGAGTGGGAAGAAAAATCTTAATCCGCAGGGAACGATTAGACGAGTTTCTGATTCTCAATGAGGGGAAGGATTTACGAGACAGACACGCAGTAAAAGCGGTCAAGGGAACAATGAAAAATGAATAAGGGACAGTCCTAAGACCATCCCTCTGGTATGTATCTGACTAAAAGCCATGATATACCTACACGCAAATAGATTATATCACGGACAAGTCCTCAGATACAACCAGAACTTTTGGAAAATGAGGACAAGATGGATGTGAATGGGTGCAATCGTCCACCCAGTTATAGCTTGTTGGTAGGACAAGTCCACCCAAGATGCAAAAGGTGTTATGAATAGTCCACCCAAGCCAGAAAATGAAGTGGGTGCAACCATCCACCCAAGTGAAGCCGACTGGTAGGACAAGTCCACCCAACTTACAAAAAGTGCTGTGAGAAGTCATACCAAGTGTAGCTATGAAAAAAGCTGTCCGACCTATGACAAAAAGTGTACGCTACTATGATTTTGAGTGTCCAATCTATGGGGTACATTTTCAAAGAGTTAATAGTAAAAAGCTCTATTAAAATCAAAATGTAATAAAACAATGCACTATTAAAAATGAAATTTAATAGGAACTTTTACTACCACTTCCTTGCCAGACACAGTTTAAAAGTAAGCGAAGTAACACAATGCTATTGTCAGGGCAAAAATGCTAACGAATCGTGCTATTGTTTTTTCGATTTTAATAGCAGACTTCTACTGTTTCTACGGTTTTTGCTAAAAAGTCTGAATAATAGAACAATGCTATTGTTAAGGCAAAAGTGCTAACGGATTCGTCTATTGTTTCGCTGATTTTCATAGCAATCTTCTAGCATTTCTGTTAAGAAAAGGGAGTGCCGGATACGGCACATAAAAAGTGTGCCATTAAAGGCACAAAATTAGGTGCTGAGGGAACAGTTACAGCTAAAAGTGAACTTCATAAGCAAGCCCTCGGCGTTTGAGAGCGAAATACACCCATCGCACAAAACTTCGTTTTGTACTCTGTGTATTTCGCTCTGCGAGGCTTAGCCGCCACAAGGCGGATGTGTTCGCAAGACGAGTGCCTATGCACTCGCTCACAGGGAAAGTTTACTACTCACATCTCATCTATCTTATCTGTCCTCTTTTCCAAAATCAAAACTGGGAAAGGAGGAAATCGCTATGCCAAGAAATTCATTTGTGCAGATGTCAAAGCTCCATAATGTTCGTGGAAGAATCTATTATATCTCCAGTGACAAAAAACAGGAAAATCTCTATGCGGTATATGAAACCACAGACCGAAAATTTTGGACAGAACTTGCCAAGTGCAATCAGGCAGAATTTAAGAAAAGCGGTACAGAGGGAAAATGTATCGAAGCAAGAGAATTTATCATTGCCCTGCCGGAATCCTTTGTGGATTATCCGCCAGACGGACTATTAAAATATATGACGGATAAATTCAAAAGTCGGTATGGTGTTGATTGTATTGCAGCACTCCATCATAACAAACGAAAGACGAATTATCATATCCATCTTATCTTTGCAGAACGAAATTATCTTGACGAACCGATAGAAAAGATTGCCACCAGAAATATGTTCTATGATGAGAAAGGTAATCATGTTCGTACCAAGAAAGAAATCCTAGACGAGAATGGAACTATCCGTAAAAGGTGTAAGGTGATCAAGAAAGGTGAGGTCTACGAAAGACAGATGTTTACCATCAAGGACGCTCGCTTTAAGCAGGAACATTTCTTAGATGAGGTCAAGGTATTTTATACCGATGTCATCAACGGACTTGTCAAAGATGAGAAAGAAAAGCTGTCTGCATTCAAGCGTGGGGATGTCTATCTTGCCACTAAGAAAATCGGTAAGAACAATCCAAAGGCAGATAAGATTACACTCAATAATAAGGTCATACAGGACTGGAATCGTACTGTGGATCACGCTTTGGTATCGGGGATGGAGCGAAAGGAAATCTTAAAGGTAAAGCAGGAACAGATTTCAACTCCGATTAAGGAATCCATTCACAAGTATGGCAATCATCCGGAGCTTTTGTTTATGATTATCTTTCGGGCAATCGAGCTGTTAAAAGAACTCATAAAGTTGCTGATACAGAAACAGGAACAACAGAAAGCCAGAATCTCCGACCTTATGGAGCGAAGAAATGAAAAACAAGAGAAACAACCAGCTCCATCCGTTACACAGACAGACAATCAGACAATTCCTGCTGTGACCCAACCATTCAAAGCACCTGCTACTACTACCGCAGAAAAGACCGTTATTCCGCCAAGACCAAGAATGTCTGAGCTGGCACACGATTATGAGATGCGACTTGAAGAGATTATGGAGAAACTTAAACGACAAAACAGAGCCATTCATACGCAGGAAGTGAAAAAAGACCTTATTGACGAGGATTTGAAGAACTGTACAGGATTATTCCAAGGAAAGAAACGAAAGGAATTGCAGGCACAGTCTAACAAATACGCAGAAACGATTAAGATTATGAAGCAGGGATTATCCCATATCGTGCAGGATTACAAATATCCAACGGTAGATGCGTTCCTGCAAGTCTATAAACAAGGCAAGTCCGAGTATGAATCCTATGTCAAAGCAAACAAGGAATGGAACTCCAAGTATGGAGAAAACTCAATCCATCGAAAGCTGGCAGAAAAACAGGCAGAAGTTCAGAAACGGGAACAGGACAGAGATTTTAACTATCGTTCGCCATCAGACAGAGGAGCTAGATAATCTAATTAAATTCAAAAAAGATAAAGACCATCAAATTCTTTATCTTTTTTGAATATTTATGAAAAGTCATCCTGCTATTTAAAGTGTCTCATTAGATTTTTAATTGTTTCGACTATCATAAGAATGATTACGCAGAAAAAGGAATAAAACAATGTGGTATTCATCTTCGTGTTTCCAATTTTATAAAACAGCAGAAATCCAATGCTAACAATTATCACAGAAATAAGTTTATGTATCCATTTTTGTTTGGTGGTTAAACATATTTTATGGTTACTTATAGGTGCAAATAATATACACATAAGGACAAGTATCAAATATCCTAGTACAGTTGGCTTTAAATAGATTATAGCCCACTTATCAAGACAACCGAGAAAAAAGCTGCCTAAGATACATGTTAACTGCGTTGGAGCATGGGCACCTCCGGTATAATGTCGTAACAATGAAAAGGTAATTACCCAAATTAGGGTATAGCCGAGTGTATGTGATAAAACTCCCCATACGAACAATAACACTATGGTTATAAAAGTATTCAAAAAACATTCTAAGCCATATATGTATATTTCTAATTGATCCGCAGAAACATCCTCCCCGGATAGTTCTGCTAACTTATTAGCAATAGATGTAGCCCACTTCGTAATCATTCAAAATCCCCGCTTGTATCAAATCTTGTTGTATATTTGGCAAAAGCACTTATCACGTCTTTGGAATAAGAACGTGCGATTTGTGTAGTTAGATGATTTGACAATTCAATCGTTCCTGATGTAATACGATAGATATGTGCCATATTTACAATATAAGAACGATGGGTTCGGATAAATTCACTTGGCAAATGGACAATAATCTTATTTAGGGTAGACATTTGTTCATAGCATTTGCCGTCTACGGTCAATATATCCACATAATGTAATCTGCTCGAAAATGTCAATATATCTGCATAGGGAATACTTACAATTTCCTGCTTGTTTCGGTATATGTAGGTATTATTAGATAACTCCTTCGCGATTTCATCCAAACACAGAAAAAGAGTATTTTCCTTGACGGGTTTTAGCAAGTAGTTTAAAGCTCTGACTTCATATCCTCGGAATACATATTCTCTAAAAGCTGTTAAAAATACAATAATACCTTGATAACCAGATTCACGAAGGCGTTTAGCAACCTCAATTCCATTCATTTGCCCCATTTGTATGTCAAGGAAAAATGCTGAAGCCTGTATAGTTGTGCCTTCAGAATTTTTTGAAAAATATTCTTCGCCCGATTCGTATTCGTCAATTTCAATATCCCAATCATATTGCTGCCCGTATTTTCTTATTCCATTTTTCAGCCGTTCTGATTCGATCACAGAATCTTCAAGTATGGTTATTTTCATTTTCATAGTAGTTTGTTATTCTCCTTATCCGGTATCATAATATGTACGGAAAAAATTTTGTTATCAGATGTAATCTGCAATACGCCATCTGCCTTTTCTACAAGCTCTTTTACTCGTCTTATCCCAAGTCCATGTTCTTTTCCTTGTTTAACACTCAAAATGTCTCCATCAATGCTACCTTTTATCACACCATCATAATTATTTTCAATGTGAATCAGTATCATATTCTGGTAAGGTTTAATATAAAAATAAATGTATGGATGCTCGGTTGGATCAGAGATTATAAGTCTTTCTCCTGCTTCAATGGAATTATTCCATATATTTCCAAGTATGGATGAAAGCTCAACAGAATCAAGCGGAAAATTTTCAGGAGCCATAATAGAATATTCTGTCTTAATTCCGTGTTTTTCAGCATAATCAAGTTTTGCGGTAAGTATGCAGTCAATAGCAATATTTCCCGTTGCTATGGCACTTTGCGTAGTTGCAAGAGTGTTATGGTATTGCTCTGTATATGCTATAAGTTCATCCCATTTCTTGTCTTTTGCTAATACGTTGATTGCATCCACATAAATCTGCATATCATGTTTCATTTTTCGTAATCGTTCAGTTGTCTCAGATAAGCTATTGAACTCAGTCCTTTCCAGCTCATAAATCTTTTGTTCTTCCAGTAATCGTATGTTTTCTTCTTTTGAATAACCTAGCTGGTATATGTATAGCATCAATACTAAAAATAAAATAATAATAAACAAGTCAACCAATGATAGCCTAGCTGAAAAGGATGAATCACCAAATTTATCAACAGATTCCAAAGTCAGCCTTAATATGTAGTGCCCGATTGCAAGTCCAGAAATTGCGATGAAAATATATGCAACTTTTTGGAACGGTGAAAGAGATATGTCTTTGTTTCCAATAGAATGAAATAACAAGACAAAAACAGCTATCATTGCCAAATATAACATGGTATATGGCTTCCGTAATGTTCCACCTAATAATAGCTCCAGAGGCGCTCCTTTATAAAGAGTAACGGGAATAAAGAACGAAATCTGTTCTGCAACTAAGCAAATGATGGAATACGAAAAGCCCCAAAAGATACGGCGAATTATACTATCACGATAGAACAATACTGCATATCCAATGTCCAAAACACAAGATGACATCAAAGTGCTGTAGGATGATATTCCCATTTTATTCAGCGTGCATAACACAGCAAACTGAAATGATACGAAAAGAAACATCAAAACTGCTTGATGTTTATAATTTGCTCGAATACGCAATTTTTTATGGATAAATATTATAAACAATGCCAGTTCTAAGAAATTAACAATATATTCCCATATTGAGTCAATATATAGCATAGCTACCACTTCCTTTAATCATTCTCCGTCATATTTTATCATCAATAAAGTAGGTACACAACATAATATGCTACCGTTTGTGCATAGTGAGCTACCATTCATGCATAGAGGTATTGAAAAGTATAAAGATTTTGTTATATTCAAGGTATACTACTACATCTTAAGTATTCTGAGAATCTATAATATGGAGTGGAGATGATAAGATGTCGTACTTTAGGAATATTAACAGGATATATAATGTGTACTAGTATGTGTTGCGTTTCAATTTTCATAAAGATAACCTTTAAGAATAATTGAAGATAACCGTTGTTACATGATTGAAAAGGAGTGAAGGAGTATGCATTTTAAAAAATCTGTTTTAAAAAATCATTTATTGTATAGCATTATAACGTAAACGCTCCATATCCGGTACCTTTTCTGTCCTTTGAAAAATTGAGATAATTACCTCAAAACTATTCGAGTCTAAAAAGTTTAGTACTGAACTTTTAGGACTCGCTATCTGGAGGTATAGCATGAAATCTCAAACAAGTTTAGTGGCATCACAGGTTCGCCTGCAGCACTGGGCAGAGCAGATCAAAGACTGCCAGAACCGCCCTGAAGACATGGATGTAAAAACATGGTGCGATCAGAACGGTCTTACCAAAGCTAATTACTACTACCGAGTACGTAAGGTGAGGGAAGCCTGCCTTTCTGTTTGTGAAGATCCCGGAGTATCTTTTGTTGAACTGGAACAGCCCGTTGCATCTGCAAATGATGTAAATGGGACTGGAATCAATTCCTCAGCAGGAGCAGTCATCAAAGGAAGAAATGGTCTTTCCATTGAACTTTACAACACTGCTTCACAGGAACTGATACAGAAGATTCTGGGAGCGTGTGCCTATGCTCAATAATGCCAACGGTTTCAAAAAGATCTACATTGCCACAGGCTATACGGATCTTCGCCGTGGCATGGAAGGACTGGCTGCCATTATCCGGTTCCAATTCAATTTAGACCCGTATGATAAAGATACATTGTTTCTCTTCTGCGGAAAGCGGACGGACCGCATCAAAGGGCTTCTGTGGGAAGGTGACGGCTTCCTGCTTTTGTACAAGCGGCTTTACAGCGGTGCATTCCAGTGGCCACGGTCAGCGGACGAGGCAAAAGAAATCTCGCCGGATCAATACCAGATGCTGATGCAGGGACTTGAGATCATTGCAAAGCGTCCCATCGAGCAGATTGAAAATCCGCCCTGTGCAATGTGACAGCTGTTGTTCAATCTGCTGAAAATAAATTTTCGTTTTCAATGCGATAAAACGTATAAATCACCATTGTCCACAGACATCCATTCCGTTTCCCGGCATGCAGTTCATAACCGGCGGAAACAGTGATGTCCTGTGGATAACAGTATTAAAAATCCAGCAAAAAGCTCTTGGTTCATGGGTTCTTAATACTGTTATCCACCGTCAAAATGACGAATGGCAGACAGTCGCCTGGTGGCGTAAATACGCTGTATCTGCTATAATAGACGAAGAAATCAAAGGAGCGTCTGTTATGGCAATCAAGTATACAGAAGAACAACTGAATAGTGTCGACAAGTCGCTTCTGGTGCAGATGTTTTTGAACCAGCAGGAACAGCTGGAATCTCTGACAGCGGAAATCCATTCCCTGAATGAAAAAATGCAGCTGATGATGGAACAGCTGATTCTTTCCAAGAAAGAACGCTTCGGACGTTCCTCTGAAAAAATGGAGGACTTCAGCCAGATCAGTTTCATGGAAGTGGACGGAAACATTGTATTCTTCAATGAGGCGGAAGCTGTCAGTGATCTGGATGCTCCGGAACCCGATGATCTTGAAGCTGATTCAAATAAAAAGCAGACCAAGACCAAGGGAAAAAAGGAAAAGGACATGTCCGGTTTTGATGTCAATGTCATTCCTCACTACATGACGGAAGAAGAACTGACGGAAAAATTCGGTAAAAACGGTTGGAAACAGCTGCCTGATGCCATATCCAGAAAGTACCATTTCATCCCTGCCAAGATTAAAGTGGATGAACATCATATCGGCGTGTATGCCGGTAAAAAGGATGGAACCATCATCAAGGCAAAACATCCTAAGGGTCTTCTTCATGGCAGTCCGGTATCTGCATCCCTTGCAGCAGCTATCATGAACGCAAAGTATGTCAATGCAGTTCCCCTGTACCGGCTGGAGCAGGAATTCAAACGGTATGGTCTGGCAATCACAAGGCAGAACATGGCGAACTGGATGATCCGTCTTGGTGAGGAGTATATCGCCGTGATGTGGGATTATCTCCATGAACTTCTGTACGATTACCATGTGATACAGGCGGATGAAACACCATGTCTGGTAAACAGGGATGGCCGCCCGGCAGGAAGCAAAAGCTACATGTGGGTATACCGTAGCGGTTACATGTATTCCGACAGACAGATCGTGCTGTATGAATACCAGCGCACAAGGAATGCTTCCCATCCGAGGGAATTCTTGAAGGACTACAGCGGTATCTGCGTGACGGATGGCTATCAGGTCTACCACACTCTTGAAAAAGAGAAGGAAGATCTGACGATAGCAGGATGTTGGGTACACTGCCGCAGGCGCTTTGAAGAAGCACAGGAAGTCATTCCCAAGGATGCCAGAAAAGGAACCACATCCTATCTCATAATGAAACAGATCCAGGCAATCTACCGGGAAGAAAAGAAACTTAAAAGTCTGACTTCCGAAGAACGACTTGCGCAGCGACAGGCGATTATTAAACCGCTTGTCGAGGCTTTGTTTGTGTACCTGAAACAGAATGACTGTCAGGTTCCCAAAACCGGAAAGCTTAGGGAAGCTTTCACCTATGCTCTAAATCAGGAGAAATACCTTAAAGTATTCCTGACTGATGGAGATGTTCCGATGGACAATAATGCGTCGGAGCGTGCAATCAGAGGCTTCTGCATCGGCAAGAAGAACTGGCAGGTCATTGATACGATCAATGGTGCCAAAACCTCCGCAATGATCTACAGCATAGCTGAGACCGCAAAGGCAAACAATCTGAAACCGTACGAATACTTCGAGTATCTTCTGGAAGAAATCCCGGAACATATGGAAGATATAGACCGGTCATTCCTGGAACGATTATTGCCCTGGTCACCGGAGCTTCCGGAAAAAATCAGAAAACCAAAGTAAATGTCAGCCGTGAGAGCGGCATATATTTGTCAAGGTACTTGATATGGTGCGTTTACATTATAACTTTAATGGCTATAGCAATGCTATTTCCTATTACGGCATTTGCACAAGCTTATGTACAAACATGGGATCTTGTTGATTCTGGCAAACATCTAGACTATGACGGAAACAGCACTTACATGAGTTATATTAACACTGGGGCTGCCACATGGAATGCATATAAATCTGGAGTAATCAGAAAAGACAGTGCTTTTGTTGTAGAAGATGTATACGTAAGCGATGTCAATGCTTCGAATGGATGGGCAGGCATGACATATTCTAGTGGTAAAATTGAACTCAATACCTATTATATGAGCGGTTATAGTAATAGTAAAAAACAGAATGTAGCGACACATGAATTGGGACATGCATTAGGGTTGGATCACAGTACTTCAACAGATGTTATGGATGCAGCAATTACGGGACATACTAGTACGCAGGCATTATCTCAAAATGATAAAGATTCATATGATGCCGCATATAATAATTATTAGGGGAGGGAGAACGCTATGAAAAAATCAAGTATCTATGGTATTTTGTCTATTGTTCTTATCGTAGGAATGTTTTTTACAGGATGTGCATCCAAAAATAATGCAAGTCAACTGAATACAAATGTATCTAACTTGCCAATCCACCAGATGCACGCATCTTTTGTATATGATACTGATAACATTCGCGAAGCTGTTGGTATCTGTGATTACGTATTTGTAGCAAAGGTTGTCAGTTGCGATGGAACCGAGTATCGAAATGTTATAACGACTGAAGATGAAAAAGGAAATCCTAAGGAGGTCGGTTCGCCTTACACTAATTATACTATTCAGGTTCTCGAAAATATAAAAGGTGAACTTATTACAGATAAACCTATTCCTATTGTTAAACAAGGCGGAATTTCAGAAAAACAAGATGCTATTTATCTGTTTGAGAATGATTCACTGCCTTCCGAAAATTCCATTTATATCTTTTTGGCATATGCACAAGAGGATGGTTCGTTACTAATTTCTGGTCCAAATTCAAATGTAATGTGTAACGATTCGAATATGTATTCTATTAATTCTGTCTCAGAGGAAAAATCAGTTACAGAATACGATGAGTTTATTACATATAAAGATGCTAATGATAATGAGATTATTCCAGTTGATCGAGAGCGTTATAAATCTATATATGAGACTGACAATAATTAATCATTATTTCTGAAATATATAGATTAAAGATGGGGCTGTAAAATAAGTCCCTAATATAAGAAACGCCAATTCCGGCAAATGTCGGTTTTGGCGTTTCTTTGTATTAACTTTTCTATTTCTAAGCAAGTCTGCATCTTTGGGTATAAAAAATGGTGCATTTAATAAAGCTCGGCTAATCACGCCCGCTTAAGTTTTATGCAACTTTCGTCTGTCGTTGCTTTTTGTTGTGATATTTATAAAGATTGAATCCACATGAAATCAGTGTAAGCTCGAGAATTACATTTTTCTCGCCTCTTCGCAATAATCTTTTATACGCTTTATCCCACTTTAATACACCAAAAGTTCCCTCCGATTGAATACTTCGGTTCATTCTCAAGAGAGCACCATGTATGGATTCAAGATTTTGCAGCACTTCCTGATGGATAGCAGTTAATTCCTGATTCATTCGGATCGTTCGGTTTTTGTGTGCTCTCGGACAACATTCTTGTTTATGCTGACACCCTTCACAAGATTCACATTCGTATAATTCTTCCGTTCTTCCATATTTATTATATTTCACATGCTGTGTTCTCTTGAAGAGGAATTTTCGACCGTTTGGACATAAGAGATTTCCATCTGCATCTTTTGCAAAGTTTACAGCACGATACGGATTCTCATGATACTTTTTGTCCGTCGTTTCTTTTTTGTACATGGTAAATTTCATGTATTTTTCCATGCCGTGTTCTTCACAATAAAGATAATTATTGTAAGAACCGTATCCGGCATCAGCAACCGGATATTTCGGATAGTGACCATATGTGCGATTGAATTTTTCCATCAAAGGAACAAAGCATTCCATATCGGATGCATATGGTTTTACGTCGATTACAGCTATGTATTCATCACAGATGGCTGCCTGTAGGTTGTATGCCGGAAGTAGCTGATCGTTTCCCATGTAATCACGCTTTAAACGCATGAAAGTTGCATCATGATCTGTTTTGGAATAACTGTTTCTTTCTTCTCCACAGGTCTCGATATGATATGCATAGGATTTCAAACGTTCCAGATATTCATGCAATTCTTCGTATTGTTTTTGTCGAATGCTTTTTCTATGACCACGTCCGGAAACGAAAGAAGTTTCATCCAGTCCGGTTGTTTCTTTGTACATCGTAAGTAATTCAGAGACATAGTCAACCGCGTACGCTTCACGCTTTTCAAATTTTATTCCGAGATATCCAAGTACTTCCCGATTCATAGCATCAATCAAGAGTGAAATCTTGTCAAAGACTTTCTGCCGGTTTTTCACACACGATTTTTTCCATACCCAGGTATATCGATTGGCATTTGCCTCAATTTTTGTCCCGTCAATGTATGTATGCTGCAGATCCACGTGATCTTTGGCAAAAATATATGAATTAATGTCTTCAAATATCTGCTCGATAGAATCGGTTAGTTCGTTTCGGATTAAGTTTCCAAATGTAGCAAAAGAAGGCGTTTTCATGCCATCAAGAAGATACATGTAACGAATGTCATTACGGCAGAGCTTTTCTATTTCTCGTAAGGAGCAGATGCCATTTTCCATAAAGGCAAAAAGTATTACTTTAAGGAGTTTTTGAGCATCACATCTTGGGCGACCTGTTTTATAGCCTTTCTCTACAAAATATCTGGATAGGTCAATGTGATCCATAACCTCACAAAAAGTGTATACCGGATCGGAAATATCGATCAATTTTTCGATTTCTAATGGTAATTTCAGCTGACGCATAGTATAATTACCATTGGTATTGTTATTTAGTAGCATAATTAATTATACCAAAAAATCGCTCAGACCTCACGGTCTGGGCGATTTTTCTGTCAGGGGAGTTTTTTTACAGCCCCATCTTTTCGGTTTTATACCTATATGTAGAACAGTTCGTGCATGTTGGGCTACCATTCGTGCATAGAGGGATTGAAAAAATTAAATACTCTGTTATATTAAGCACATACCATGGTAAACAAATAAAGTTGTCTGTAATTGTCAGACAATTAAGGAGGGGGGGGGGTGAAAACGATGGACAATAAGCAAGTAAACAAGGCACCCCAGAAAAGTGCCCGTCTCGTACTTCAGGCAGTGACTGCTATTGCTCGAAGTAATGCAAATTCATTGTGCCGTGGTTTGTTGTATGAACCAAAAGTACCAACGCAGTTAAAAAAATAAGATTGGGAGGAATTGACTATGATGTTAAAAAGTTTAAAACAGAAGATTGCAAAAGTAGGTATTGGTTTGTTTTGTGCAGGATGTGTATTTCTTTCTTCAGCAGCATATTCTCAGGCGGCATCTTACACCGCTTATGCACTTAAACTGAATAAGACTAATAACTTTACCTCTATGCATGCAAAAACAACATCCGATGATTACATCACAAATGAGGTAACAGCAATTACCAATACCTCTTACGCAAATTTCTGGGCTGTCAATAACAGCAAGAGTAAAATATCTAATAAGTATAAGCAGGGTGTTGGAACAGGATCTTGTAATTTAATCTTTACCAAGAGCGGTTATAATTCTACTAACACACAGGTCGGTATGGGAATGGAAAATTATCAATCTCAATTATCAACTGCATTTGTAAGTGGAAATGTAGATTTTAGATAACAGAAGGGATGGGCATAAACCTCTTCGTGGGTTTATGCCCTTTTGGTAAAGATTATGAAAAAAATGGTTCTTATAGAAATCAAACATTGTATTGATCGTGCAGAATATAAAGTTGTTTTTATTGCTCTAATGATTTTAAATATTGCTTCGTATATTTTATGTGTAAAAAATGATATAGGAAAAAGTTATCAATTTATTCGTTCAGCAAATGAAAATTTCGTATTACAGGGCACTGAAGCGGCATATATTCCATATATAATGTATCTGTTATTGCCTGTTTATGCAACAATTATTGCATCACTTTCCTTAATAAGAGAAGAAAAAAGCAATAGTTCAATCCTACTTATTCAAAGAATCGGGAAAAAGAAATATTTAGCAGGAAAATTATTTGGCATTCTGATTGTAACCTTTTTGACAATAACAATACCAATGCTCATAAATTTATTATTATGCCACTTGACATATCCAATACATGGATATGACAGTGCTTGGGGAGAACCTGATTACGCTATAGGTTTGGTATCATATAACGCTGACAATTTTCTTGATATGGTGAGATTGCAACATCCAACTTTATATAATCTAATATACATTTTTAATTACGGAATTTTTGGCTCGGGATTAGCTATCTTAGCTTATGCTCTTTCATATTATAACAAAATGAAAGTTCTATATTTCGCAAAGATACCTGGTGCTTTGTTTATATTCTATATTGTTTTTAATTTGATTGTTTCTGTCTTTGGGCTAAATGAATTCTCTATACAAGGTTATATTATGCCTAATGTTCATGGAAATATAATAGGAGAAATTGTTCTGATATTGCTTATTTTTGGATTAAGTATTGGCATTATACAGAGAAAAATAAAAAATTATGAAGTTATATAAGAAAAAAATTTTGAATGTTAATGTTGGAAAATGCTTACTAGTATCACTTATAACATTTGTAATTAGATATTTTTATGCTAATGTGTACTTGGGGTTTCATAATAGTCTGGTTACAATAACAGAAGGAGTACGTTCACAAATATATTTTGGGGGAATACTAATAGATCATTCGTTTGACCTTATATCTTTATCATTTTTTGCGATTTTGTTTATCCTTGAGATTTGTTATCTTACAATGGACTTATTTAATGATGCAAATGATAACATGGTAATTCTACTTCCTCGTTATGGGAAAAAACACATAATTTATAAGGATATATTAATAAAAATGATATTACGTGACTGTATTGTAGTTGTTTCCGATTATTTGTTTTTTCTTTTTGTAGAGCATACCTCTAATGGCTTAGAAGATTTCAAAGTTATTTTTATGCTATTGATAGAGATTTTTCATTTGCAAATGATTAGTTATTTGTTTTCATTTTGGAAAGATTCAATTATAGGATACATCGTTGCATTTATTGTATTTTTTATTCCAGTAATGGTGTGTGGATTTTATTTTTCAATGGGAAATGTTATATGGAAAATTTGGCATTATTCCTTGCTACATATTCCTTTATTTAATTGGCATAACAAGCTTATTATATATTATGTCGAAGAAAATTACGAATGGACTACAAGCAATATAGATTTATTGAATTTTAAGTCAAGCTGTCTCATTTCAGTTATATCATCCGCTGTTTTGGTGTGGATAGGTAAATTTCTTTGCGAAAAAAAACAAATATTGTGAGGTGAATGATATCCATGAATTTATATGTAAAATCTATTTCAAAGTCAATTAAAGGTGAAAAAGTGCTTGATGATATCAGTTATACATTTGAATCTGGTAAAATATATGGAATATATGGTAAAAATGGTTCAGGTAAAACAATGCTACTCAGAGCCATTGCAGGTTTTATAAATACAGACAAAGGATACATAAAATATAATCACAAGGCATTACATAAAGATATGGATGTTTTACCAGATTTAGGAGCTGTTATTGAAAATATTTCTTTTTGGAGTATGTATTCAGGATTTGAAAATTTGAAAATGCTTTCCAATATAAAAGGAATTGTATCAGATGAAGAAATATATGAAATAATGATATACTTTGGTCTTGATCCCAAATCAAAGAAAAAAGTAAATAAATATTCATTAGGAATGCGTCAAAAACTAGCTCTTTGTCAAGCACTGATGGAACATCCAAAAATTTTGCTTTTGGATGAGCCAACTAACGCATTGGATCAGCATAGCATTGATTTATTTCGTGAACGTATATTGGAAGAAAAAAAGAATGATACCATTACTATACTGACAAGCCATAATAAAGAAGATATTGAAATATTAGCGGATGAGAAGATATGCATGGAATTTGGTAAAATTAAGGAGTTGATGTAATGAAGAAATTTGTATTAACTATCTGTGTTGTAATCATTTGTATGGTGACAGCCTTATTCTATGGAAAGACTGGGATAAAAACAACTACAGGGGTTCATGATCCTGATATTGCTTTATCAGAAAATACAGCTATGGAAATTTTCTATACAGGAGGGCAGAAAACTTCTTACTTTAACAATGAAAGTAATTACTCATTGGATGATATGGAAAAAGATTCTTCTTTAATAGCTCGTATAACTGTAACAAATTCTCGTGAAATGAGTTTACGATCAACAAAAACAATGGTAAAAATAGAGGAAATCTATAAGGATAATTCTGCTAATCTTTCAGTAGGTGACTGTATTTACATTATAGAACCTGTATCATTTGTTAGAGGTGAAGAATTTTACACTAACGGATGGCAATATCTGAAGACCGAAGATACTTATTTAATATTTTTAAAAAATCTAGGATGTATTGATGGGTATAAATACACCAAAGAGGAAGAAAATTCATTTATGCCTGTATCGGAAATATATTCAAAGAGAAATCTAACTCATGATGAAAGTTGTGTGGTTTTTGATTCGGCGGAAACTCTCTATTCAAGTATATCTATGTTTGCATTTTTGACCTCAGAAAAAACTATAGTAGATAATTATGAGAAAATATGGAAAAACATTACAAATTCAGGTAAGTATGAATGATTTAATTATTTATGAATGAATCTCTCCTATTCTATTTCCTGTGAGAAGCGTATCAATGTTAGAAATTCATGGAGATACTGAATTAAGCAATATGGAATCATTCAATCTTAAAGAAACTAAAAATGGAGATAATAGAAATTGAATAAAAAGAAATTGGCAAAGAGTGTTGTAGGCATTGCTTTAATTGTAAGTGTAGCTATACTTATCGTTGTATGTGTTGGAAAAATAAAGCACATTCAGAATAAAAAAAATATTATTGGTACATGGAAGAATGCAAATGCAGAGGAAGTGTTTACCTTTCAAGAAAATGGAGGACTTGTTGTAAACAAAGATATGCCCGAATTGGGTATTACCTGTGGCAATGCATTATATAGCATATCTTCCTCAAATATGATTTTTGTGGAACAGAGAGATAATAGCGTGAATTTTGAGATAGAAGTAGATCAAAACGAATTAACAATCTTCTTTATGGGTCATAAATATTGGGAATTAACAAAATAGCAATTGCATATAAAGCGATACTCATGATATCCATAACCATAAAATATAGAGCCGATGAATCACTCGTTATTTCGATTGTGAGTTATCGGCTCTATTTCATTATTTATGGAAGGGCTAAAGAAATATCGTATTTTATAGAAATACTTTTGACAGATTTCTTCTCATTTTTATGTTCTTTTATCAAGTGCTATACCATTCCATATTCATCGCATTCACCCAATCTTGCATTTCTGAATCAAGATACAAACGGGCATATTCTAGTGGATTGTCAATCGCCAGTGCATCCAACATTCGTTGAGAGTTAGGAGTAGTAATCAATCCATCTTCTGCCTTGCCACAGTCAATCCGAAGTATGTAGCCATTGTAATAATTGATGTCTATGATGTTGTGATATTTATTATATTCTGCATGAACGATATTCATATTGCAAAGTCCTTTCTCTTATCTGTTTCAGTTGTAGAAGCATCTTGACCAGTTCCAGCCGATTATGTGATTTATATAATGTTATTAGCTGTTACCGGATTTTGCTTCCCTTGTTTTTGCCCTTATGAGGTGTCGTAACACAAGGGAAAAGGATATAACATAAGGGAAAGTCTAAGGGAAAGCTCACTTGCCAAAACTGTAGTAAAATCAAGGCATTGCGGATTTTATCGTAACACTTTATAATACCAGTTAGGTGTTAAAGAATTGTAGGTATCAAAATTTCGATTTTTAAGCCAGGCACAGAAGAAGAGCTTACATATAACACAATGGGAGAAATCTGTCAATGTGGACCTGGAACCATGCTTGGATATGATGACCCAGAAGCAACCGCAAAAGCTATCATGATACATTCTGACGGAACAAGATGGCTGCATACCGGAGATATTGGATATATGCAGGAAGACGGAACAATTTATGCATTAACCAGAGGAGACGCACCTCGCTATGGCGGTGGTTCTCTTGCAACACTTCCGATGGAAAACCTTCTTGCAGACGCAGAAATCCCGGGAATTGATGATGAATTTTTTGTAATCATTCCTGATCCGGAACATCATCGTTGCTTTGTGCCATATCTTTTTGTTGTTCTTGATAAGGGATACACGGTGGATGATATTCGTGAAAAAGTATACGATTGTCTGGAAGAATATATGCATCCGATTGATATTATTGCACTTCCAGAACGTCCTTTCTTCCATTTTAAAACAAACAGAATCGGATTATCTAAAGATATTATGATGGGGAAATTTGAAAATTAAATTTTAATGATTTTTATGTAAGCATTAAGGTGTTGTCCGCTGATACGGCAACACCTTCTTCTTTTTTTAATCATTTTGTGATATAGTAAGTCTTAACTTAAAAAAGATTGCAAAAATATGACAAGCAAAAGGAGTACTACACATGCGCTTATTATTAGCTGAAGATGAAAAGGCATTATCAAAGGCGCTGACAGCCATTCTGGAGAGAAATAATTATTCCGTAGATGCTGTTTACGACGGACAAAGTGCTTTGGAATATTTGGAAACAGATAATTATGACGGGGTGATCTTAGATATTATGATGCCAAAGATCGATGGACTCACGGTATTGAGAAAAGTTCGTGAAAAAGGAAATCTGATTCCGATTCTATTATTGACAGCAAAATCAGAAGTTGATGATAAAGTGGAAGGACTGGATGCCGGAGCGAACGACTATTTGACCAAACCTTTTCATTCCAAAGAACTGTTAGCAAGAATTCGCGCTATTACAAGAACTCAGTCAGCACAGACAACATCTAAGCTGACTTTTGGAAATGTTACGTTAGATCAGGCAACCTTTGAGCTTTCTACAGCAAAGGGCAGTTTCCGACTCGCGAATAAAGAATTTCAGATGTTAGAACTTTTGATGTCCAATCCTCATCAATTAATTCCTTCCGAACGTTTTTTAGAAAAGATCTGGGGATATGACAGCGATACAGAAATCAACGTAGTATGGGTGTATATTTCGTATTTAAGGAAAAAATTAACAGCACTCCACGCAGACATTCAGATTAAAGCAACAAGAAATGCCGGATATTCTTTGGAGGAGCTGACATGATTAAAAAACTTCGTATTAAATTGATTGCTACTTCTATGGTCTCTCTTTTCCTTGTCCTTTTTGTAATCGGAGGGATTGTAGGTATTATAAATCATAAGAAGATTGTGGCGGATGCTGACCGGATTCTTGATATCTTAGAGGAAAATGATGGAACTTTTCCAAGAATGGAACCAAGAGAGAAAACAGATGATCCTCATGGTATGTCGGCAGAAATTCCATACGAATCCAGATATTTTTCTGTTTTGTATGACGCGAATGGAACGATTATTTTAACAGATACTTCAAAGATTGCATCGGTTGATACTGAAACAGCTGTGAATTATGCTTCCAAAGTATGGAACAAAAAATCAGAAGAAGGATTCCAGGATAATTACAGATATCGTATGTATTCGTCTGACGGCAATGTACGCATTATTTTCCTGGATTGCAGACGACAATTAAATAATTTTCACAACTTTTTGCTTACAACCTTTCGTGTATCCGGTGTCGGACTCTTATCTGTATTTATTTTAATGCTTGGTTTGTCAGCACGTATCGTAAAACCGTTTTCCGATAATTACGAAAAGCAGAAACGATTCATTACAGATGCAGGTCATGAATTGAAGACCCCGTTGACCATTATTGATGCTGATGCAGAGATTTTAGAAATGGACTTCGGTGAAAACGAATGGCTACAGGATATACAAGCACAGACAAGCCGGCTTGCCGATCTGACCAATGCTCTTGTTATGCTTTCCCGAATGGAAGAAGGTGTAAGCAGAGACACAAAAATAGAATTTCCACTGTCAGATATCGTAGAAGAGGTATGCCATACTTTTCAGGCTCCAGCAAAAGTGCATCAAATTAATCTGGACAGCAAGATTGAACCACTGATTTCTATGAACGGAGATGAGAAAGCAATCCGTGGACTTATAACAATTCTTCTTGACAATGCAGTAAAATACACGAACGAAAATGGAACTCTTTCACTCGCTTTAGAAAAAAAGAAAAATCGTATTTATCTGTCTGTTTTTAATACAACAGAATTTATTTCCAAAGAACAAATCTCTCATTTGTTTGACCGGTTTTATCGCACAGATGCCTCCAGAAATTCTCAGACCGGAGGATATGGTTTGGGACTTTCCATTGCTGCCGCAACTGTGGAGTCCCATCATGGGAAGATAAGCGCAGAAACAAAAGATGAAAAATCATTAATGATTACCGTGGTTTTTCCAACATAACTGATTTACATAGCTCGTACAAACATAACGTTTGATACGGGCTTTTTTCATATTCTTTTCTAGCCTTAATTTTTTTGTAACTGTTCAGAGCCAACCTCCAAAATGCTACGCATTTCGTCGGTGTGGCGTATCCGCCAAATAAAATTTCAAAAACAGTCTTAAAAATGCAAGCATTTTACACCTGTTTTATGAAATTTTGCTTGGCTCTGAACAGTTACATTTTTTTTAAGTTTAATTAAGGTTACGGGAGTATCTTATGTATGTAAAATAAAAAACAGGAGGAAAACGATGGCTTATCAAATGACTTTTAAGCGTTATGAATTGAAATATCTGCTGAACAGACAGGAAAAAGAGCAGATTCTTTTGGCTATGAAGCCTCATATGAAGCTAGACAATTACGGAAGAACCGTCATAAGAAATATCTATTTTGATACTGATACATTTCGGCTGATCCGGCGTTCTCTGGAAAAACCGGTGTACAAAGAAAAGCTTCGGATTCGGAGTTATAAACCCGTAAAGAAAACAGATCCGGTATTTGTAGAAATCAAGAAAAAATATAAATCTGTCGTATACAAACGCAGGTTACAGCTTCCGGAAGAGAAGGTTATGGACAGTTTTCAGACTGGAGAACCGTTACCGGTTCATTCACAGATTGGAAATGAAATTCAATATTTCCGCGATTACTATGAAAATCTTCATCCATCCGTATTTTTATCCTATGAACGGGAAGCTTATTATTCTCTGGACGGCAATGATTTTCGTGTAACTTTTGATGAAAATATCCTGTATCAGAGAAATGATTTTTCCCTTGGCAGCGAAATCTATGGATTTTCTTTACTGGGAAATGATCAGACACTGATGGAAATTAAAACTTCCGGAGGAATTCCACTCTGGATGAGCGAAGTGCTTACGAAACAGCATTTATACAAAACATCATTTTCAAAATACGGTTCTGCTTATCAGCGTATGCTTACAGAATCTTTACAAGGAGGAAACAATAATGTCTAATACTTTATTTCAGGGAATTTTTGATACCAATATGACCAGTGTGATTTCTATTTCTGACTTCTTATTATGCGTGGGATGTGCCTTAGTGATCGGTCTGATCTTAGCCGGTACTTATATGTATGGAACAAAATATACGAAAAGCTTTGTAGCAACACTTGCGCTGCTTCCGGCAGTGGTTTGTGTAGTGATCATGATGGTCAATGGAAATGTAGGAACCGGTGTGGCTGTTGCCGGAGCATTCAGTCTCGTCCGATTCCGTTCAGTTCCTGGGTCTGCAAAAGAAATCGGAGCGATTTTTCTTGCCATGTGTTCCGGTTTAGTAGCTGGAATGGGATATCTGGCGTATGCTTTGCTATCTGCTGCAATTCTTGGAAGTATCATGCTTCTGTATAATCGTCTGGATTTTGGAACAAGAAAACACGGAGCACGTTACAAAACTTTACATATCACGATACCGGAAGATTTGGACTACAGCGGAGTATTTGACAAGATCTTAAAGAAATATACAATAGATTATGAAATTCTGCAGATCAAAACTACAAATATGGGAAGCTTGTTTAAGCTGACTTACAATTTAACCTTAAAAGATCCTGCAACAGAAAAAGAACTGATCGACGCTCTTCGTTGCAGAAACGGCAACCTGGAAATTACGATGTGCAGACAGGAAACTATAGTCGGAGAATTATAAGAATTCAGGAGGCGATGACTGATGCGAAAAAAAACAATTATATTATTTCTCACAATGGGAGCTTTGATGCTATCCGGCTGTAACACAAAAATTGGAAATACAACACAGCAAACTACAGAATCATCTACTACGACAAGTTCTTCTGTTACCGAAACAGATACTTCCGATATGTTTTCAGACCGTGATAAAGAAGTAGGATATGACGAATCCGAAAGTGTCACTATTTCTCTGGCTGACAATAGTTCCAGCTGTGAGTCAGATGCAGTTTCTATTACGGAAAATACCATAACGATCAAAGACGAAGGAACTTATATTCTTTCAGGCTATCTGTCTGACGGAATGGTTATTGTAGAAGCAGAAGATACTGACAAAGTTCAGATTGTTCTTAATGGAGTAAGCATCTCTAACAATCAATCCGCTGCATTATATGTCCGCTCGGCGGATAAGGTATTCGTTACCACAGCTTCTGGAACAGAAAATATCTTAGAGCATAACGGAAGTTCCTATACTGCCATAGATGAAAATAATATCGATGCAGCTATATTTTCTAAATCAGACCTGACCCTGAACGGGGAAGGAACTCTTACAGTTACAGCACAGGAAGGACACGGAATTGTATCCAAAGATGATCTCGTTCTCACAAGCGGAACTTACGTAATCACCAGTGCCAGTCACGGACTTTCCGGAAAAGACAGCGTGCGTATTGCCAATGGCACTTATACGATTGTATCAGGAAAAGATGGTATCCATGCTCAAAATAAAGATGATAGCAGTTCCGGGTTCGTTTATCTGGCTGGAGGTACTTATACGATATCAGCAGGAGATGATGGGATTCATGCAGCTTCTAATGTGACTATTTCTGATGGAAAGATAGACATTACGCAAAGCTATGAGGGTATCGAAGGATTGAGTATTGATATTGCGGGCGGTGAAATCAGTGTATTGGCATCTGATGATGGAATCAATGCTGCCGGCGGGAACGATAGTAGTAGTTCTGAAGGATTCCAGGGCGGAGACGACCAGTTCGCATCCACAGAAGGCGCCTATATTCAAATTTCTGGCGGTGTGCTTCATATAAATGCTTCCGGAGACGGAATTGATTCCAACGGAGACATCACAGTTTCCGGTGGAGAAACTTATGTTTCAGGTCCTACAAATGATGGAAATGGAAGCTTAGATTACAATGGAAGTGCCCAAATCACCGGCGGCATATTTGCAGCATCCGGTTCCTCGGGTATGGCACAAAATTTTGATTCTTCTTCAACGCAGGGCACTATTATGGTAAATATTGATGAACAGGAGGGTAATACTGAGATTTCACTCCTTGACAGTAGTAGTACTGAACTTCTTAGTTGGACAGCAGCAAAGCAATATTCTTCCATTATCATAAGCACCCCGGAAATCCAACAAGGAGAAACTTATACTATAACAGCCGGAACAGCAGAGCAGAGCGTTACCATGGATAGTCTGGTTTATGGAAGTAACGCTCAGGGAGAAATGCCTGGCAATGGTGGAGAAAGAGGTGACATGAAAGGCGGACCAGGGAACAGACAGCCTGACGCAGATATGGAGAAACCTCAGGGGAGCACTCCTCCAGATGCCCCATCTGGTAGTAAGTAAGAAAAAATGCATGAGTATGAAACGAAAAATCATACTCATGTATTTTTTCGTTTATTTATCATATAACAAGTGAAAAGCAAACTTGTTCATGTTATAATTGATTCAAAGAAAAATGGTAAAAATACTTTGCCAAACTTGATAAAATAGCGAACAATGAGGCAGTACACTAGCAGGAGGGCAGAAAAATGTTTAACACAGAATGTAAAAAAACAGTTTCAAAAATGATCCTATCATTCATACTGATTACGGTAACTCTATTGTCCGGCTGTCAAAAGAATACCATCAATTCTGCTATTGAGTTTGGAACTATAGATGTGTCTGAAATTGATAAAATCGAACTTTCTGGCACAACAGGTGGAAAAGATGGAAATTATTCCTATACATTGTCAGATCAGGAAAAGAAGGAGTTCGTCCATTTGCTAAATCAAGTTGAGCTTGGTGATGAAGTTGATAAAAATCAAGCATTATCAAGTGGAGCAGTTACTTACTATAAGCTTTATTTCCAAGGAAAAGACGTCGTTACACTCTGTCCGGGAAATTATTTCGGTGTTGATGAAAAGTATTATGAGTTTGTTAATTTTGATGAATTGTGGGATGAGTTTGTCACTTTCAATAGTAAACAAGATACCTCTCAGCAAGACAAATGGGATTGTTCTGTTACTTGCGCAGAAACCTCTGAGACAAATAACTATGTAGTTACATATTCTGATAAAAAAGTATTCTCCCAAACTGGAATACTCACCTTTCAAAACAGCAATAATTTCAATATTATTGTTCATCTACAAATACCGGATGAAGAAGAAAGAACAGCAGAAATTCCAGCGGGCGGTGTTAGTTCCTTGTATCAGATATCCCAAAACAAGGCATGTACTGTAGGTGTATACGCTGATGTTCCTGAAAATGAAACGATAAAATTAATGGTCTATGATGGAGCTGTAGCAGATTTGAATTCAAGTCAGGAAAAAGAACAAGTATATTTTGATGCAACTGTTCTTGAAGTAAAGAAAAAATCAATTAAGGTAAAATGTTCAGAATCCTTTGATAGTGGTATTCCTGTTGATGAAGAATTCTCTGTAACAACGAATAGAGTAGAAAGTGGTGAGCTCCCTGATTTGAATGCCGGTGACCATATTCGTATTGTATTTGATGGCATCATCAAGGAAAGTTATCCTCTGCAACTTGGAAATGTCTTTGCTATATATCTTCTAGATGAAAACGGAAATTTGTGAAGTCCGTAGTCTGAAAGGCTCCTACAGGAGCCTTTCATTTTTTTATGTCCCAAACCAATATATTTTATGGCCATAATATGAATGCGTGTTCGAAGTATGTTATACTGATACTGATTATGTGAGGCGAGGTGAATTCAACTTATGATAAAAATTGCAATCGTTGACGATGAAGAACAGACAAGAGAACAAATTCTCCGGACTCTAAAGGAAAATATACAGGAACAACACGAAGTAGAGATTAAACTATATGCATCAGGCGAAAGTTTCTTCGAGGAAATTCAGAAGGGTGAAGCAGCGGATATTTTATTTACAGACATTCAGATGCAACAGCTGGATGGAGTGGAACTGGGGAAATTGGTCCGAAGGCTTTGCCCTGACATGTACATTGTCTTCATCACATCTTATGAAGAATATGCAGCAGAAAGTTATCGGATCGAAGCATATCAGTATATTTTGAAACAGGATCTAGAATTTCGTCTTCCCGGAGTTGCTGAACAGCTTATTGAAAAGCTGCAAAAACAAAAGAAAGAATTCTGTATTATAAAAGACGGTACAGAACAGGTGAAATTGCTTTATAAGGATATTCTTTATCTGTATAAATCCAAAGGTGCTAAGTATGTAAATTATGTTACTACCCAAGGCGTTGTGAGAGAGCGAACTTCTTTGGAAAATGCACTGAAAATGTTAAATAGTAGACAATTTCTTCTGGTGGAACGTGGATATGCTGTTAATATAAAGCAGATTTGCAGAATAAGCGGTGACACTATCTATCTCGAAAAAGGATATGAAGTACCGGTAAGTAAGGCAAGACTTGCAGAAGTAAAGCGAGAAATAAATCTCTACTGGAGGAATTCGTAACGATGGATACACTTGGAATATTGATTGGACTGAATTTTCTTGAAACCTTCCTTTTCTATTATCTGTTATTCGGAACAGTTATAGACAGAAAGACTCTGAAAACGAAAGATAAATGGATTCTCTATTTTGTTTTGATCAGCACTTCAACAATTATTTCTGTATGGGTCAAAAGATCTGTGTTTAGTGCTTATGGATACCTGTTGACGATTTTGATTTTGGTTTTAGGAAGTTTCCTTGCCTATCGAAAGCAACTGATTCTTCTTACAGGGATCGCATCTATGTATGAAGCAGCAATGACATTATTTTTATATATCTTTTACTACCTTCAAGCATTTATTTATGGGAATCAGGTAGAAAACCCTCAGATTCTATTTTTCCGTTACCATGAAAATGAAGTATCTTGTGTGATACAAAGCCTGTTATTAATTATTTCCTTTTTTATCATTTTCAAAATAAGAAGCTGGAAGAAGAAAAAAGACATAGAAGCATTTCAATGGGTATTTGTTTTATGTGGTGTACTGTTATCAGCACTCGTTTTGGAGTATCAGAAACTTTTAAAGTATGGACTACTGTACTCCACAGCCGGAATTCCGGTGATTCAGGATGTCTTAAAAGGAAGTCTCATCAGTTTTCTTACTATGATCGTACTCGTCAGCGTCATGACATTTCTTATATGGAAAAACAGAAACATAACGGGACAAAATACATTTCTTCTGATGAAAGAAGAGATGGAGAAACAGAAATATGAGGAAATAAAAGCTTCCATCGAGCAGAACAAAGAACTCGTTCATGATACAAAGAATCATTATCTTGTGATCAGTGAATATGTAAAAAATCAGGAATATGAAAAACTGGAAATTTATATAGATGAAATCAGAAGAAATTTCGTAAAAATCAATCCACAGATTTATACAGGAAATCATGTAGTGGATCTGATTCTTGGGCAAAAGCGAATCCTGGCAGTACAAAAAGGGATTGATTTCCAATTGGATGTAACACCACTATCCAGTCTGACGATGGAAGAAAGAGAGATCTGTTCACTATTTGGGAATCTGTTAGACAATGCCCTGGAAGCCTGTGAGAAAGTGACTGATAAAGAACGTAAGAAAATCAGTATAAAGATTGAGCAGCATATGCAGATGTTGTTTCTTGAAATTAAGAATGGAACCGATAAGCTTCCTGCCAAATCAGGACATACTTTTCTGACTTCGAAGCAGGATAAATCTCTTCATGGATATGGCTTGAAAAGTGTGGAACGGATTGTCACACGATATGATGGAGATCTGGCCTATAAAATGGAAGATGGAATGTTTGTTGTTTCAATAACATTTTTTGATTTATAAATACTCATGTCCAGTAATCCAGTACTTGAAGGCCATCCGCTTGCAGTACTTTCACCACAAGATTAAACTGAATGTAAGAAAAAAACCTGTTCCAAATTTTCAGGATACAAAATTCGTATCACACAAACAGGAATGGAAATGGAGGAATGATGCCATGACAATTAAGAAAAAGAGAACTAAAATCATTTTACCATCGATTCTGACAGTCAGTCTTACTTGTGGTCTGTTACTTGCGGGATGTCAGAAGACACCTGACCAGAGTGCAGTTGTCAGTAAGGCCGGAGGATTAAGCGAGAATGTAATTGCAGACCCTTTGAAAGATGGAGAGACGCAGACACTGAATCTGCCGGAACACTGGGACACAACAGTAACATGGAGTAATGACCGCGGAGTTTTTCACGCAGATCAGAAATTAGAATCTGTTACGACAGGAAATCTTCCGGTGATTGAAGTCAGTCAGAAAAAACTGGAGCTTGAACAATTAAACGGACTTATTTCCTATTTTGCAGGCGGAGAGATTTTGTATCAGACGCAGGAACTTACCAGAGAATACTATCAGAACCTCTTAGATAGGATTAAGAACAGGGAAGGATTCTATGCTGACAACAGTGTGGAGTATGATTTAACAGGGCTTGAAAAGTTAGTGGAAGAAGTTCTTCCTCTTGCGCCAGAGCAGACACCATTGCAGGAAATTGGACAGATTGAATACACATCAAAAAAGACAGATCCGGCGTATGAAGCAAAAAGAAAATCACTGGAAGCTTACGGATATGATATTCTTCCGGATACCACAAAGCAGGATGGAATGGAGATTCATTTTCAGGCAACGGTTGGTGCAGATGCAAAGGGTACGATCAATGCAGAAACTTACGATCCGGAAGCAGGAAATTATAGTATCTTCTCCTGGTCAGAAGGAAATGGGATCGAACTGGAAACCATTGAAAACTCTCTGGCAAGAGAGAATCTCACAGCCGAATATGGAGTTCCTGCAGGAAGCGTAAAAGAATCTTTTATGGAAAAACTACAAGCACTGAAGGACCAGATGGAAGAAACCGCTCTCTTAGAAGAGACAGCAGAAGATGAAGCAGAAAAAGTTCTGAAAGATCTGAACCTCGAAAATATGCAGTTGTTGTCATCAGACAAAATCCTCTGGTATGCACAGTCTGATTATCCGGAAGCCACTATATTAGAACAACAGGAAGCGTTATGGAATGCTGATCCAAATCTTGGAAAAACCGGTTATCGGCTTACTTACGTTCCTTCTGTTTCCGGATTAAAAATAAATCAGGATAAAACCGGAGGATATTCAGATGATAGTGGATTTGCATATGCACCTTCCATGCCGGTAGAGCAGATTTATATTGTAGTGACAGAAGATGGAATCCGTTCCTTCAAATGGAAGGGTATGAGTCAGGAAGAAAAGATAGTTACAGAAAATGTAAAACTCCTTGCATTTGATGAAATAGAAAACCGCCTGATCGATCAGGTGAAATATCTTTACCCTTCCAGTCAGCCTGCTGAGGACAAGACGATATTTGGTTATGATGTTGCAACTGTCGAACTAGGATATACTTATATACCGGCATATAAGAATCCACAAAATGCCTGGCTGGTTCCGGCATGGTTTTTCACTATAAGCGAGAGTGAAGATACAACTGCCGAACTTGGAACAGCCGGAAAAAAAATAGAAGGATATCAGACCGACTACATTGTATTGAATGCAACAGACGGTGGAAGAATAGGTTCTTATTGGAGATGATAGAATATGAAAAGAAGACATCTTTTCAGTACAGAATTGAAATATGACTTTGGAAATCGAAGATTTTATATCTCTGTACTGGCGTTGTGTGCGGTTCTTTTGATTGTTGCACTTCCTTATCGAAATCATCTGATCTCTTTCGGTGGATCAACAGAAGGGAAAGCCTGGTTATGCACCTTCAACTATGCAATCACTTCAGAAAAAGCCTTGCTTTTCTTTCCACTGTTGGTTCCTCTGGCAACAGCCGCAGATATACAGGAAGAATTACACAGCCGCTATGCATGGTTTCTTATTAACAGAATAGGAAAAAGAAATTATATTTGGATGAAAAGTTTTGGAGTTGCATTCACAGGTGGTGCCATTTCCGTTTCAGCGGCAGGAATTGCATTGGTTGTTTTTATAGTTATCTGTAGAAATATCCCGACTCTGAATACTTTGCAAAATATATCAGAGGTAATAAGTATCACAGGAATTGGATTTATCCGACTTTTTCTAAATGGAGCATTGTGGTCTTTATGCGGTTCACTGACAGCAGTTTTGACTAAAAATAAGTATCTGAGCTGTGCTGTCCCATTCATTTTATATTATGTACTAACAGTGTTTCAAGAACGATATTACCGTAATTATTTTTTCTTAAGTCCAAAACAGTGGGCAAGTCCGGCATATTATGGAAACGGATTCTGTCTTTTGGCTCTGCTTCTGATCAGCAGTCTTCTGGCACTGGCTTTGCGTAAATGCGTGGTAAGGAGAGTGGTGGCATGAAAAAATCGCAATTTAAAACGGACATTCATCAAATCTTTCTTCTAACAAAAAGAAATTTCTCTGACTGGGGCAAAAGTCCAAGAATCTGGATGACATTTGCATTAGGCTTTGTACTTTGTCTGATGTTGACAAATCAGATTTTAGAGCAGGCACAGACATTCCAGACACCGGTGCAGATGTTCGAGCCACTGATCTGGACCTTCGGTGATGCGCAGTCTGTGATGCTTTCATCCCTTTTACTGCTGTTATTATTTGCAGATATGCCTTTTGTAAATCAGATGACACCCTATTGGCTGATCCGGACAAAGCGAAGCGTATGGATGGCAAGTCAGATCCTATATGTGATCCTGGCTACTTGCCTTTATACCGTCTTCCTCTGCCTGACAGAACTTCTAATTGCAAGTCCCTGGGCTTACGTTGGAAATGTATGGAGTCAGACCGCTGCAAGCATTGGATATGGAAGTAATAATCATCTTACGGTTCCTGTGTCAATAAAGACAATGGAAATGACAACACCATATAAATGTGCAATCTGTGTTGTATTTCTTATGCTTTTTTATTCGTTATTTATTACTTCCGTCATGCTTGTATTAAATCTACAGAAGGGAAGAGCCGGAGGCGTTGTTGGCGCACTCTTGATAAATCTTTATGGAATTCTTCTGACTCCGGATATTTTTCAAAAAGTTTTTCATCTGGGTGGAGGGCTTTCCTATCGGGCAAATATTCTTTGCGGATGGTTATCACCCTTAAATCACGCAACATTTCCAATGCATAATTTCGGATATGATTATTTGCCACAAATAAAAATAAGCATCCTGTTATTCCTTGCAGTGATATGTATTTTGCTTTTCATCTCGAGAAAATGTATCAAACGATATAATTTTACATTTTCTCAGGTTGATGAATCCTGACGGAATAAGAAAGGGGAAAATTATGAAAGCTGCTGTGAAAGTTAAAAATCTAACAAAATCTTTTGGGAAAGAAAAAGTATTAAAAGGAATCAGTCATACCTTTGAGGCAGGAAAAATCCACGGAATCATGGGATTTAATGGCTCCGGTAAAACTGTAATGTTCAAATGCATCTGCGGTTTTCTTCAACCTGACAGAGGGAGCGTATATGTCTATGGAAAAAGAATTGGAAAAGATATTGATTTTCCGGAAAATACCGGAATGATTATCGAGAGTCCGGGATTTCTTCCATATATCAGTGGATATGAAAACTTAAAACGCCTTGCACAACTTAATCGAAAAATAGGAGATACTGAGATCCGGGATGCAATCGCAAGAGTTGGTCTTGATCCGTTTTCTAAAAAGAAAGTAGGTCAATATTCACTCGGGATGAGAGAACGCCTTGGAATTGCACAGGCGATCATGGAGCGGCCAAAATTATTAATTTTAGACGAACCATTCAATGGATTGGATAAAAGAGGCGCACAGGATGTCTGCGAACTCTTTGTTGAATTGAAAGAAAAAGGGACAACTATTCTACTAGCTGCACATAATGTGATGGAAATGGAATGGTTGTGTGATACGGTATGCGAGATGGATGCCGGACAGTTAGAAGTTGTTTATGAAAAATGAAATAATAATTTTTTCAAATTGAAAGAAGAGAGCGAACCCAAGAATATTAAACGAATATTCTTCAGTTCGCTCTCTTCGCACATTGCGATATAGGTACTCCGACAAAATGATACATTTCTACGTTCTCAACATCTTCAACATCAGCTTGAAATTCATGTTAAAATTTGTTAGAATGATTTGCGAACTTACATTCTAAAGAGTTTTTAGAAAACCCTTAAACTAAGGAGAAATTGATGGAAAATATTGACATAGATAAGCTGACGCCCAAGATTTTAGTATTAGTGTCCTGCATGATACATCCTACGTATAATACGTCTATTTCCGGATAATACTATTGTCTGACAAACGTATTGTAGATACTATGAGGAATACAAAGATTATATGGTGTGCAAAAAGCTGTGTAAAAATAATTTTTCCCGATTAATAATTATTCAATTTTTAATAATCCACTTCAAAAAAATCATATATCGAGACACTAAAATGATAAATAGAATGCCAAATTATAGTTTAGAAAGTGAATAATAGATACTAATGGCAAATAAATTTAGAACCAACATATCTATTTCTGATTTTTCATTTTTTGCTTTTAAATATAAAAAGCAAACCCAAAAACACCTCTCGTCTGATGTCTTTCGGTTTGCTCTATTCTTTTTGTAAAATTCATATCAGTATCAGCTCAGGTTTAAAATTCAAATAGTCTCCAGAAACAAGTTTATACTCAATCCCAGCTACATATCCTTTAAAGCTGTCATCAAAGCGCTCCTCCCCATGATAATGGAAGTCGATTTTTGTCCTGTCTTGTGTATCCAAAAAGTGCCTGTTTTACAGGTTTTCTGGGGCATCAGTCATTTTGTCTGGTATTGTAAAGCAGTGTCAGATTTGTCGTAAATGTCGTAAATTTGTGGTCAAAAAATGATGAGAAATGGAGAATGCTAATAAAATGAAATTAACGTATACGAATGTAAATGGATACTTGATTCCGAATCTCACTTATAAATCGGTGAACAGATGGAGCAGCTTGGCAAGTATGGATTCTTACACAGAGATTATCTGAAGAACCATCGAAATTCAACCTATCAGGTGATGCTTTTACAGGATACAATTGGAGAACACCTTCTGGAAGTAGATAAGGCAGCCAGAGAATGGGTAGAAGTGATTCTGAAACAGTTGGAAGAAAAAGAACCACTGCCGGATAAAAAAGCAGATCAAATGGTATGGGTAAGAGCTGCTAATCAACACAGAGTGATTGCGGAAGAGATTATTTTAAAGGAACTGATCTATGTTTAACAAAGTTGAAGTTTGTAACTAAGGATTGAACAGGTAATTGGACAGATTAAAAATTTATTGAAAAAAGAATAAAATGTTTAGAAAAGGCGTGAGTGATAGAGCTATTACTTACGCTTTTTCTTTTGAACTGAAAAGGAGGATGGGAGCATGGCACAGATTTTTCGTGTAGAGAGAACTAAGAATTTTACGGTAATGAGTAATCACCATTTCAAGAATAAGAATCTGACATTGAAAGCGAAAGGTCTATTATCGTTGATGTTAAGTTTGCCAGATGACTGGAATTACAATATGCAAGGACTGACAACATTGAGCAGAGATGGGATTGATTCTGTTCGTTCTGCAATTAAGGAATTAAAGCATCATGGATATGTGGAACGTCATAGATTGCGTAATGAGTATGGCTTTTATGGCGATACCGAATATATTATCCGGGAAGTTCCATTAGGAGAAGAAAATGATTAAGTGGAGAAGAGAAGTGCTTAAGGGTGGATAGTCCAATTTTGGACAATCAGGTCATAGGAAATTTCTATCTCCGGACATCAGAAAATAGGAAACCCAGATATGGTAAATCCCATATTGGACAAACCGTTGCTATTAATAATATATGTTATCAAATACGAATTATTAAAGAACCAGTAAATAAAATATCCATCTTATCAGTTCTGTGCAGAGAAAACGCAGGATGAAGACTATTATGTGCTGACACTGGCAGCTATTGCAAGGGAACTGGATGGGAAAGGTATGAACCGGGCAACGGTACATATCTCTGCCGGACTTCCCCTTACCTGGGGAGCTACACAGAAAGAAGACTTCCAGAATGAGGCATATAGAAAACAAAAAGAAGCAGAAAAACAATTACAGTCATTAAAGTATCAGGCGGAACAGAATAGAAAGAAAGCTGAGCAGGAAGTGCAAAAACTGAAAAAAAGAATAAAATGGCAATCAGAGAAAATAAACGAGATAAAATTTTACTGTGGAATCGGATATATAGCAGCACTTGTACTTTCAGCTTGTCTTATTACGATATGCTTCTTGTGATTTGAAATGCGATATTTCAGAATTGAATTACGATTTTTGATAGATTAGATTGTTTGAAACGCATTTTTATGATATGATGATAAATACCATGTGAACAGATATTTCAAGCAAACAAGATTGAGGTGAAAAAATGGCAGTTAGTTACAAGAAATTGTGGAAATTGTTGATTGATAAAGAAATGATGAAGAAAGATTTGCGTGCAATGACAGGAGTTAGTACAACAACGATGTCTCGATTATCAAAAGATGAAAATGTAAGTACAGAGATTCTGTCAAAGATATGTTCTGCTTTGAATTGTGACGTGGGAGATATCATGGAATTTGTTCCAGATAAAAAAGAAGAGCAGTAAGGAGGTACGGGGACATGGATCATTCTTATCCTTATATTGCGTCTTTGACCAGAGAGCCGTTCCTTTTCTACGAAATGCGTTCTACCGCAAAGCTAATGGTAGAAGGAATTTCCAATGATGCGATTGTAAAAGAAATTGTAGAGCAGAATCTCTTCCAGTACCCAACGGAAAAATCTATCACACGCATGGCAAAAGCCTGCATCAAACGGCTTCATGCACTGGAAGATGATTCTCTGGTTTCTGCGATTGCGTCACAGCCAACGGATGTAGCAAAACAGATTTGTCTGTATGCATTGATGAAGCAGAGCCGACTGGTTTGGGAATTTATGCTGACAGTCATTGGTGAGAAGTACAGATTAAGGGACACGTCTTTTGGTAAGATAGATTTGAATACATTTTTTATGCGTTTACAGGAACAAAATGATACCGTAGCTTCCTGGAGCGATAGCACGATAACAAAGTTAAAACAGATTATAGCCAGAGTGCTTGTCGAAACAGAATATCTCGACAATCTCAAGGCGGATCATTTGAATCCAGTATGGCTGCATCCAGTTTTGGAGAATGCTATCAGAAGCAATGGCGACACGGCGGTACTGCCGGCGTTTAATTGCTTTGTGTAGGAGGTAACCCGATGAGTGAAATAAAAGAACGCCTGGACAAAGTTCGGGCATTGATCCAGGAATCAGAGTTTCTGGAAGGCAAAGGACTCAGCAATGAGGTGAATATCAGAATCTTCTGCTATGAACCGAAGAATGAAATGGTTGTCCGCCATTTTGTGAATCAGTTGGAAACTGATCAGTCCTTAGATTGCCATTTGATTGTTTGTAATTTATATAAAACATTTCTCTCTATCTGCGATGATATGGACATCACAGATGCGATTCCCGATATGGAAGAAGCTGACGGAAGTGCTTATCTTCTGGAGCAGCTTAACTCCGCAATCGGCAATGGAGAGTTCATTGATAAAATCCAGTATGAGCCACACGAACCGGGTGATGTGCTGATACTGACAGGTGTGGGCGAGGTGTTTCCATTTATGAGAATCCATACGTTACTGGAAGCCTTGCAGCCGTATTTTTCGGATATTCCGATTTTGGTTATGTATCCGGGTGAGTTTGATGGGCGTCATGTAAAACTGTTCAATCGTCTGACACCAAATGATTATTACCGGGCATTCAATGTCATAGATTAAGGGGGATAAAGCCATGATGATTCGAGATATGTTTGCGGATGACATCAACCGCAAAATCAATGGTGTAATTAAAGTAGATCAGGCTGCTGATGATGTAATCGAGCAGGAGTTAAATGAATATGTCATTACCAGAGAATTGAAGAAACACTTCATTACTTTCTTCAACTATTATGGAGATGCCTTTGACCAGCCTACGGCTGATATGGGTGTTTGGATTTCCGGTTTCTTTGGAAGTGGTAAATCTCACTTTCTGAAAATGCTTTCCTACCTTCTGGAAAATAAAGAGGTAAAAGGTATTCGGAGTGTAGAGCGTTTCCGTAAAAAGTTTGAGGACGATCCGGCAACCTTTATGCTGATTGACCGTGCTACAAAGGGACAGACCGAGACAATTCTGTTCAATATTGATATTGAAGGCTTCAGCAATAAAGACAAGACTGCCGTACTTCGTGTATTTGCAAAGATGTTCTATAACCATCTAGGATTTTACGGTGAAAATCTGAAAGTTGCCATGATGGAGCGTTATATCGACCAGCAGGGAAAAACCGAAGAGTTCCGTAGAGTTTTTGAAGAAAAGAAAGGCAAGTCCTGGCTGGAAATGCGTCGTGCCTTTGCTTTCAATGGAAAGTTTATTATCCCGACATTGATGGAAGTTCTGGATATGAGTGAGGACGATGCCAAGGCGTGGTTCAATGATAAAACCGCAACAGAAATTTCTATCGCACAGCTTGTGGAAGATATGAAAGCCTATGTGGATACCAAGCCAGCCAACTTCCGTCTGCTGTTTATGATTGACGAGGTTGGTCAGTATGTTGGTACGGATACCGATATGCTTTTGAACCTCCAGTCCCTGACCGAGAAAATCGGAAGTGAATGTGAAGGAAAGATTTGGGTGATCTGCACCGGACAGGAAGCCATTGATGAAATTATTAAAGTTCGTGCTGATGAGTTCTCCCGTATCCAGGCTCGTTTCAAAACAAGACTGAGTTTATCTTCTTCCTCCGTGGATGAAGTCATCCAGAAGCGTATTCTGAAAAAGAAACCGGAAGCAACAACGGATTTGGAAACCGTTTATGAGCAGAACGATTCGGTTCTGCGTAACCTGTTCAGCTTCAGCGGCTCGATTCTGGATATTAAAGGCTATTCCGGTCCGAGGGAATTTACCGAGAACTTCCCATTTGTGCCGTATCAGTTCATCATTATGCAGAAAGTATTTGCTGAAATCCGTAAGCACGGAAATTCTGGCAAGCACCTGTCTGGTGGTGAGCGTTCCATGCTGTCTGGTTTCCAGGAAGCTGCACAGAAAATTCAGGAGAAGGATGAATACGCACTTGTTCCGTTCTTCCGTTTTTACGATACCGTACATACTTTTCTGGATGGTTCAATCCGTCGCGTAATTGAGCGTTGTCAGAAAGCTGCCGACAACGGCGATGGCATCGAACAACAGGATGTAGATGTACTGAAACTTTTGTACTTAATTCGATATATTGATGATATTCCTTCTAATTTGGACAATATCGTTATCCTTATGGCTGACGATATTCGTGTGGATAAGATTATTATGCGTGAAGCTGTCCGTGGAAGTCTTGATCGTCTGATGAGCCAGAACTATATCGGCAGAACCGGAGACACTTATAACTTCCTGACGGATGAAGAACAGGACATTCAGCGTGAAATCCGAGATACCAATGTGGATACCGCTTCTATCGTGGAGCGTATTGCTCAGATGATTTATGGTGACATTTTCACAACTAAGAAGTTCCGTTATGGGAAATATGACTTTGCTTTCGATCAGATGGTAGATGGTATTACGGTTGGAGTGGCAACAGGTGGTATGCGTCTGCGTTTCCTGACCGTTGCTACCGATGCCTTAGAAAAAACAGATTACCGTTTAATGGCAGAGTCCAAAGGTAATGAAGCAATCGTGGTTCTAGCTGATACGCCTTACTATGAATCTCTGGAATCTGCCATGAAGATTCGTAAGTATGTAAAGCAGAGAAATGTAAGCCAGCTTCCTAAGAGTGTACAGAAAATTATCAGCGACCAGCAGGACGAAGCTGGAAAATATGAGCTGAGTGCCATGACCGAATTGCAAAATGCTATCGAAGGGGCGCAGTTCTATGTAGACGGTGAGCATCTGGAAATCAAAGCCGGAAATGCAAAGAGTAAAATTGACCAGTCTCTTGAATATCTGGTTGCTCATGTATATAGCAAGCTCGACCTGATTACAGACAACGCAGGCAGTGATGCAGATATTATTGCGATTCTGACAGGTGCGGTGACAGCACTTCCGGGTATGGAACCGAACCGTGATGCGGCTTCTGCTATGGAAGAATATCTGGAAATGCAAGATGCAAAAAAACTGCCGACTTCTATGGCAGATGTTCAGAGTAAATATAGTGCGATTCCGTATGGATGGAAAGAAATCGACATTGCTGCGGTTGCGGCACAGTTGATTTATTCCCAGAAAGTAACCATCAAGTATGCAGGCAATACCATTCAGCCAGATGACCCGAAATTGCCAGATATGCTCCGCAAAAAGAGTGAGATCGGCAAGACTTCCATCAGCAAGCGTAAAACCATTTCTGCTACGATGATGCGTGATGTAAAAGCGATGCTCCGAGAGTATTTCGACATCATGGATGTACCGGATGATGAAGATGGTTTGATTCGCTTTGTGACTGAGAAATTCAGTGACCAGCGTGCTTACTATGCTTCACTGGATGCCCGTTATGATGGACATAAATACCCAGACCGTGCATTAGTTCAGGAAGCCATTCATCTGATGGATGATGTACTTTCTCAGAAGAAAGACAATATTGCCCTGATTGAGCGTGTGCTGAAAAAAGAGGATGCTCTTTTCGACAATAAAGAAGCCATGAGCAACGGCATTGAAAACTTCTTCAAAACCCAGGTAACAGTATTCGACCAGGCAGTGCAGTTTGAAAAATCTCTGCATGATGATCTTGACTGTATCGCAGAAAATGAGGAAGCACACAAGGCACTGAATACCATTCGTTTGATTATCATGGTTCAGACCGGAAGTAAGTTCAACTATAACCGGATTCGTGAACTGAATCCGCTGATGGATACGGTTCGTACAGCTCATGACAAGATGTTGGAAGAAAAACGTGTTGAGATTCTGGAAACGGTTCGTCAGTGTATGGAAGCAACCCACACTGCCGCAAACGGCGATTCCAAGGTAGCCCATCTGATTGAAAAATCAGATTGGTATTTCAGTCAGTGCAAGGAGAAAATTGCAGAATTAAAGAGCCTTGCCCTTCTAGATGCTATGTTCTTGCCGATGTGTCAGTACAAGGATGATACAGTCGGTAATATTGAATCCGTTCTGGCTCCGCCAGCACCGAAGCTACAGGTACAGCCGACACAGCAAGAAAAAGAAACTTCTCCGGCAAAGAAAAAGGTTGTCCGTGCTTATAACCGACAGGTTGTATTCCAGGCAAAGACCTTACAAACGGATGCGGACATTGATGATTATGTAGAAAAGATTCGCTCTCAGCTGAAACAGTTGCTGAAGAATTGCGACGAAATTAAGCTTAATTAAGGAGTGTGCCTATGAAAGAATTACTTGAAAGACTGGTTATTGCGGTTGAACAGCAAAATTCAGCTTTCCCTTGGGATAGTGTAATTTCAGTATTAGCACTAATTGCTTCATGGATTACAATTTTCTTTTTGCTCAAGGAACGAAGTGAGAAAAATCGCCCTTATATGCAAATATCGTTTGAACTTGTTCGCTCAACGTTGGCGTGCATTGTTTTGAGAAATGTTGGCACTGTTCCATTGGAAGTTAAAAGTTTGACGTTTAATGAAACTTTTACCAAACAGTTGCAAACGAAAACGCAGGAACGATTAAAAAAGAAAGAATCGACGAGTATTGTGATTTTTCCAAATCAGAAATGGGTTATTTCATTTGATACAAATGTTTTTAATATCATAAACGATTTTGAAGAAAAAACAGTAAGGATTGGTTACGAATATTGTAAGTATGGGAAAAACAAATCTTATACTGAAAAAATTGCAATCGATTTTTCAGAGTACAGTGGATTTTTAAACTATATTTCAGAAGTGGATGAGTTTAAGAATAGTGTTGATAATTTGAAAAAATCAATGGAGAATATTGATAAAGATATTAAGAAATTGTCTGTTCGAATAGAAGATGGAGAAAATTATGGATAAGAATGCGATTAAAAAATTTGCTGTTTGGGCAAGAACAGAGTTGATTGCTCGTGTTTCCCTGAAAGGTGTGGAATACGGCATCACAGAGGATAATATCGAGGCCGCCAATGCGGACAGCGTTGGAGGCAAAGTCCTCACTGCCGATGAAAAGAAACAGCGTCAGGCTCTGATTGCTGAGATTAACGATAAAGGATATAAGCAGGTCATGGAAGAGGTTGCCTATACTTGGTTCAATCGCTTTTCTGCTCTGCGATTCATGGAAGTAAACGGCTACCTTCCTTCCCATGTGCGTGTATTCACGGACGAGGAAAACAACTTTAAGCCACAAATTATAACTGAAGCCATTCATCTGGATTTGGATGGACTGGATATGGAAAAGGTCTATGAACTGAAAGATGCCGAAAAGACCGAAGAACTGTATAAATATCTGCTGATCGTGCAGTGTAACGCCTTGAATAAGATTCTGCCGGGAATGTTCCAGAAGATTGCGGACTACACTGAGCTTCTTCTGCCGAACAACCTGCTCCGTGAAGGCAGTGTGATTCAGCAGATGATCGAATTGATACCGGAGGATGACTGGAAGGATACAATCGAAATTGTTGGCTGGTTATATCAATATTATATAAGTGAACGTCACGATGAAGTTATTAAGGCAGTGGGAAAGGTAACTGTGAACAAAGAAGATATTGGAGCAGCGACCCAGCTGTTTACACCAGACTGGATTGTTCGTTACATGGTGGAGAACAGCCTTGGTCGTTTATGGCTGGAAGGACACCCGGATGTCAAAGAGCAGCTTCTTCCTACCGAGGAAGAACAGTCGGCTTATGCTGTCGAAAACCGTGACTCGGAAGATACCAAATGGCACTACTATCTGGAAGAAGCCGAGCAGGAGCCGGAAGTTCAGGCTCGGCTGTTTGAGATTCGCAAGGAATACGCTGCACTGACACCGGATCAGCTGAAAGTTATTGACCCATGCTCCGGTTCCGGTCATATTCTTGCGTATATGTTTGATGTGCTGATGAAGATTTATGAATCCTATGGCTATACCACCCGTGAAGCGGTGGCAAGCATTGTGGAGAATAATATCTATGGTCTGGATATTGATGACCGTGCGACCCAGCTGGCTTATTTTGCGGTAATGATGAAAGCCCGTCAGTATGACCGTCGTTTCTTCAGCCGTGGCATTCAGCCCCATGTGTATGCCATTGCGGAGAGCAATCATGTAGATAAATTTGCTGTGGACTATTTCTGTAATGGCGATGCGAAGCTCACAGCGGCTATGGCCACCATTATTAGCGAACTGCATGATGCAAAGGAATACGGCTCGATTCTGACCGTAACGCCGCAGGATTGGTCTGCTCTGTATGAACGTTTTGCTGAAATTACGGAAGATATAAATATGTCCCGTGACACGGCACTCAGAGAATTACTACCGTTGGTGCAGGTGGCACAAATACTATCTACGAAGTTTGATGCTGTAATTACTAATCCCCCATATTTGAACAGAATGAATCCTACATTGAAAAATTATGTTCAAAAGAAATATGAGGATTATGCAGGCGATTTATTTTCGGTTTTTATGTATCGAAATCTACTTATGTGTAAGATGAATGGTTATGCATCCTTTATGACTCCTAATGTTTGGATGTTTATAAAAACTTATGAAAAATTAAGAGGGTACATCATTAGCGGAAAGAATATATCTTCATTGATTCAACTTGCAAAAGGTTCTTTTTTTAAAGAGGCAGCGGTTGATATTGCCGCATTTACAATTAGAAATACATATCTTCCAACATATAAGGGGGCATATTTACGGTTAGAAGAATTTAAAGCAGATATGGATGTACAAAAGCTGAAAGTTCTTGAAGCTGTTTTGAATAGCAGTTGTAAATATGTATATTATCCAAATCAGGAGGATTTCAAAAAAATCGAGGCAACACCAATAGCATACTGGTGTACAGAAAAACTGTATCATCATTTTGAAACAGCTCCTAAGATGCTCGAAGTTTCACCTCCAAGGGTTGGATTGCAAACAGGCGATAATAATAGTTTTTTAAGATTATGGTTTGAGATTGAATGTAATAAGATGTGTGTAAATGCGGTATCTTCTGAAGATGCAGAGTTAAGACATAAAAAGTGGTTTCCGTATAATAAAGGTGGCGAATTCAGGCGCTGGTATGGAAATAGGTATTATGTGGTAAACTGGGAAAATGACGGACTAGCTATAAGAAATTGCAGAAATGAAGCAGGAAAAGTTCGCTCAGCTCTTAGAAATTCTGGATTTTACTTTAAATCTGGAATTACATGGTCAGACATAACAAGTGGTAGCTTTTCAGGGAGATTTTGCGAGAATGGCTTTTTATTTGATGTACAAGGTTCAAGCTCTTTCCCGAAAGAAGATATTTTATTATATGTTTTGGGCTTTTTAAATTCATCGGTATCACAAGAGTTATTACAGATGCTAAATCCAACACTGCATACACAAGTGGGTGATTTATCTCGACTTCCATTAGTTGTTAATTATGATTTGAAGAAGCAAATCGAAAAGGTTGTCCAGCAGTGTATTGATCGTGCAAAAGAGGATTGGAACAGAAGCGAGATTAGTTGGGATTTTAAAAAGAATGCACTGTGTACAGAGAAAGGATTAATTTCACAGAGGTATGAGGAACTGGCGAAGAGAAAAAATATACTGGTTGAAGAACAACAGTCAGACGAAGAAACGATAAATACCTTATTTATTGATGTATATGATTTGCAAGAAGAAATGAATCCCAATGTTGATATTTCTAATATTACGTTAAGTAGGACAGACATAACTGGGGAAATCAAAGCATTCATTTCCTATGCAGTTGGCTGTATGTTTGGTCGCTACTCTCTGGATATGGATGGTCTTGCTTATGCAGGTGGCGAATGGGAGACCAGCAAGTATGCTTCTTTTGCTGCGGATAAAGATAACATTATCCCGATTTGCGACGATGAATACTTCGAGGATGATATTGTCGGTCTGTTCGTGGAATTTGTGAAAACCGTTTACGGTGCAGACACCTTAGACGAAAACCTGAAATTTATTGCCGATGCCCTCGGCGGCAAAGGACAGCCGAAGGAGGTGATTCGGAACTATTTCCTGAATGATTTTTATAAAGATCATTGCAAGATTTATCAGAAACGCCCAATTTATTGGTTGTTTGACAGTGGCAAAAAGAACGGCTTTAAGGCTCTGATTTATATGCATCGTTATCAGCCGGACACCATTGCCCGTATCCGTACCGATTATGTGCATGAACAGCAGGCTCGTTATCGCACTGCTATTGCAGATTTGGAACAGCGTATTGCCAATGCTTCTACTAGCGATCGTGTGAAGCTGAATAAAAAATTGACCACCTTACAGACACAGGAAGCTGAAATCAGAACCTACGAGGAAAAGATTCATCACCTTGCTGATCAGATGATTTCCATTGATCTGGACGATGGCGTGAAAAAGAATTATGCAATTTTCCAGGACGTTTTGGCTAAAATAAAGTAAGGAGGGATAGTTATAGAACCGAAACAAAAGAAATCTATTCTCTTGGGGAATGGAGTAAACATACAGTTTGGGGGAAAAGCCTATTCAAATAGGTTCATTTTGTCAAGAATTATTTTTAACGCACAGTGCGATAAGTATGATAGTCTTTTTGAAGGTACGCTGTCTGGAAGTGAAATTGAACAGATATTTCGAGGACTTCTTCCTACTGCAAATGCTGTGCTTGATGGAAAATATGATAAAGTTAATGCTGACGATGAAGTGAAAAGAGCTGTAATGGAGTTCAAGGCACAAAACGCAGAACGCAACAAATTTGAGCATTATTATGAAATTCCATTAGAAGATTGGTTTTTGTTTCTTCAATTATTCTTCTTGGATAATCCGGATTTGAGTGATATGTGGAAAGCATCAAAACAAGGATTTGAATGGATGATTCTGGATGCTATCTATAATGCTGGTAAAATTCAAGAAATTTATCAAAAAATGAAAAAGCCTGTCAAACGTTTTTTCAGATCGTTTGATTCGATATTTACATTGAATTATGATAATAATATTGAAAAGCTGACTAATAAAACAATTTACCATTTGCATGGGGATTATTCTGTCCTTGCAGATTCTGAAAATCCTGAAACAGTTCAGGGATTTTTGAACAAGCAAAACGGAAAAATCGTTATGAATCCAGATTATCCGCAATGTTATTGTAATGCGCTACTTAATTTTAGTGGACAGAATAAATATAAAGAAGCTCAGGATAAAGTGAAAGGAATTGAGGCACTTCAAAGACTAAAGCAATTACATGATTCGGATGTAGAGAAATTTGAGATAATGAGAGCAGGTGTAGAATCAGAAAAAGCTCAAATTATAGATACTTATATCAAACATCCAGAACTGAAAATTGCCACGGATTATCATTTTGGGGAACTTGAAAAACTTTCAGGTGAATTGCATATTATAGGACTTTCACCACAGAATGACAGTCATATATTTGCTTGTATAGAAAAAAGCTCTTTAGATAAGGTAGTTTTCTATTCGTATGGTGAGCCGCCAAAGAAATTGCCATTGACTAAACCATATGAATTTGCAGATATTAAGCAGTTATGGAAGTCACTGGATGCGAATCAGCCACAATATAATTGTGGTAGAAAATATCCGGATTCTGATGAAGCTAAAAAGTTTTTTGAACTTTTTAATGCATTATCCCTTGATCCGATTACAAAAGAAGAAATTGAGAAAGAAGCAAATTCAATTCCTGAATATATGGCGTTGCCATTATGCAAAGAAGCTATGAATTTGATTAAGGTTCAGACAACACCCAAAAGTGAAGAAGAACTTATGAAACAGTTTAGAATGGTTAGTAGAATAGCTTTAAGAGAGGGTATTTATCCGTCTGCTTTTTATTTGATTTTAATAGACAATTTTTCAAAATTATCGTAAAAGGAGGGCTTGCATATGATAACGGATGAAAGAATCAAAAATTCCAGTGAGCTGGAGTTTGCTGTATTTTGCATTGAAAATGTAGCGGCAAAGCTGGGCGTGGATGCAGAACGTGTTTATCAGGCATTTACCGAACAAAGCGATATTCTGAACGGTTACATTGTGCCGGAATATGAAGTGCTGCATACCCAGAGTCGGGAATATATCGTTGATGACCTTCTTGACGTGATGAAAGAAAGGGGGGTGGAAGTATGATTCTCTATCATGGTTCTTTCTTAGAAATTGCAAAGCCGGATTTGGTTCATTCTCGCCCCAATGTAGACTTCGGGCGTGGCTTCTATGTCACGCCGTTGTATGAACAGGCGGCGAAGTGGTGTGGTAAGTTCAAACGCCGTGGGAAAGATAGTATTATCTCCAGGTATGAATATGATGAAAGACGGGAAGCTGAACTGAAAACGCTGAAATTCGATTCTTATTCCGAAGAGTGGCTGGATTTCATTCTGAACTGTCGCAGCGGGAAAGATTCGACGGATTATGACTTTGTTGTGGGTGGTGTTGCCAACGATAAGGTGTTTAATACCGTGGAGCTGTTCTTTGACGGACTGATTGATAAAACGGAAGCTATCAACCGCCTGCGTTATGAAAAGCCGAACCTGCAAATATGTTTCCGCACAGAGAAAGCACTGTCTCTGTTGCATTTTGAAGGGAGTGAAACACTATGACAGCAAATCCGATTTTGCTTCAGAAAAAATATAGCCGTGTTATTGAGTGCTTTGCCAAACAGCAGGGACTTTCACTGGATGCGGCATTGGATTTCTTTTATCATTCCCAGGTCTATCAGCTGATCCGTGATGGTGTTTCTGATATGCACTGCATGAGCGATGCGTATTTGGCAGAGGAATTGAAACAGGAATATGAGGAGAAAGTGCCTGAAAAAGCGGTAGTAAAGGAGAGAATAAAGTGAGACATAATATTTTTGATTCAATACCATCCGATATAGTTTCCAGTAAAGATAATGTATTTGCAAATTTTTTGCAAACGGCTGGACTTTATGAGTCCATGAAAATAGATGAAGATAATATTGAAGAGTTAATTCTTTTACTTGATGGAAAAGTCCGAATAAGTGCTTATTGTAAAGAATGTAAAGAAGAGCGTGTTTTTACAATGAAGCCTTATATATATTTTCAAGATAATGATAATGAATGCTATTCAAAAAAACTTTCAGAGGAAGTTTGGAGAATTCAGCAGTTGCGTATTCTTGAAAATACACCACAGGTTGGAGGGTACGTAAAAGAACAAAATACGGTATGGAAGTGGAAAGAATCGCAAACTGAAGAAGTGTCAAGGATTTTGGTATTTCAATTTGTTTGCAGCATGAATGAGGAACATCATCTTGATTATATTGTCCTGACAACAGATAATTCTATGATGAAAATTGGGCAGTATCCATCTGTTGCAGATATGACGTTTCCGGAATTGGATGCTTATAAACATGTGATTTCTAAGGAAGACCGTAAGGAACTTGGAACTGCAATAGGACTTTTTGCAAGTGGTGTTGGTGCTGAATCATATGTTTATCTGAGACGAATTCTTGAAAGACTTGTTTATCAAGCAAAAGAAACTGCGGCTGATGCGATTGATAACGAGATGTTTGAACGGGCGAGAGTAGCTGAAAAAATTAAGATGTTGGAAGGATATCTTCCAGATATACTGGTCAAAAATGCAACCATTTACGGAATCTTGAGCAAAGGTATTCATGAGTTAAGCGAAGAAGAATGCCGAAAGTATTTTCCTGTTGTGAAAGAATGCATTTATCAGATACTCGGTATGTGGGAAAGTGAGAGAAGAAAAAAGGCTGATGAAGATGCTTTAAGCAAAGCACTGAGCTCAATTTCTTCATCAATCAAGTAAAAATATGGTGGTTAGGACTGTTAAAGAAAGCGAGGTGTTACGATGACCATAGAAGAAATTCTTGCAGGGGAATCAAAAAATGTAGAGTTTAAAGAGAACCTGCCGGAGAAAAGCATTCGCGAGTTGATTATCAATGCAATGGTACATCGTAGTTATCTGGATCATGCTACGATACAGGTGGCGGTATATGACAATCGATTAGAAATTACTTCTCCAGGAAAGTTGCCAATGGGACAAACGATGGAACGTATGAAAGAAGGCTATTCTAAAATCAGAAATGAAGCTCTTGCTCATGCGTTTGCTTACATGAACCTGATCGAGCATTGGGGAAGCGGTATTCCAAGAATTATAGACAAAGTAAAAGCTTCCGGACTACAGGAGCCGGAGTTTATTGGTGGCGAAGTTGATTTGCGTATCAATATTTATCGAGGTCAGGTTGATACCAATAACGCCATAATTAACGCCAATGACACTAAAAATGGCGCTAATGGCGTTAAATGTGGCGCTGATGATGGCGCTAATGGCGCTGAAGTGCCGCTTAATAAGGAACAGACGCAGATAGAAAAATTGTTGCAGATTATAGGGAAGAATCCGTCTGCAACACAGGCTTACTATGCAGAAAAAATGGGTATATCGAAAAGAACGGTTTCTCGAATGTTCGCTTCTTTACAGGAAAAAGGTAGATTGGTACAGGGCGGAACAAAACGAAAAGCAAATTGGAAAATTATAAGGTAGGAGGACAGCATGGATACAGATAAAATAATACAAGATTTAAATCGCAGGTTTGCTGCACCTCTTCCTGAGTTTTATCAGCGTCGTATCATTTTCTGGTATGATGAAGATAAGGAATTTGAGGATAAACTGGATGAAGTGGTTTTGGAAAATGCAAAGGTGATTGCGCTGACAGGAAATAATGCGTTTTCTGTAAAAAAACTGCTTTCAGTAGATGATTTGACCACAAATTATCTGGTTTACAGTCCGTGTGTCTATAATCGCCCGGATGATAACTGGCTTCTGGATGTAGAGCTTTACAGTGAAGAGTTTCGGGCAGATCTGATTTCTATCTGGATGGATGAGATGGGACTTATATCAAATCCGGCAATGAGGAAACAGGTTAAAAACTATCGTGCTTATTTTAATGCGAAAGACCGTCGTTCGAAAGTTAGCACGCAAAATAAAGTTCCGGAAACACCGGCACAGTTACACATGGCTGTCATGGCGGCAATCTGTGGATTGAAAGATGCACAGCCTAATATGATTCTCCGTAGTGTGTTCCAGGCGGGACTGGATTTGAATAATAATACGGTTTATCAGGATTTTGTAAAATATCATGCAGACGCAGCTTTTTGGGTGATGGTTCGTCAGGGAAGTGGATTTGTGGAGGAAGAACCAGATCTTGGGCAGTTGGCAATTCATCTGCTTTTAACTGCAGCGACCCGTACCATGCGGCAGGAATATCTTGCAGGACTGGACAGTTTTATTTCCATACCCCATCAGGCATATTGCTATGATTTTATTTCTGAATGGCTTCATAGTGATAACATTCCGCAATTATATGATGTGGCACGTTATGTTGAGTATGAAGCTCGTCTGTATCAGCGTTTTGAAAAGCTGACAGTAGAAGATTTGGTAGGAACAGAGTGCTTTCCGTGTATTAATGAAGTGATTCTGACAAAGCTAATGACAGAGATCCGTGACCATATCATTGATGTGGATACCATTACGAATACCGTTGAAAAACGGAGAACTTGTGTATGGTATGAGCCATTTGAGAATTTTTATGACGGTATCTTACAAGTGGCGAATATGCAAAGTTTCTTTAAGGAACATTCTGCCGGATTTCATACCGCAGAAGCGAAAAGTATCTGGAAAGAATATACAGAGAGTTACTATCAGATGGACACTTATTACCGTTTGTTCCATCTTAGTTTTCAAAAGAGTTTGGAGGCTTCCAATATTCTGCTAGATGATCTATTCAAGCACGTTGTCGATAAAGTGGAAGGACTCTATAATCATTGGTTCTTAGGTGAGTTGGGCAACAACTGGTCAGATGTATGTGCGGATGAACTGGCAACTTACGGTAAAGTTCTGGAAGTACCGCAACAGGAGGATTTTTACCGTTCCCGTATTCAAACCTCGGATACGAAAGTATTTGTAATTATCTCAGATGCCATGCGTTATGAAGTGGCAGCTACGATGGCAGATCAGCTTCAGCGAGAAACGCAAAGTAAGGTTTCTATCAGCAGTATGCAGAGCATCTTCCCTTCTACTACAAAGTTTGGTATGGCAGCGTTATTGCCGCACAAAGAACTGACGATAGAAGTTCGGAACGATATTTTGACTGTTTTGGCAGATGGACAGCCTACGGCAAGCACTTATAGGGATAAGGTTCTGAAAACAGAAGATTCGGCAAGCGTAGCTTTAAAGTATAATGACATCATTGCTATGAAACGAGCGGAAAGAAGTGCTTTAGTAAAAGGTATGGATGTGGTCTATATTTACCACGATACCATAGATGAAGCCAGCCACACTTCGGATACTGCTGTTTTTGCTGCGTGTGACAAGGCGATTTCAGAATTGAAGAACCTCGTGCGTATCATTGTAAATGAATTTGGCGGAACGAATATTTTAATTACGGCAGACCATGGATTTCTTTATACATACAGTCCTTTGAAGGAAGATGACAAAGTAGATAAAAGAGGCTTTTTTGATGTGGATGTAACAAATTCTGATATCAGAAAAAAAGAAAGCATCAAGCGGTGTGTAGAATATGGCAGAAGATATGCAATTATGCAGAAGGGTGTGCAACCAGATTACTTGATGCCTGTAAAATTCTTGGGCGGAAATACGGAATTCGATGGATTTGCACCGAGAGAAAGTATTCGTATCAAAATGAATGGCGGCGGTATGAATTTTGTGCATGGTGGTATCAGTTTGCAGGAAATGGTTGTTCCGGTGATTGAGTATCATTATCTCCGCAATGATTCTATGGAATATAAGCGAAATAAGCAGAAATATGATACTAAGCCGGTAACGGTTAATTTACTGTCCGCAAACCGTAAGATCAGCAATATGATTTTTTCATTGAACTTCTATCAAAAAGATGCGGTCAGTACAAACCGTGAAGCAGCAACCTATCAGGTTTATTTTACAGATGAGGATGGCAAGCAGATTAGTGATATTCAGAAGATTATTGCAGATAAGACCAGCGATAACGGTGCAGAAAGAACTTTCCGTTGTCAGTTTAATTTGAAATCTCTGAAATACAGCAATACAGCTACTTATTATCTGGTAATTGCAGATGAACAGGGATTACAGCTGCCACAGCGGGAGCCATTCCAGATTGACATCGCCTTTGCGGTGGACGAGTTTGATTTTTTTAGTTAATGCCGCAGGAGGAGAGAAAGATGGAGCAATTTACAGAGGGTGAAAGTACCCGTGAAGAAATAAAGAACAAGCTCCGTCAGAACTTTGACGGTAAGATTGTTCGGAAAGACCTGACAAAGAAAATCAAAGAAGGGGCGAATGTCCCAGTGTATGTTCTTGAGTTCTTGTTGGGACAGTATTGCAGTTCAGATGATGAGACGGTTATAGAGAAAGGCGTACAGAATGTGAAGCGTATTCTTGCTGACAACTTTGTACGCCCAGATGAATCACAGAAAATTCTGTCTCAGTTGCGTAAAAAAGGCAGTCACACAATCATTGATATGGTGACTGTTCGACTGGATATGAAAAAGGATTGCTTTTTTGCAGAGTTTTCTAATTTGGGCGTTGGTAATGTACCGATTGCCGATGAATATCCAGAAAAATTTGATCGACTGCTCTGTGGCGGTATCTGGTGTATTGTTCAGCTGGATTATGAGGTTGAAGGCGACAATAATTTTGGTATTGAGGACATTGATGGAAATCCGCTTCGTTCCAAACAGAAAAAGCAGAAAGATATTTCACCAATCAGTATCCGTAAGCTGACACCGATCCAGATGCCGCACATTGATATTGATGAACTAAAGCAGGGGCGAACAGCTTTTACGAAAAATGAATGGCTGGATATTCTTCTTCGTTCTATTGGCATGGAGCCAGATGAATTTACATACCGTGAGAAATGGTTACTTTTGACCCGTATGATTCCATTAGTTGAAAATAACTTTAATCTTTGTGAGTTGGGACCGAGAAGTACCGGTAAATCTCATCTTTACAAAGAGATTTCACCGAACAGTATTTTAATCTCCGGTGGACAGACAACGGTTGCAAACCTGTTTTACAATATGGGACGCAAAACGGTCGGACTGGTCGGCTTATGGGACTGTGTAGCCTTTGATGAAGTGGCTGGTATCAAGTTTAAAGATAAAGATGGCATTCAGATTATGAAGGATTACATGGCATCCGGCTCTTTTGCCCGTGGCAAAGAAGAAAAAGCTGCTACTGCGTCCATGGTATTTGTGGGAAATATCAATCAGAGTGTGGACGTGCTGTTGAAAACGTCCAGTCTGTTTGCACCTTTCCCGCAGGAAATGGGAACAGATACAGCATTTCTTGACCGTATGCACTGTTATCTTCCAGGATGGGAGATACCGAAGTTCAGACCGGAGCATTTTACCGATGATTACGGTTTTATCAGTGACTATTTGGCAGAGTTCATCCGGGAGCTTCGCAGGGAGCAGTATGGAGATGCACTTGATCACTACTTCCGCTTGGGGAGAAATCTGAATCAGCGTGATACAATTGCGGTTCGTCGTATGATAGACGGTTATCTGAAGTTGATGTACCCAAATGGTGAGTTTACCAAAGAAGAACTGGAAGAAATTATTCAGATTGCATTGGAAATGCGTCGCCGTGTCAAGGAGCAATTGAAGAAACTGGGCGGTATGGAATTTTATGATGTAAACTTCTCTTATATAGATCTAGAAGATATGTCAGAACATTATGTTTCCGTACCAGAACAGGGTGGCGGTAAGCTGATACCGGATGGAATGTGTAATCCGGGACAGGTTTATACCGTATCCAGAGGAAAAAGTGGTATGATTGGTGTATTCCGTTTGGAAAGCCAGATGCTTCCGGGCAATGGCAAGATTGAACGGACAGGCTTAGGCAGTGATTCTAAATGCAAGGAAGCTGTGAACACGGCATTTAATTATCTGAAAGCCAACGGCAATCGGATCAGTGGCTCTATCAGCACCTCGACCAAAGACTACATCATCAATTATCAGGATTTGCAGGGTATCGGCATGACAGATAAACTGGCACTTCCAACATTGATTGCACTTTGTTCGATTGCCCTTGGAAAGCCTGTTGTCAGCAACTTGGCAGTGTTGGGAGATATTACAATTAGTGGCACAATGATAAAGGTAGATGAACTTGCCAATACGCTTCAAGTATGCCTGGACAGCGGTGCAAAGAAGGTGCTGATTCCGAGTACCTCATTTGTTGATTTCGCAAGTGTTCCGGCTGATCTGATGAGTGCATTTCAGTTGATTCCGTATCAGAGTGCTGAAGATGCGGTGTTTAAGGCATTGGGGGTAGAGTAAAATCGAAGATAGGAGGCTACGAATGGCTATTGAGAAGGTAATCATTCAAAATTTTAAGAAGTTTAAAAATCCGTTTGAAGTAAAATTTAATGAAAATATCAATCTTCTGGTTGGTGATAATGAATCTGGAAAATCTACTATTCTTGAAGCCATTCATGTGGCTTTAACGGGTATTTATGCTGGTCGAAATATTAGAAATCAGCTATCAACATATTTATTTAATAGAGAAGCAGTTGAGGAATATCTGGCATCAGTGGAAAATGGACAGCCGATTGCACCTCCAGAAATAATGATTGAGTTATATTTTAAAAGTGGAACATTGCCTGAATATGAAGGAAATGGTAATTCCGAAAAAAGTGATGGTATAGAGGGAATCAGATTCACAATTAGTTTTTCTGATAAATTTAATTCAGAATATGAAAGTTTACTGAAAACAGAGAAAATTACAAGTTTGCCTATTGAATTCTATGAAGCTAAATGGTTTTCTTTTAGCCGAGATGAAAAAATGCCCAGATTCATACCAATAAAGTCTGTAATGATTGATTCGTCAAATTACAGATACCAAAATGGGTCTGATGTATATATTTCCAGAGTAGTAAAGGATTTCCTTGAACCAGAGGACATAACAGCAATAACACAAGCCCATAGAAATATGATAGATGAGTTTGCACAAAATGAAGCAATTCAGTCAATCAATGAGAAAATTAGTGCAGCGTCTACTGTTATGAATGGAAAATTATCATTGAGTGCCGATCAGGGAGTTCAAAATTCTTGGGAGTCAAGTTTGGTTACGCAGGTGGATGGAATCCCGTTTGCTCATGCTGGAAAAGGTGCACAATGTATCATAAAAACACAATTAGCTTTAAGTCATAAACAGGCAGAAAAAGCAAGCATTATTTTGATTGAAGAACCTGAAAGTCATTTGTCTTTTTCTCGATTAAGCGAACTAATGGGAGTTATTGAAAAGGCTGCATCTGGTAGACAAATTATAGCATCAACGCATAGTAGCTTTGTCGCTAATAAACTCGGACTGGAAAATTTAATTTTGCTTTCAGGCGATAATTGTTGCTCGATGCAATCGCTCAAAAAGGAAACTTTTGAATTTTTCAAAAAAGTGGCAGGTTATGATACACTGCGATTGATTCTTTGTAAAAAATCAATCTTAGTAGAGGGCGATTCAGATGAGCTGGTTGTTCAGCGGGCATATATGGATACTCATGATGGGCGGCTTCCTATCCAAGATGGAATAGATGTAATGACCGTAGGTGGGGTGACATTTAAGCGGTATCTTGAAATTGCACAGACACTAAACAAAAAAACAGCTGTTGTTACGGATAATGATGGAAATATTGAAGCTGTTAAGAAAAAGTACAAAGAATATGAAGAAATACAATGTATTCATATATGTGTTGATGAGGTAGTGGATACAGGTGATTTGAAACTGTCAGATAAGGATTTTAATTATAATACCTTAGAGCCGAAAATATTAAAAGAAAATGGACGAGAAGCAATGAACAATATTTTTGGAACTAACTACGATACGGATGATGAGATGCACAAATATATGCACGCTCATAAGACGGATTGTGCCATAGCAATTTTTGAATCGGCTACGAAAATTAAATATCCTGAGTATATAATGAGGGCGATAAAAAATGAGTAGTCTAATTATTGCGGCGGCAGGGGCAGGAAAAACAACATTTCTTGTAAAGAAGGCATTGGAGATTTCTGAAAATATTTTGATAACAACTTATACCGATGCTAATGAACAAAGCATTAGAGACAAATTTTACGAGATAAATGGTTGTATTCCATCCAATGTAACTATTATGCCGTGGTTTTCGCTGCTAATCAAGCATGGTATACGACCTTACCAAAGCTATCTTATAAATAATAGGGTATCCGGTGTGTTATTAGTGAATAAGGCAGATAAAAATTTGTTGAGACTAAAGGATACAAATGAGAAAAAATATGTCACGGCTTCCGGTAATGTATATTCAAATATGATTTCAAAATTGCCCTGTGTTTTGGACGAATTATCAAATGGATGTGTATTTCGCAGAATACGAAAAATTTTTTCTTATGTTTTTGTAGATGAAATACAAGATTTTGTCGGATATGATTTAGAAGTTATAAAAAAGTTGCATGAGGTTGGTTGCAACATGACTTTAGTAGGAGATCCTCGTCAGACGACGTATCGAACTCATTACGAAGCAAAATATAAAAAATATGCAGGTGGGAAAATAGTAATTTTTGTGCAGGATAATATTGCCGGAATGAATATTGATACCACAACATTATCGACATCTCATAGAAATAATCAGATTATATGTGATCTTGCAAATCAGATGTATCCTGATATGAAGCCATGCGATTCTGCCATGAATGAAAAAACGGGACATGATGGAATATTTTGGGTTCACGAGAATGATATTGATAAATATGTAGATATATATAATCCTGTTCAGTTGCGGTATGATAAAAGAACCAAGGTAAATCCCATCCCAAAGACGATGAATTTTGGATTGTCCAAGGGACTTACTTTTAATAGAGTCTTGATATACCCGACGAAACCAATGCTGGATTGGTTGTCAGGAAAATCCAAAGACATGAAGGATGAAAGTCTTTCTAAGTTTTATGTTGCAGTGACGAGAGCACGGTATAGTGTGGCTTTTGTATACAAGACAAAACGACTTCCAACTAACGATATTGGAACAAAGTGGACACCTGATGTATTGGAATAAATAATAGATTACACGACAAGAAGTAATTTAGTTGTTATAAGTAATAATACTGTGTATTGGGCATAATCTAAGTTTCGCTAAGTTTCACTTATGTAGGTGTCTGAGGGAAATTCAATAGTTAAAACATGAAAAAAGCAGTGAATTGGTGTGCTACCCGTCAAGTAGACAAATTAAATAACGAAATTTTTTTCTTCCCCGGTACAGTTCATGTACCGGGTTGTTTATGCAACGCTTTCTAGTTTTTGTTCATGGAATTCCAGTGGTGTAAGCACCCCGAGATTTCGTTGAACTCTTTTGTTTGTGTAATAATCTATGTATTTCTCTATGGCAAGCATTAATTCTTCTTTTGTTTTATACTTTTTGCCATAATACATTTCTCGTTTCATTAGTCCCCGGAATCCTTCCATAGGACCATTATCGATACATCTTGCCACGCGAGACATACTTTGTGTCATTCCAGCAGCTAAAATTCGCCGCCTAAATGCTTTCGAAATATACTGATAGCCTCGATCACTATGAAGTAGTGGTGTAGCTCCTGGATTCGCTGCCACAGCTTTGTCAAATGTATCAAAAACAAGAGGGTTATCATTTCTGGTGCTATACACAAAAGCGACAGGCCTCCTATCGCATAAATCAAGTATTACGCTTAAATATAGTTTACCTTTTTTATCATCTTCTCCAACACCATATTTGAATTCTGATACATCTGTTACCCATTTCTGATTTATCATGTCCGATTTAAATTCTCTATTAAGGATATTTTCGGCAACATAAGCTGGATCAGATGCAGGTTTAGTACAACAATTATACCGATGCTTTATATATGACTGGATTTTCTTCTTGCGGCAAATCCTTAAAACACGTTTGTCATTAACAGCTATTTTATAATCATGTGCTAGAGTATCCCTTATACGTCTATAACCCATATCTGGATGTTCATCATGAATCTTTGTAATGGTATCGGCTATGCGTTCATTAAGATTATCATTATCACTATTTACATGACCTAGCCATTTATAATAGGCTGATCTAGCTATTCCAGCAAACTCGCATAACGCCGATATGGAGTATGTCTTATTTTCATCAGATAATTCTTTGATTGCAAGGTATTTTATTGTATTGCGTGTCTTGGTCAGGTTCACCTCCTCTCTATTTCGTCGAGTTTTTTAAGAAATCAATCTCCATTTGTTGCTGCTGTGTTTGAGCTTTTAGTAGTCGGTTTTCAGCTTTCAACTTCTCAATATCTGATAATTGAGAAATCGCTTTGTTTTTACCTCGTCGATCATATAATCCTTCGATTCCTTTATCTTTATATTTTCTAACCCATGCATAAACTTGTCCGTAGGAGCAACCATATTTATTCGCTGTAGAAGCATAATTACATTCCGTGTTTATGCATTCTTCGACAATGTTTATTCTTTCTTCAAGGGTTGTATTTTTTCTAGCACCGTTTTTAGCCATGAGATATACACCTTCTTTTCTGGAATTTGTTAAATCTTCATGGTTATTATACTGCTTAATCCATGTACAAACAGTACTTGGTGCATGAATTTTGTATTCTGCAGCTAAATCCTGACTCGTTATATTGCCTCCAAGATATTCAAGAACAATCTTCTTCTTAAATTCTGCAGAGTAATTACATAAATCAGCATTTTGCTTTTCTAGACCGTCTTCTCCAAATGTTTCGTATTTATGCCCCCACCTGCGGATGATACTAGCCTCAATTCCATACTCTTTACCTAATTTCCAATAAGAGATTCCATCCTCAAGGTGTTTCTTTACGAACTCAAGTTTCAACTCCTTACTATACTGTTTCCTAGACATAAAAATATGCTCCTCATATGATAGATTTTTGGATATTTCCATTGTCTACCATATGGGGAGCATATCAAATTTAAGTTTTGCTAAGTTTCACTGAGTTCTGATTTTACAGACCGCCATTGTTTCTTAGGCTCATATTTCCCACACCCGTCACAGGTCTTTGGCCAGTTGATTTTCCATTCAAAATATTCATCTCTGGTAATTTCACCGGATTTCAGTTCATCCATTCGAACCACCCATTCTTTTAAAAAATCATTCAGAACCCCATAATCAAACCACATACAGACAAGAGCATGAGCCGGCCAGCTATCATTGTCGTGATAGTAAACGGAAGTGTCTGCTACTTCATTGCATTTTTCACCAGGAAATTTCCGAGGAAGAAATAGATGCAGGGCAGATGGATTAAATTCATCCATCCAGAAAAGCAGTTCCATCATTCGCATCAGTCAAGAAGCTGACTGTAAATACGTTGTTTGAGCGGATACATGGCAACAAAGAATATCAAGGAAAGAACAAAAAAGAATTATATCCGTATGTAGGACTACCGGATACGAAATACTTTAGGAAATATTAGTGTTGTAGATTTTAAGACATCTCACGTAAGGACGTTCTTTTCCTCATTGTCAGATGAAGGACTGGCACACAGTACGATCAAAGCCAAAGTTATGCAGTATGTTATGGGCCATTCAGATGCACAGATCACAATGAATGTCTACAATCATATTGCAGAGAAGTCTCACGTGGAGAATGAGATGTCTAAAATGAACCTGCCAGAAACCGACCTGCTGTGGTATAAACCATAAGTCGTTGTCGTAAAATGTGGTAAGAAAATCAGACGAATATATTTTCCCAAGAATTTGTCGTAAAAATGTGGTCAAATCAAGAAAATCAAGTGCGAAAGCAAGTGAAAAATCCCTGTGAAGCCCGTAAAATCAAGGCTTCACAAAATCTTCACAAAAAAATTAGCACTCACCTCTTGACACAATGTGAATAGATTACTTTGGAAACATTATACTCTAAAGCTATTTTTGTGAATGGACTATCCTGTTCACCGATTGTTGTCGGCGGATAATGCAGGAACATGATGAATTGATCATAGCCGGCAGTGCGGGCAGTTTCAAATGATACGCGAAGCCGTTCTATCTCGCGAGTACGAAGTTTCAAAAAATGTTCTATCGAATCTTTTCCTTCATAACAATATCCTTTTGTTCCAACAAGTGCATAATCCTGATAGCTGTAGAAATTATTCTGTAGGAATTCGAGCTTTCCTTGAAAGAGATCGTTGAGTTTTTGTGTTTTCTTTGCATCCCAGAACATATCGTGATTTCCGCGAAGAAGAATCTTACGCCCTGGCAGATTTATGATAAAGTTTAAATCTTTCTGTGCCTCGTCTAAATTTCGTCCCCAAGAATGATCTCCAGTAAGTACGATGGTATCTTTGGATGTTATTTTCTTTTTCCAGTTCTTTTCTATCTTAGCAACATAATTTTTCCAACGTCTACCGAAAATATCCATAGGTTTATCAGTTGAGAAGGAGAGATGTAGATCTCCTATAGTATATAAACTCATGCCAAAGTACCTCCATGTTTACATTAATTGGTATGAGAACAAATCTTCCTAAGATATTGTATTGGCACAGATTTTGTGAGCCATACACCGTTTACAGACTGATAAAATTCATATCCGTCTATATACATTTTACGTAATAAAACTTTATAAATAATGGGCTTCCCATGTCTTTTGCCAACAGCGATTGCTGTGTCTTCGTTATCTGATAAATGGACATATAAGCGACTTTTCGAAATCAATCCGTTTTCATCAATGGATGAAACATATTTTTCTCCCGTCCCGTGATATAAAAATGTAGGAGGTTCTTTCTTGAGAAGTTCAACATCAACAACAACGGAATGGCCTTGATTTGCCCGGATTAGAGTCTTATCTCCATTGAATGAATATCGCTGCTTATTATCTGTCCTAACGATTTTTTCCAGAATATCCATGTCGATAGGATACGTTTTTGACATACCAGTTAGAAGTTCAGCAACAGAAGCCCATCCATGTTTATCCAATGTAATGCCAATCTTTTCTGGATGATGTCGCAAGATTAGACTTAAAAACCGGCTTACTTTATTTAGATCCATTTGTTATCCTCCGTGTTATGTTATTTCATCTTCTTTTCGAACTGCAAGATTTACAGTGAATTCTTTTTGGCAGCAACAACACGTTAGTGTCCTACTTACTACTAATCCTGGCGGAGATAGTAATGATATCAGAGATGATTCTCCTAGATGTTGCTGTGTATGCAAATCCAATATTTCTTGTTCTCTATCTGTGAGTCTAATCGTCCAACAGATATGTTCTTCACCGCAATAGGGACACGGCGGGGTTACATTATACAGTCTTCCCATTATTTACGGTTCCTCCTCTTTTTTCTAAAATTATAACATATAATATTGCTTTTTGTATTTTTGCAGAATAAAAAAGCAAAACATTATGCTCTGCTTTACTGAATCAATATCCGTATTTTGATAACGCATCGTCCAAGAGTTGGTTGATAATACTACGTTTGTTGTATTGCCAACAATCTTCAGTCGGTACATCTAATCGATCGATGATGTTTTTATCAAGGGTCATCGTTTTCAGGTTTAGGAAGCGGAACAATGTTCCGTTTTTGTTTATTTAAAATCATACAGATTTATAAATAATAAGAATGCAACAAAATTTGTAATGAATGTGAATGGTATACAGCATTTACTGACAATTGAACTGTTGAGCATAGCATAAAATTGTTTTTCTCCCATGTTAAAATAAAAGAGGAGTCATCGTATGTGAAGTATAAATTTCATAGAATTAAAAACATATGCGAACTTATTACTTTAATTTGCAAAATTCTATTCTATTTATCACGCACTCCTTCAAAATATCAAAAAGAGGTAAAAATAATGGGAAAAGACTTAAAAGGAAATGAATTAGGAAAAGGCATCACACAGAGAAAGGATGGTCGCTATCAAGCAAGAATCTATGCTTCAAAAGACAGCAAAACTCTCTGTTTTTATGGATTCGATCTCGATGAATTAAAGAAAAAACGAGACAGTATCATTCAATCTAGGGTTAAACCACACCAGCTTCCTAATACTTCAATTACTTTTGAAAAATGGTTTGAACAATGGATGGCTACATACAAAGTTGGGCGCATCAAAAATACTACTTTGAGAAACTATCAGGCATCTTACAATCGATGTAAAACATTCCTCGAAAACAAGAGAATTGGTGATTTAAAGGAACTCGATTTCCAGAATCTTATTGATAATTTATATGATATTGGATACAGTGCTTCAATTGTAAAACCAACATTTTCAGCTATTAATCAATGTATGCAAAAAGCTGCTGACAATCATCTTATTTCTTTTAATCCATGTAAAGGAGTAACTTTAAAGAAGAAAAGTGATTTTAAACCTGTAAAAAGATCTAAAGAAGAGACAAAACGTTTAACTGAAGAAGAAATAAATCTTTTCTTTTCTGCTGCTCAAAATGTCCGATATGCTGAGATATTCTATATCTTACTTCATACAGGTTTACGTTCTGGAGAATTGTGTGCGCTGGAATGGAGCGATATAGATATTGAAAGTAGAACCATACATGTCTATAAAACACTTACTCGAATAACAAAATACTATGATAATAACGGAATGAAATTACAACATCCTATTCAGGAAATTCAGATTACTACGCCAAAGCAAGAATCTAGTAATAGGTATATTCCTTTATCTGAAAATGTAATGAGTGCATTTCATAAATGGAAAGAAAAGCAAGAACATGATAAATATAATTTAAAACCATATTGGGGAAAAGAGAATAAACTATTAAAAAAATATCCTGATTTAATATTTACAACTATACCTGGGAACTGTCTGACACCTAATAACTTATCCGCAGAATGTAAAAGAATTTGTGATATTATTAATACACACAACAGCGAGGATTACTCTACAAAAATCCAAATTCATCCTCATTTGTTTCGCCATACATTCATATCACAATGTTACGAATCTGGAATGGATCCATTAACAGTTTCTTTGATCGTAGGACATTCAAAGTCTGAAATGACCATGTATTACACGCATCTCAAAGATGATTTCATAAAAAAGGAATATAATAAATATACAAATTATATGAATATTAATTTATTCAGCAAAGAGAATGACAAATAAACTGTCATAAATTTGCAAAAAAATAACACTATAAAAACAAACCAATAACAAACATTCCAAAAAAATTGTTTTGAACTCGAAGTACGCTGAGAGCAGGAAATATTTGATTGGGAAGCACCGTCCTTCGTGTAAAAAGCGTGTAAAAGTACCTTTTTTCCAATTAATAATTATTCATTTTTGATAAATGTATATTTATAAATTTATATAATAAAGACAAAAAACGAATAGTTTAAAATCATTAGATCTCGAAGAATTAACCACTTAGAATCCGACAGAAACAGCCAATTCAAACTAATCAGAAATAACCATTCATATAATTATATCTAGTAAAATTGCCATGGCTCAAGAGGAACAGGAAGATGTTCTCCTGAAGCCACTAGTTATTTCTATTGGGCAGTTATTGGCTTTTTCTGTCAGCCCCGATTGGTTGTTTCTGCTAGTCTTAGAGCAGCTGTTTCAAAAAGGACTTTAACAAAATGTAGAATGCCAAATGAGTACTACAAATACGAAAGATGATATGCTTGAAATTCATGTTAAAATTTGTTAGAATGATTTGCGAACTTGCATTCTAATTTATTATATAATTTTTGCATTATAACAAATGTAAAAGTGGAAAATTACATAGCTATTAAGGAAAGCAAACCGTAATGTTTAAAACTCTTAAATTTGACTATGCTAATGTATTAAATAAATATTGAAATTTTGTGTATATTAATACTCTTAATATAGAACAATGAGTTGATCATAATATTATTTACCATGCACATTATAAAGAAAACCGTGTAAATATAAAATGAGTTTTTGAAAAACCCTTGAAAACTAAGGAGAAATCAATGGAAAACATAGATGTCGAGAGACTAACGCCCATGATGAAAATTTATTGCGAGACGAAAGAGCAGTACAAGGATTGTATCTTATTCTACCGCCTCGGCGATTTTTACGAAATGTTCTTTGACGATGCCTTGACTGCATCCCGAGAGCTTGAGATCACACTGACCGGGAAAAGCTGTGGTCTGGATGAACGTGCCCCGATGTGCGGAATCCCATACCATGCCGTAGAAGGTTACTTGAACCGTCTTGTTGCGAAGGGATACAAAGTCGCAATCTGTGAACAGGTAGAAGACCCAAAGACTGCGAAGGGGATCGTAAAGCGTGAGGTTGTAAGAATTGTTACACCCGGAACGAATCTGGATACACAGGCATTAGATGAAACGAAGAATAATTACATCATGTGTATCGTCTATATTGCAGACCGCTATGGAGTTGCAATCGCAGATATTTCTACCGGAGATTATTTTGTCACAGAACTTCCGGACAGCAGCCGTCTGATGGATGAGATTTATAAATTCAGTCCGTCTGAGATCATCTGCAACGAAGCGTTCTATATGAGCGGTATGGATCTGGATGCGATGAGAGACAAGCTTGGGATCACGATTTATTCTCTCGATTCCTGGTATTTTGATGATGCTGTCTGCAAAGATAAGCTGCTTGAGCATTTCAAAGTAAAGAATTTTGCAGGGCTTGGACTTGCTGATTATGACTGTGGAATCATCAGTGCCGGAGCACTTCTGATCTATTTATTTGAGACACAGAAAAATTCACTTTCCAACCTGACACATATTACACCATATATCACAGGAAAATATATGCTGATCGACAGTTCTACACGTCGAAATCTGGAGCTGTGCGAAACTTTACGTGAAAAGCAGAAGCGTGGTTCCCTTCTCTGGGTTCTTGACAAAACACGTACTGCAATGGGCGCACGTACGCTTCGCAAAAATGTAGAACAGCCTTTGATCGATAAATCCGAGATCAACCGCAGACTGGATGCGGTAGAAGAACTGAAAAATCAGGCCATTGCCCGTGAAGAGATCAGAGAATATTTATCTCCGGTCTACGATCTGGAGCGTCTGATCACGAAGATCACTTATGGTTCTGCGAATCCGCGAGACCTCACCGCATTCAAAGGTTCTCTGGAGATGCTGCCACCGATCCGCTATATTTTACAGGATCTGCAGGCATCGCTTTTAAAAGAGATTTATGAAGATCTGGATGCATTAGAAGATCTCTGCGAGCTCGTCACGAAAGCCATTCGTGAGGATCCGCCGCTTGCCATGAAAGAGGGAAATATTATCCGCGACGGTTATAACGAAGAAGTTGATAAGCTTCGCCGGGCGAAATCGGACGGAAAAGACTGGCTTGCAAAACTTGAGAATGATGAACGAGAAAAAACAGGCATTAAAAACCTGAAAATAAAATACAACAAAGTCTTCGGCTATTATCTGGAAGTGACGAATTCTTACAAGGGTCTTGTACCGGATTATTATACAAGAAAACAGACACTTGCGAATGCTGAGCGTTATATCACACCGGAGCTCAAAGAGCTTGAGGACATGATCCTTGGTGCAGAAGATAAGCTGTATGCACTGGAATATGAGCTTTATAGTGAAGTCCGTGAAACGATTGCCGGACAGGTGGAGAGAATCCAGCAAACTGCCAAAGCAGTTGCCGCACTGGATGCGTTCAGTTCTCTTGCACTTGTTGCAGAGCGCAACAACTATGTCCGTCCGAAAATTAATGAAAAAGGAATCCTTGATATCAAAGAAGGCCGTCATCCGGTCGTTGAGCGAATGATTCCAAATGATATGTTTATTGCCAATGATACTTATCTGGATGATAAGAAACATAGAATTTCAATTATCACAGGTCCGAATATGGCAGGTAAATCAACTTACATGCGTCAGACTGCATTGATCGCACTGATGGCTCAGATCGGATCGTTTGTCCCGGCAGAGAGCGCGAACATCTGTCTTTCCGACCGTATTTTCACCAGAGTCGGAGCATCCGATGACCTTGCTTCCGGACAGAGTACATTCATGGTTGAGATGACTGAAGTTGCCAATATTTTAAGAAATGCAACCTCAAAAAGTCTTCTCATTCTTGATGAAATCGGACGCGGAACAAGTACATTTGACGGTCTGTCAATTGCCTGGGCTGTTGTAGAATACATCAGCGACAGCAAACTGTTGGGAGCAAAAACTTTATTTGCTACACATTATCATGAACTGACAGAACTTGAAGGAAAGATTGATAATGTCAATAACTATTGTATTGCTGTAAAAGAAAAGGGCGATGACATCGTATTCTTAAGAAAGATCGTAAAAGGCGGTGCTGACAAGAGTTATGGTATCCAGGTTGCAAAACTTGCCGGCGTTCCGGATCTTGTCATTTCCCGTGCGAAGGAAATCGTAGAGGAACTCAGCGATGAGGATATCACAAACCGCGTCAGTGAGATCGCGGCCAAGGAACATACTGCAAAGAAAAAAAGTAAAGCAAAGAAGTATGACGAAGTCGATATGGCACAGATGTCTCTGTTTGACACTGTAAAAGATGATGACGTACTTGATGAATTGAAAAATATCGATGTCGGAAATCTTACACCGATCGATGCTTTAAATACAATCTACCGGTTACAGAATAAGCTGAAGAACCGTTGGTAAAAGGAAAGGCGGAAATATGCCACACATTCATGTATTAGACCAGATCACAATTGATAAAATTGCCGCAGGTGAAGTGATTGAGCGTCCTGCTTCAATTGTAAAGGAACTCGTTGAAAATGCGATCGATGCAGGATCAACTTCTGTAAAAATAGAGATCAAGGACGGAGGTATTTCCTTCATCCGTATTACAGATAATGGCTGTGGCATTCCGCAGGATGAAGTGCAGCGTGCTTTCCTGCGGCATTCTACAAGCAAGATTGAGACAGTAGAAGACCTGTCTCATATTGCATCTTTGGGATTCCGTGGAGAGGCGCTTTCAAGTATTGCAGCCGTCACCCGGACGGAACTGATCACAAAGACAGCCGATGCAGAGTTTGGTACCCGTTATGTCATTGAAGGTGGAAAAGAAGTATCCTTGGAAGATACCGGTGCGCCAAATGGGACAACTTTCCTCGTCCATCAGTTATTTTACAATGTTCCTGCCAGAAGAAAATTCTTAAAGACACCAATGACAGAAGCCGGACATGTGCAGGATCTCTTGATGCACCTTGCCCTGTCTCATCCGGAAGTTGCTTTTCAGTTTTTGAATAACGGACAGGAAAAACTTCGTACTTCCGGAAACGGAAAACTGAAAGATGTGATCTACAATGTCTATGGCCGTGATGTGGCAGCTAACCTGATTGAGATCGATTATGAGAAAAATGGTATCCATATCACAGGTTTTCTCGGCAAGCCGATCATCACACGTGGAAATCGTAACTTTGAAAATTTCTTCGTAAACGGCCGTTATGTCAAAAGTGCAATGATCTCCAAATCCGTGGAAGACGCTTATCGTGATTTTGTGATGCAGCACAAGTTTCCATTTGCAGTTCTGCATTTTCATCTGAGTGGAGAAAATGTAGATATCAATGTGCATCCGACAAAGATGGAGCTTCGCTTCTCACGGCAGCAGGAAGTTTATAATACCGTCTTTGAAGCCGTACACAGGACTTTGCTGGAACCGGAACTGATACAGAAAGCAGAAGTTCCTGATCCGGTAGAGCAACCGGAGAGACAAGCCGAAAGACCGGAGCGAGTGAAAAAGACATTTACATCCGCTTCGACCAAAGATAAAGAGGATACCGGCAGTCCGTTTCTTCTTCGTCCGCGTAAGGAGAATGAAAAAGTAACAGCTGCGGAATTGATCAAAGAATCCAGGGAAACGGTTAAGGATGATGTTCAAAAGGATGATGTTCAAGATGAGGATTATTTTATCCGTAAGATGAAGGAGCGCGTACTTTCTTACCATAATCGTTCTTCTTCCGCCGAAGTTGCAGACCGGAAAGAGATTTTCCGTGCAGATGAACAGAAAGACAAAATTGCTGAACATGTCAAATACGCCGTTGAAGCAGCAGATAAGACAGTTGCACCGGAAACTACGGCAGCAGTTCAAAAATCCAAACCAGCTGTTGAAATGCAAACTGCCACCACCAGCACCGATGCAGCATCTGATTGTGAAATAACCGACGCAAAATCAGAACCAGAAAACGGTACGCAGATGGATCTCTTTGAAGAAAATTTCTTAAAAAGAGATATCCGTGCAGAATATAAATTGATCGGCCAGGTCTTTGACACCTACTGGCTCGTAGAATTCAAAGATAATCTCTACATCATTGATCAGCATGCGGCTCATGAACGCGTCTTGTATGAGCGTACCTTGCGTGAAATGAAAAGCAGAGAATTTACTTCTCAGTACTTAAGTCCTCCGATCATTTTAAGCTTATCCATGCAGGAAGCACAGCTTCTGAATGAAAATATGGACCGCTTTTCACGCATTGGTTTCGAGATTGAACCTTTTGGTGGAGAAGAGTATGCAGTCCGTGCAGTACCTGACAATCTGTTCAGTATTGCCAAGAAAGAACTTCTGATGGAGATGATCGATGACCTGACCGAAGGTCTTTCTACTTCTATGACACCGGAGCTGATCGATGAGAAGGTTGCATCCTTGTCCTGTAAGGCTGCTGTAAAGGGAAATAACCGTCTTTCTGCACAGGAAGTAGACAAACTGATCGGCGAACTCCTGACACTGGACAATCCATATCACTGTCCGCATGGACGACCGACAATCATTGCCATGACAAAACGTGATCTGGAAAAGAAATTTAAACGAATTGTATAAATGGAATCGAGGAAATATAGATGGAACAGACAAACAAACGCCCACTTGTCATTCTGACCGGACCAACTGCTGTCGGGAAGACTGCTGCCTCCATCGGACTTGCCAAAGCGATCGGCGGAGAGATCATTTCTGCTGACTCTATGCAGGTCTACAAGGAGATGGACATCGGCTCTGCCAAGATCCGTCCGGAAGAGATGGACGGTGTGCCGCATCATCTGGTAGATGTTCTTGATCCGTCTGAGGATTTTAACGTTGTTCTCTTTCAGCAGATGGCAAAAGAAGCAATGGAAGGAATCTATCAGCGGGGACATATTCCGATCGTTGTCGGCGGAACAGGATTCTATATTCAGGCATTACTTTACGACATTGATTTCACAGAAAATAATGCCGATACTGCTTATCGGGAAGAATTAGAAGCACTTGCCAAAACCCAGGGTGCAGAATATCTTCATGAAATGCTTGAAAAAGTAGACCCGGAATCTGCGGAACAGATTCATTTTCATAATGTAAAACGTATGATCCGCGCGCTGGAATATTATCAGCAGACCGGACAGAAGATTTCCGAGCACAATGAGGCGGAACGTGAGAAAAAATCTGCTTATAACTCCGCATATTTTGTGCTGACAGATGATCGTAAGATTCTCTATGACCGGATTGATAAACGTGTTGATCTGATGATGCAGGAAGGACTTCTTGAAGAAGTCAATGCGTTAAGATTGCGCGGACTTAAAAGAGAAAGTGTTGCGATGCAGGGACTTGGATACAAAGAACTGTTTGGTTATTTTGAAGGAGAGTATCCTTTGGAAGAAGCCGTACGCATTATTAAGAGAGACACAAGACATTTTGCCAAGCGGCAGTTGACCTGGTTTAGAAGAGAACGAGATGTCATCTGGCTTGATAAAAGTGAGATTGGAAGAGAAGATGAACAACTGATCCAACAGATGCTCACTGTTTTAAAGGAAAAAGAAATCATTCATTAGGACATCAGGCTGCATTTAGATAAAATGCAGCTTTGCCATGTAAATCAAACGATAAAAACTTAAAAAGAAAGAAGAAGAAAAATGAATACACCAACTACAGAAACAATTTACGAACAGCTAGGAATCAGCAAAGAAGTCTGGGCATTCGGACAGAAGACAGAAGAGAAACTAAAAGAACGTTTTGAAGAATTTGACAGAAACGCTGAATACAATCAGTTAAAAGTAATTCATGCCATGCAGGAAAACCGCGTAAGTGAAGGATGCTTTAACTATGTAAGCGGATATGGATACAATGATCAGGGAAGAGATACTTTAGAGGATGTCTATGCCTCTGTTTTTCATACAGAAGCTGCACTCGTACGTCCGCAGATCACTTGCGGAACACATGCGCTTGCGCTTGCGCTTGCAGCGAATCTTCGTCCTGGAGACACACTGTTATCTCCGGTTGGAAAACCATATGATACACTTGAAGAAGTAATCGGAATCCGTCCATCTAACGGCTCTCTTGCAGAATATGGAATCTCCTATAAACAGGTAGAACTTCTGGAAGATGGATATTTTGATTATCCTGCGATTGAAAAAGCTCTGGAAGATAAAACAATCAAACTGGCAACGATCCAGCGTTCCAAAGGATACCAGACACGCCCAAGCTACTCTGTAGAAAAAATCGGCGAACTGATTGCATTTATCAAAGAGCGTCGCCCGGATGTCATCTGTATGGTAGATAACTGTTACGGTGAATTCGTTGAGCGTATCGAGCCAAGTGATGTCGGTGCAGACATGATCGTCGGTTCTCTGATCAAAAATCCGGGTGGCGGACTTGCCCCAATCGGCGGATATGTTGCCGGAAGAGCTGATCTGATCGAAAACTGTGCTTATCGTCTGACTTCTCCGGGACTCGGTAAAGAAGTCGGTGCTACACTTGGTGTTACACAGTCCTTCTATCAGGGATTCTTCCTTGCACCAACTGTTGTATGCGGTGCTTTAAAGGGTGCTACTTTTGCAGCAAATATCTACGAAGCTTTAGGATATCCGGTAATTCCGAACGGTTCTGAATCCCGTCATGATATCATCCAGGCGGTTACACTTGGATCAGCAGAAGGTGTTATTGCATTCTGTAAGGGAATTCAGGCAGCTGCTCCGGTAGACAGTTATGTAAGCCCGGAACCATGGGCAATGCCGGGATATGACAGCGATGTGATCATGGCAGCTGGTGCTTTCGTTCAGGGTTCCTCGATTGAACTGAGTGCTGATGGACCGGTAAAACCACCGTATGCTGTTTATTTCCAGGGTGGACTTACATGGTATCACGCAAAGCTTGGTATTCTCAAATCACTGCAGAGCGTTATTGATGCAGGCGTTCTTTCTATCGAGCGTGTGAGAGAACTTCTGTAAAACAACTTTTCGAGAGAATTCTATCGAAAATTCAGTTGAGTTGAATGAATTGTTATGTTAAAATTCAGACAGATGTAATCTGCTAAGAAAGTAAGAGGATATGAATTTTAATGAACACAATTGCAATTATAGGTGGCGGTGCATCAGGAACGATGGCCGCCATTTTCGCTGCCAGAAAAGGAGCGAAAGTTCTCCTTCTGGAGCAAAACGATAGATTGGGTAAGAAAATATTAGTGACAGGAAATGGCCGGTGTAATTATACAAACACTTACCAGGACGCTTCCTGTTATCGTTCGGAGCAGCCTGACTTTATCACGCGGGTACTGGATCAATTTCCGGCGGAAAAAGTCATTGCTTTTTTCCGAGAACTCGGAATCTATCCAAAAGACAGAAATGGATATCTGTATCCATTCTCCGATCAGGCAAGTGCCATCCGTGATGTTTTGGAACAAGAAGTTTACCGTCTTGGAGTTGATGTACGTACAGGAATCTCCTGTACTGGAATACAGAAAACAAATGAACGATTTTCCTTGCAGACATCACACGGTTCTTTAACCGTAGATCAAGTGATTCTCTGCAATGGATCAAAAGCCGCACCTTCCACCGGTTCTGACGGTTCCGGATACGCTTTAGCCAAACAGCTTGGGCATCAGATAATTCCTGTACTTCCTGCTCTTTGTGCTTTACATTGTACCGGAAAGCATTTCCGCGCAATTGCCGGAGTACGTGCACAGGGAAAAGTTTCGTTGTTTGTTGACGGTGAATTAACTGCTGCTGATACCGGTGAACTTCAATTGACTGCCTATGGAATCTCAGGAATTCCGGTATTCCAGATCAGCCGTTATGCATCGAAAGCATTATATGAGCAGAAGGAAGTTGTTGCCATGCTAGATTTTCTTCCGGAATATTCGGTTGATAAAGTAAAAATTCTTCTGAAAGAACGTGCCAACCGCCAGCCGGAAAAAACAGCAGAGCAGTTCTTTACCGGCCTGTTTCATGAAAAACTGGCCGCTGTATGGCTGAAATTTGCCAAGATCAAAAAAGAGAAGCTATGCGGCGACTTCACAGATGCAGATATTCAGAGGCTGGCATGGATGATCAAGGAATTCAAATCACCTGTAATTAAGACAAATTCTTATGAACAGGCACAGATCTGCTGTGGCGGCGTTGATACGACACAGATTAATCCAGAAACAATGGAATCCAGACTTGTTCCCGGGCTTTATTTTGCCGGAGAACTGGTCGATGTAGATGCAATCTGCGGTGGGTATAATCTCACCTGGGCGTGGGCAAGCGGTTATGTTGCAGGATGCTCCGCCGCATCTGCATAATTGCCTGCTGCTAACTTGTAACCAATATCCGGATGATATACTTTAATATTAGTTTTCCTGAAAGAAAGGATAGATAAATGATACGAATTAATCAGCTGAAACTGCAGATTCCACACACGGAAGAAGCTCTTGAAAAGAAGATACAAAAGACACTTCATCTAAAGAAAGGGGACTCTTTTACTTATCGGATTCACCGTCAGTCATTAGACGCACGCAGAAAACCGGAGTTGTTCTATGTGTATACGGTTGATGTCACTGTTTCCAATGAGAATGCTGTTTTAAAGCATTGTAAAGGAAACATCCAGAAAGTAGAAGAGAAGCATTACCAGATTCCATCCCACGGAACAGAGACTCTGAATGCCCGTCCGGTTGTCATCGGCAGCGGTCCTGCCGGACTATTCTGCGCTTATCTGCTTGCGCTGGAAGGATACCGTCCTTTGGTTCTTGAACGTGGTGCCTGTGTAGAAGAACGTAAAAAAGATGTGGATCGTTTCTGGGAGACCGGTGTGCTTGACACTTCTTCCAACGTCCAGTTCGGTGAAGGCGGCGCTGGTACATTTTCAGATGGAAAGTTGAATACACTTGTAAAAGATAAGACAGGACGTAACCGTTTCGTTCTTGAGACTTTCGTAAAATTCGGAGCGGACGAAGATATTTTATATGCACATAAGCCACATATCGGTACGGATGTCCTGATTGATGTTGTGAGCCAGATGCGTCAGGAGATCATTTCGCTTGGCGGTGAATTCTGTTTTCATACACAGGTCACAGATGTTGATCTGACATCAAAAACACTGAAAATTGTTCACCTCTCAGAGAATTCCGCAGAAGAAGAAGTATCTGCCGGAGCAGCCGTTTTTGCGATCGGTCACAGCGCCCGTGATACATTTGAAATGCTTTATAAGCATCAGATTCCTATGCGCGCAAAATCATTTGCCGTCGGAGTCCGTATCGAACACCCACAAACATTGATCGATCATTCTCAATATGGAAGAGATCGGGGAAATGATCTTCCGGCAGCAGCATATAAACTGACCGAGAACCTGGACAATGGAAGAGGAGTCTATACTTTCTGTATGTGCCCGGGCGGATATGTTGTAAATGCTTCTTCTGAAGAGCATCGTCTTGCAGTCAATGGAATGAGCTATCATGACCGTGCCGGAGAAAATGCAAACAGTGCTGTGATTGTCACAGTTACTCCGGATGACTTCGGTTCTGACCATCCGCTTGCCGGGATTTCTTTCCAGCGCAGCTTAGAAGAAAAAGCTTATCAGGCAGGACAGGGAAAAGTTCCTGTCCAACGTTTTGGCGACTTTAAAGAAGATCAGATCACAACTTCTTATGGTATGGTTCATTCTTGCATGAAAGGAGCTTCTGTCTTTGGGGATGTACGTGGTATCTTTCCAGAAGAAATCGCACAGTCGCTTGAGGATGGAATCACAGCAATGGATCATAAGATTCATGGATTTGCAGATAATGATGCATTATTATCCGGTGTGGAGAGCCGAACTTCTTCCCCTGTAAGAATTGAAAGGGATGAGAACTTTGTCTGTGCTTCCTGTGACTGGATCTATCCATGTGGTGAAGGGGCCGGATATGCCGGTGGAATCACTTCCGCAGCGATGGACGGAATGAAGGTCGCCGAGGCAATTATTCAAAAATATAAATCTTAATCATTTATGAAATTTGTGGTTTTTTGGTATCTTCTCTATACACTTTTTTGAAACTGTGCTAAAATGAATCGTTGTATTATGTCATCGCAGTGATATGATTCACATGGAAAATAGAAATACAGAAACAATCAAAATGATGTATCTTGAAGACCGGCCTTATGAAAAATGTGAGCAGTACGGTGCAGAACATCTGACAGATGTGGAACTTTTAGCTGTTTTACTTCGTACCGGAACGAAAGGGGAGAATTCGCTTCGGCTTGCCCAGAAGATTCTGCATCCACCATTTGGCTCTGAAGGACTTCTCAGCATCCCACAGTGGTCTATGGAACAACTGCTGAAGATCAAAGGAATCGGAAAGGTAAAATCCATCCAGATTCTTTGTCTGGCAGAACTTGCAAGACGTATGGCGAAAGCAGAAGCCTCACTGGGATTGGATTTTTCCTCTCCGGACAGTATTGCACGTTATTATATGGAGGATCTTCGGCATAAGAAACGGGAAGTAATGAAGCTTTTGCTTCTGAATACCAGATCCAGGCTGATCAGTGAGATGGATGTTTCAACAGGAACCATAAATTCCACACTTGTTTCTCCACGGGAACTGTTTGTGGAAGCTTTGCAGAAGAATGCTGTATCCATTATTCTTTTGCATAATCATCCGAGTGGAGATCCGACACCAAGCAAAGAAGATCTTCTGACAACCCGGCGCGTCCGTGAAGCAGGGACTTTGATTGGTATAGAACTTCTCGATCACATCATTATTGGAGATAATTGTTATTTCAGTTTAAGGGAGAAAGGATTCTTTTCTCAAGAATCTGCAAATAGATAAGGGAATGGAGTGTATTTATGGCCAGGAATGTATATGGGTTAGATCTTGGAACTTATGATATCAAGATTTTTGATAAGAAAAAAGACCGCATATGGCATGCCAAGAATGTAATTGCCATGAAAGATAAAAAATATATTTTTTCTGTCGGAGACGATGCTTATGAGATGTATGAAAAGGCTCCGGGAAATATACAGATCATATTTCCGATGAAGAATGGTGTCATTGCCCGTTTTGATGACATGCAATATCTTCTCGGAGATCTTTTGAAGGAAGAGCGTCCGTTTATCCGTGGGGCAGAATATGTGATCGCTGTTCCTACAGATGTCACAGAAGTAGAAAAGAAGGCTTTCTATGATCTTGTGCTTCATTCTGAAGCGAAAGCAAAATCAGTAAGAATTGTAGAGCGCGGTCTTGCAGACGGACTTGGACTTGGGATTGATGTTCTGGAAGAACCAGGAGCTTTTATCGCCAATTTAGGTGGAGGAACAACAGAACTTTCCGTTCTTTCCTACGGTGGTATTGTTATGAACCGTCTGCTTAAGATCGGTGGCGAACAGCTGGATAGTGCGATCGCCAATCTTGTCCGTCATTCTAAAGATTTTATAATCGGACGTCCGACTGCCGAACGACTGCGGAAAGAATTTGGAGTTTTTGACCAGTCCACCGGAAGTACTCTTACTGTATACGGCAGAGATATGATGCGCGGAGGTCCGTCGCACATTGACATTCCAATCAGTCTTGTACGGGCAGCGATCAAAGAGCCTTTGAGAGAATATGTACAGGCCATTCATTCCATGCTCGACCGTACGCCTCCCGATGTCCGGAGAAATATTAATAAAAACGGGATTTATATTACTGGAGGACTTGCTAATCTGCGAGGGATTTCTACTTATCTGGAAGAAAGTATCGGTCTGCCGGTTCACATGAAAACAGACCCTGAACTCTGTGCCGTCAAAGGTCTGCAGAGGATCATACTGAATAAGACCTTGTATAGAAAATTAAGTTACTCCATGTTAGACGAAGATTATAGGTGGTTAAGATAATATGAAAAAAAAGAAGAATCAGACTTCTGTTATGAACAGATATTTACTTATAGGACTTTCTGTTTTCTGCATTTTTATGATGCTGTTATCTTCCTTTTCAGACAAAGTAGGAGGTCCATTTAAAGTTGTTGCAAATGTAACCGTTATCCCTCTCCAGCAGGGAATCAATCAGATTGGTGGCTGGATGGGAGATATGAAAGACAATTTCCAAACTCTGAAACAGGTACGCGCAGAAAATACAAAGCTTCAGAAACAGGTTGACTCTCTGATTACAGAAAATAACAATCTGCAACAAGAACGTTATGAGCTTCAGAGACTGCAGGAATTATATCAGTTGGACAAGAACTATGCGGATTACAAAAAAACTGCTGCGCATGTAATCGGGAAAGATTCCGGAAACTGGTTCAGTACATTTACCATTGACAAAGGAAGTAAAGACGGTATTGCCGCAGATATGAACGTAATGGCCGGAAGCGGTCTTGTCGGCATTGTCACAGAAGTTGGTCCAACCTGGGCAAAAGTCCGTTCTATTATCGATGATTCAAGTAATGTAAGTGCAATGGTACTTTCTACTTCTGACCGTTGTATCGTAAGTGGAGATCTGTCACTTATGAGTGATAACCAGATTCGTTTTGGTCAGATGGAAAACAATGATAATACGGTTTCCGTCGGAGACCAGATCGTCACTTCTTATATTAGTGATAAATACCTGCAGGGAATCCTGATCGGATATGTCAGTGAAGTAACGGTCGACTCTAACAATCTGACTCGTTCCGGATATATTACACCGGCTGTAGATTTTAAAAATCTTCAGGAAGTTCTTGTTATCACAACAACGAAAGCGGATTTGGTTGGATCCAATCAGAGCGAATAGGAGTGAATACTCATGAAATTAATGAAATTTAAAAGAGTTGCTGTAACTGTACTGATCGTACTTGCAGCATATCTGCTCCAGTGTACCTTATTCAATCATCTGGAACTTGCCGGAATTAAACCTAACCTGATTCTGATTGTCACAGCATCCTTTGGTTTTATGCGTGGGCAGAAAGAAGGAATGCTGGTCGGTTTCTTTGCCGGCCTTATCACAGATATTCAGTTTGGTACAATTTTGGGATTTTATGCATTACTTTACCTGGTAATCGGTTTTGTAAACGGATTATTTGAACAGCTTTATTTTGATGAAGATATCAAGTTGCCGTTATTTTTGATTTCTGTCAGCGAATTTCTCTACGGTATCATCATTTATTTGCTCATGTTCATGTTGCGAAGTGATTTTAACTTTTTATATTATCTCAACCGCATCATCGTTCCTGAACTGATTTACACAATCGTGATCACACTGGGATTATACCCACTGATTTTATTTATTAACCACAAACTTGAAGCAGAAGAAAAAAGGAGTGCAAGTAAATTTGTTTAGAAATATTTTAGACCGTCTGAAAGAAGCCGGAGCTTACCTGATGCAGTCAAGACTCGTTACTTTGATCATTATATTTTGTGTCAGTTCTTCCATCCTGATCGGAAGATTATTCTATCTTCAGATCGTAAAAGGGTCTGATTATCTTGAAAACTACGAATATTCTATCCGCCGGACGACATCCGTTGCAGCAACACGCGGAAATATTTATGACCGTAATGGAAATCTGCTGGCTTATAACCAGCTGGCTTATTCCGTGACAATTAATCTGTCAACCGTTGAAAACTCCATCACAACAGATAAACGTTCTGAAAAAAATGCGGCATTAAATAAAATCCTAGATCAGGTTCTTTCTATCGTAGAATCAAATGGAGATTCTGTTGTTTCAAGTTTTGGTATCATCCTGGATTCCTCCGGAACCTATCAGTTTACACAGTCAAGCGATACCCAGAAGCTCCGTTTTATTGCAGATGTCTATGGAAAAAGAACAATAGATGAACTTACAGAAAAGCAACAGAACCAAAGTGCAGCAGATATCATTCATTATCTTTGTACTGATGAAAAATATGGATATGGCCTTGATGACAGCACTTTAGAGCCTGCTTATATTTTAAAGATCATCAACATGCGTTATGCAATGGCATTAAATGCATATCAGCAGTATATTGATACAGTTCTTGCATCCGATGTAAGTGACGAAACAGCAGCAGCAATTATGGAGAATAAGGACGTTCTTACCGGTGTTGACATTTCAGAAGATTCTATCCGAAAATATACCGATGGAATGTATTTTGCATCTATTATCGGATATACCGGACAGATTTCCCAGGATGAATACGATGCGCTGGACAAGGATGAAAAGAAAAAGTACTCTCTGTCTGATATTGTAGGAAAGGCCGGCATTGAACAAAGCATGGACAATGTCCTTCAGGGCACAAAAGGTGAAACAACCGTGTATGTAGATAACCTCGGACGTGTAACTGATACTGTCAGCCGGAAAGATCCTGAAGCCGGAAATGATGTATATCTGACGATTGATAAAAATCTTCAGGAAAGTACTTATAAACTTCTAGAAGAGAAGATTGCCGGAATTGTTTTATCCAAACTACAGAATGTTCTGGAATACGATACATCCAGTGTAGATGACTCTAAGAATCTGATCATCCCGGTCAGCGATGCATATTATAATCTGATTGGAAATTCCGTCATCGATTCCGGACACTTTTCAAGCAGTGATGCAAAAACTGCCGAGCAGCAGGTTTATTCCATTTTTCAGGAAAAGAAGATGGCGACGATTTCTGAGCTCGAATCAGAACTTCAGAACTCACAGGCCAGCGCATATACAGATCTTTCCAATGAAATGAAAGCATATATGGATTACATCTGTGATACCCTGCTGACAAAGGATACAGGCATCCTTATGTCAGATCAGATTGATAAGAATGATGCTACTTATATTGCATGGGCAAAAGATGAGACAATCAATTTATATACTTACCTGAATTATGCGATTTCTAAAAACTGGATCGATACTTCCAAACTTGGAAGCAGTTCTTATTCCAGTTCAGAAGAGATTTATCAGGAGATTTTAAAATATTTAAAAGAATATTTGGCAGATGACAGTAATTTCGACAAACTTCTCTACAAATATCTTATAAAATCAGGTAGTGTTACTGGTGAACAAGTTTGTGCTATCGTATATGAACAGGGTGTTCTTCCTATGGATGACTCGACATATAACGGATTACTCAACGGAGAGACAAATGCTTTTTCCTGGATCAAGAGCAAGCTGGAAAGCCTTGAGCTTACACCTGGTGAACTGGCACTTGAGCCATGTTCTGCCGGTGCAGTTGTAACAAATCCAAATACCGGAGAAGTTTTAGCATGTGTTTCTTATCCTGGATATGACAATAATCGTCTCTCAAACGTAATGGATCGTTCTTATTATGTGCAGTTGAGCATGGGTATGTCACGGACCTTCTACAACAGAGCGACCCAGGAGAAGACAGCACCAGGTTCTACTTATAAAATGCTTTCTTCTGTAGCCGGTCTGACAGAAGGGGTAATTAATGGAAACTCCTATATCAGTTGTTCAGGTGTATTTGACAAGATCACACCAAGTCCAAAATGCTGGATTTATCCAAGTGCTCATGGAAGTCTGAATGTAGTAGGTGCACTGCAGCATTCCTGTAATGATTTCTTCTATGAAGTTGGTTATCGTCTTGGACAAGACTCGAATGGTAACTATGACAGTGATACCGGTCTTGAAAAACTGGCAAAATATGCAAAAATGTTTGGATTTGACCAGACGTCAGGAATCGAAATTCCTGAATCACAACCTCAGATTTCTGATTCTGACTCTGTTCGATCTGCCATTGGACAGGGTACCAACAACTATACTGTCAGCCAGATCAACCGTTATGTGACAGCTGTTGCAAACAGAGGAACTGTTTACAGTCTTTCTCTCATTGATAAAACAACCGATTCGAATGGAAAACTGATCAAAGATTATACTCCGGAAGTTGTAAATCAGATGGATGAGATCAGCTCAAGTACATGGGATCTGGTACACAATGGAATGGAAAGCATGGTAAAAAGCAGCTCCACCTTTGCCGGAATGGATATTTCCATGGGAGGAAAAACCGGAACTGCCCAGTATAGTAAGATACATGCAGATAATGTTCTGTTTGTCGGTTATGCGCCGGCAGATTCACCTGAAATTTCAATTGCTGTCCGCATTGCAAATGGATATGCGTCTACCTATGCAGCTGAAATTGGAAGAGATATCACAAAAGTGTACTTCAATCCAGAATCCGCCGATGAACTGCTTCAAGGATATGCTTCTTCTTTAGGAACTGCAGGAGCCGGTGATTAATTAAGATAACGAAAGGGGATGGGATCATGAGTGAACTGGTAACAATAAAAAGCAGTCATTCCGGTATAGAGCTGCGGCTTAATGCCAACCTCCCATTCCCGGATCTTTTAAAAGCTGTAGAAGAGAAATTCCGACAATCTGCTGATTTTTTCAAGAATGCAAAGATGGCAGTTTCATTTAGCGGAAGGACACTTTCCATCAGCGAAGAGGAGCAGTTAATACAGGTTATTACGCAGACGACAAACCTTGAGATTATCTGTATCATTGATCATGATGAACGCAAGGAACTGATCTACAAAAGAGCGGTAGCACAGTGTTTATCTGAACGTGAAAAATCAGATGGACAATTCTATCGCGGAACATTAAAGCGAAGACAGCTTCTTGAATCCGAATCCAGCATTGTGATCTTAGGAGATGTTGAATTCGGAGCTAAAATAGTTGCAAAAGGAAATATTATCATTCTCGGTACTCTCTATGGATCTGTTCATGCGGGAGCTGCCGGTGACAGGAATGCTTTTATCATTGCTCTCTCCATGCAGCCACAGCGACTTGTAATCGGAGATATTGAAGCAAAACGTCAACTGATCTATCAGGACAGCCTTTCCATCAACGGACCGCAAATTGCAGTTGTTGACGGAAAAAGAATTTACCTTGATCCACTGATAGAATAAATCTTTGGAAAGACATAAGCATGGGAAATAGGAGGAATATTCAACATGGGTGAAGTAATCGTCATTACATCGGGAAAGGGCGGTGTTGGAAAAACAACAACAACAGCGAATATTGGAATTGGTCTGTCTTCAGCAGGAAAAAAAGTTCTTGTAATTGATACAGATCTCGGACTTCGAAATCTGGATGTTGTTCTTGGACTTGAAAATCGCATTGTCTACAATCTTGTTGACGTCATTGAAAGCAAATGTCGTCTGAAACAGGCAGTGATCAAAGATACGCGATTTGAAAATCTGTACCTGCTCCCATCTGCCCAGACAAAAGATAAGACAAGCGTATCACCGGAACAGATGAAAAAACTGATTGACGAACTAAAAGATGATTATGACTTCATTCTTTTAGATTGTCCGGCAGGAATTGAACAGGGCTTTAAAAATGCAATTGCAGGCGCACAGCGTTCCATTGTTGTTACAACACCTGAAGTTTCCTCAATTCGTGATGCTGACAGAATTATTGGATTACTTGAAGCTTCCGGAATCCGGAAAAATGAACTTCTGATCAATCGTCTGCGCGTTGACATGGTTCGCAGAGGTGATATGATGTCTGTAGAAGATGTCACAGAGATTCTAGCGATTGATCTGCTTGGAGTCATCCCTGATGATGAGTCTGTTGTTGTTGCAACCAATCAGGGAGAACCGGTAGTCGGCGAAGATTCCTTAGCCGGAAAATGTTACCAGAATATCTGTAGACGTCTGTTAGGAGAAGAAGTCCCGATTTCCGATTTTAATCATAAACCCGGACTTCGCAGTAAACTCTCCAGTCTTTTTCATAAGAACTAGGAGGTCACATTATGAGTGTACCTTCTGTTACAATTGCAAAAGACAGGTTGCGAAATTTGCTAATTACTGACAGAATTCAATGTACACCCGATATGATAGAATTTCTGACATCAGATTTATATCAGACGATTTCTAAATACATAGAAATCTCCCCGGAACAATTTGATGTCAAAATAACACGCACGGATATACATATAAAATATACAGGAGAAAAACATTGAAATCATTTTTTACTAATTTGAAACAGCGTTATAATATTAGAGATTATAAAATCAGTCTGGTTTTTCTGGTCACTCTGATTTCACTGGTCGGAATCCTTATGGTCCGAAGTGCAAGACCTGATTTAATGAATCGTCAGATTATGGGCGTTTGTCTTGGTCTGATTGTTATGTTTATTATCTCTTTCATTGATTATAAATGGATTTTAAACCTATATTGGCCGCTTTATGCTCTGAATATTGTTATGCTCCTGGCCGTTTTGGTTTTTGGAACAAAAGTAAATGGCGCGAGAAGATGGCTGAACCTTGGATTTACACAATTCCAGCCTTCCGACCTTACAAAAATCCTTATGATTCTGTTCTTTGCAAAATTCTTAATGGAACGAGAGCAAAAGATTAAAGAACCCAAAACGATTATTCAGGCAATTGCTTTAATCCTTCCATCACTTGCATTGATTTACAAGCAGCCAAACTTGTCTACAACAATTTGTATTGCCGCATTGTTTGCTGTCCTTCTTTACCTTGGAGGATTAAGCTACAAACTCATTGGAACTGTTCTTGTAATCACAATACCGACGATCATCATACTGCTTGTTGTTGCAATACAGCCAAACCAGCCGTTCTTAAAAGACTATCAGCAGGAACGTATCCTTGCATGGCTGGAACCTGAAAAGTATGCCGACGACGAATCTTACCAGCAGTTAAATTCCGTTATGGCAATTGGGTCCGGACAGCTGACCGGAAAAGGGTATGATAATGACGCAACAACATCCGTTAAGAACGGAAATTTCGTATCTGAACCGCAAACAGACTTTATTTTTGCAATAATTGGTGAAGAATTAGGATTTGTGGGTTGTTGTGGAGTCATAATTTTGTTATTATTAATTGTGATAGAGTGTATCTTAATTGGTTTGAAGGCCAAAGATACAGGAGGGCGGATCATTTGCGGAGGTGTTGCTTCACTGATTGGAATCCAGAGCTTTATTAACGTCAGTGTAGCTACAATGATTTTTCCAAATACAGGATTGTCCCTCCCATTTGTCAGTTATGGACTGACTTCCGTAGTATGTTTTTTCATGGGAATCGGTTTTGTATTAAATGTAGGCTTACAGCCTAATAAATATCAGTAAAGAGAGGATACCACTATGAATATCGGATTAGTAGCGCATGATGCGAAGAAAAAATTGATGCAGAATTTCTGCATTGCATACCGTGGGATACTCAGTAAGCATAATTTATATGCAACAGAAACCACCGGTATACTGGTCGAGAATGTAACAAACTTAAGCATTCACAAATATCTTGCTGGACATCTCGGAGGAAAACAGCAGCTCGGCTCACAGATTGAACACAATCAGATGGATCTTTTGATTTTCTTCCGTGATCCACTGACACCTCACTCACATGAACCGGATGTTAATGACATTGTTAAGCTTTGTGATATTTATAACATTCCGATCGCAACAAATATCGCAACTGCTGAAGCATTGATCCTTGCTCTTGACAGAGGCGACCTTGACTGGCGGGAGATGTATCGATAATATGAGTAAACCATACAAAAAGAAGAGAAGACGAAGAAAGCAACGACATTCTGTCAGCCGCATACTTATTCCTGTCATATGTCTTATTGTTGTATTGTCCGGAGCTGTCGGCGGAGTCTGGTATTACAAAGAATATGGTGGTGATCCTGTTCGGACATATGAGACAGCCACTTATAACTCTAATTTATACCAAGGAAGTTTGTTTGCTGATGATTTATGCATCGCTGCTGATGATGTGGCTCTCACTGGATTTGATGATGAGGATTCTCTTCATGCTGCAGGATTATTCAATCTAAATGATAAAACAGTTGAATATGGATATAAACTTTATGACAAATTATATCCTGCAAGTACAACAAAGCTTATGACGGCATACCTTGCTTTTAAGTACGGTAATATGGATAACATTGTAACTGTTTCTGACAGTGTTTCAAGCTTTGCCTCTGATGAAGTAGTCTGCAACCTGCAGCCTGGTGATACAGTGACACTTTATGATTTATTATGTGGTCTTTTACTTCGTTCAGGTAATGATTGTGGTGTTGCTATCGCTGAACATATTTCCGGAAGTGTAGAAGCTTTTGCTGAGCTTATGAACTCAGAAGCGAAAGCTCTTGGTGCCACTGGCAGTCATTTCGTGAATCCTCACGGACTTCATAATGAAAACCACTATACAACAGCATATGACCTGTATCTGATCTTTAATGCCTGCATTCAGGATCAGAGATTTATGGACATTATTTCCATGGATTCTTATACAATGAATCTTACCGGAGCAGATGGTACAACAAGAACATTTGATGTAGTCCCAACCAACTATTATTCCTCAGGGAAGATCAATGCCCCTGAAGGGATTCGTGTATTTGGCGGTAAGACCGGTACCACAGATGAAGCAGGATGCTGTGTGATCCTTTATAGCGAAGATCTGGAAAAGAATCCTTATATTTCCATTATTATGGGGGCTGAAGATAAGAGTTTTCTTTACCAGGAGATGAACCGGCTTCTTGAGGCTGGAGAAACAACTAAAACAGAATAAAGAATAACCGATACGAAAAAGCCATGTGGCACAGAACAACAAATTAGAAGCTTTCATTTTTAATCTGTCCGCATGGTTTTTTTCTATCTTATTTCATGTAATATTCTCCTTTACCGTTTCCTGTTTTCAGTAACGCCCTTTAATTTATTAATATGTATTCTTCCCCTGAAAGGCTGGAAATATACACAAAAAAATGATATACTAACAAAGTTAAAGCAGAAATGACAGGAGGTAATATTTTTATCTTGGCAAAGAAAAAAAACAAGTCTGTAAATATAAAAAGATATAAGGCAAAAAAAGAATTTAATATTGGAATGTTTCTGTTTGCAGTTGTATTTATTTATCTTATTGTTACTATTACCGCATATCTTTTAGAAGATAAGCCTTCTATTTATGAAGTGCGGGAGGGCAGTATTGTGAAGGATAATACCTATACCGGATTGATTATCCGCCAGGAAACAACTGTAAATGCAGAATCGGGCGGCTACATTAATTATTATCAGAATGGGAACAGCAAAGTCAAATATGGCGCACCTGTTTATGCAATTTCAAAGAATGCTTTGAATTTTGATGATTCATCTACGGAATCATCTTCAACTGCAGATCTTAGTCCTGATGTTCAATCAGGACTTGTGACACAACTTCAGACATTCAATGAAAACTATGACAATTCCAACTTTTCAAGTATCTATACCTTAAAGAATGAGCTGCAAAATACATTGCAAAATGCATACCGCACAACTAAAACTGCGCAGCTTGCATCTGTAATTGAGAGCAGCGGACAAACTGTCACAACCGCTTCTGCCGGACAGGATGGAATTGTTTCCTATACGATTGATGGTTTAGAGTCCTTAACTGTTGACAATTTTACAGCAGATAATTTTAATAAAACAAATTATAAAGTAACTGAGCTTACCGATCAGATGAAGATATCAAGCGGTTCACCGGCTTACCGCTTGATTACCAGTGAAAACTGGTCCGTAGTGATACCTTTAAAAGAAGACACCGCAAAAGAATTTCAGAAATCTAATTTACAGAATGTGCAGGTCCGCATAGATAAAGACAGTGAAAAGATGTGGTCCGCTTTCTCTGTTCTTGAACGAGATGGGAATTTCTATGGTGTTCTGACCTTTGACAACTCTATGATTCGTTATGCATCAGAGCGTTTTCTGAACATAGAACTTATCTTAGAAGATGAGTGTGGCCTGAAGATTCCAAAATCTTCCGTAGTAGAAGAGCAGTTCTTTGTAATTCCTCATGATTACATTACAAACGGAGGTAACAGCTCTTTAGAAGGTGTTATGGTTTTGGATTCAAAAGGAACTGCCTCATTTCAGGCTGTTGATATCTATGACACCTCCGATGATGGAGAAGTTTATTTAAGTCGAGATCAGCTGAAATCCGGAACAGTGATTGTAAAACCGGATTCTTCTGATACTTATACGATTGATACCCAAAAGCCATTAAAGGGAGTCTACAATATCAATAAAGGATACGCTATTTTCAAAAAAGTATCCATTTTATGTGAAAGCGACGAATATTACATTGTTCAGGAAGGAGATTCTTACGGACTTTCTAATTACGATCATATCGTACAAAACGGAGCCGGTGTTTCCTCTGATGATGTTGTATTTCAGTGATTTGATTTTGTAGTCCTTTGAAAATTGGATACAAAATCCAAAAGAGGATAATCAAATTTAAAAAAGGAGAGATAACTTATGCTAGAAACACAGTTAAAAGAAGTAGAAGCAAAGATTCAGGCAGCCTGTGACCGTGCCGGACGCAAGCGGGAAGAAGTTACATTGATCGCCGTAAGTAAGACAAAACCGATAGAAATGCTTCAGGAAGCTTACGATCTCGGTGTCCGTGTGTTTGGTGAGAATAAAGTGCAGGAAATCACAGCCAAATACGATGCACTTCCTGATGATATCCACTGGCACATGATCGGACATCTGCAGACCAATAAGGTAAAATATATTATTGATAAAGTAGATCTGATCCACTCTGTCGATTCCGTCAAGCTTGCAGAGACAATTGAAAAGGAAGCTGCAAAACATAATCTTACAGCTAATATTTTAATCGAAGTAAATGTTGCTCAGGAAGAAAGTAAGTTTGGACTTAAAACAGAAGAAGTTCTCCCGTTTATTGAAAAGATTGCAAATTTCGAACATATCAAGGTCTGCGGACTGATGACAATTGCACCTTTTGTCGATAACCCGGAAGAAAATCGTCAAATTTTCGCAAATTTACATAAATTATCTGTTGACATTAATGAGAAAAACATTGATAATGTTTATGTGAACATACTTTCAATGGGAATGACCAATGATTACGAGGTTGCCATAGAAGAGGGAGCAACTATGGTTCGAGTTGGAACTGGTATCTTTGGTGCAAGGAACTATAATATCTGACTTAATTTATTAACCTGATGAATGAGTTACTGTTTACAATATTTTTGAACAGTAATTGAATAGTATCATTTTTTCGTTGGATCGTATGAATAAAAAAGAGCGCCACCTGAAAAAGGGGACAAGATAGGAGTGTAAAAATGGGTGTATTTGATAAATTTCTTGACATCATGAAGTTAAATGATGACGATTATGATGACGATGAATTTTATGATGATGATGATTTTGCAGATGACGGTGATTTTGAGGAAAAACCGCGTCGTTCTTTCTTCGGTAAGAAGAATAATAAAGAGGAATCTTTCAATGACTTTGATGCTGATGAAGATAAGACGTTTCAGCCTTCTGCTTCCAGCAAGGTTACACCAATGCGTTCTGCTGCAAAACACGGCGGAAACATGGAAGTATGCGTTGTAAAACCAACTTCTGTAGATGATTCCCGTGAGATCACAGAGACATTACTTGCAGGCCGTACTGTAATCCTTAACTTAGAAGGTATGGATCTTGAGATTGCACAGAGAATTATTGATTTTATTTCCGGAGCAGCATTTGCGATCAGCGGAAACCTTCAGAAGATTTCCAGCTATATCTTCCTTGTTACACCTACAAATGTTGATATTTCCGGTGATCTTCAGGATCTTCTCAGTGGATCTATGGAAACACCAAGTGTTCGTGGAAGATACTAGAATATAACTTCAACTATAGGAACTGGATTTTAGAATTATTATGATAAAAGAAAATCAGAAAAAAGAAACAAAGCTTTTGGAACACAGATTTATTGAACTTTCCAGAATTGCTTTTGAACGTGAGATTGTTACATATTCGGATTTTCTTAACCTGAATGATCAGAATATCCTGCATACCCTGCCAAAGAACAAGCTTTATTCAAGATATGTCCTCTTTGGCGGGTATGATATGGCGGAGCGTCAGATGGCTGCATTTATCCCTGAGGCTCTTTCTTTGCGTTATGGGGTATCTGATATTACTCCGAAAGAGATTGATTATCCGTTTTGTGCCGTGAAAATAGAACCAAAAAATAAAAGATTTTCCGAAGACCTGACTCACAGGGATTTTCTTGGTTCCATATTAAATCTTGGGATTGACCGTTCAAAAACCGGAGATATTCTTGTGACAGAAGATTCAGCACTTCTTTTTATCAATAAGGACCTTGTATCTGTTGTAACAGAAGACTTAACCCGGGTTCGCCACACTGTTATAAATAGTTCTGTCATCAACTTAGATATGATAAACTACACACCTGATTTCCAGCAGATAAAAGGAACTGTTTCATCTGTTCGCTTAGACAGCCTACTTCCACTTGCATTTTCTTCTTCCAGAAGTAAACTGTCCGGACTCATTGAAGGCGCAAAGGTCTTTGTAAACAGCAAATTGATTACAAGCAATGGATATCAGGTAAAAGAAGGAGATCTTATCTCTGTACGCGGATTAGGTAAGTTCCGTTTTGAGGAAGCGGGGAAAATCACTAAAAAGAATCGGATCAGTGTAACTATTCAGAAATATGTATAATCTAAAAAGCTTAGAAAAGAGGAGCTTATCGACTCATGAATAATACAAAAACAAAGACAAAGAGTTATCTTTTCGCTGCCATTGGGTTTCTGCTCACATTAGCACTTGACCAATGGACCAAATATCTTGCATCTACTATTTTACGCCGTCTCGAGTCTTTCTCTTTGATTTCCGGAGTTTTTGAACTTCGCTATCTTGAGAACCGCGGAGCTGCATTTGGTATTATGCAGAATCGACAGATTGTGTTTGTAGTCGGAGGTATTATTATACTTGCTGTCATTTTGTATCTGTACCAGAAGATGCCATTTACACCACATTACAGACCACTGCGTATCTGTGCTGTACTGCTTGCATCCGGAGCTGTGGGAAATATGATCGATCGTGTGAAACTTGATTATGTTGTTGACTTTTTCTATTTCCGACTGATTGATTTTCCAATCTTTAATGTTGCAGACTGCTATGTTGTAATTGCATGTATTTTATTTGTTGTTCTCATTTTATTTTATTATAAGGACGACAACGATTTTGAGTTTTTAAATTTTAAGAACAGATAAAAACGCACAACAGGAAGGATTCTGAAAGCTTATGGAAGAACTTCATTTTAATGCGGATATTACAGGGGAAAGGATCGATAAATTCCTTGACGGGAGAATAGAGAGCCTTTCCCGTTCTTATATCCAGAAATTAATTAAAGAAAAAAAAATTCTTGTAAATCAATTACCGGTTAAAGCGAATTACAAGTTAACAACAGGGGATACTATCATTCTTCAGATCCCTGACCCGGAACCACTTGATATTCAGCCTGAAAATATTCCTCTGGATATTCTCTATGAAGATGATGACATTCTCGTCGTTAACAAACCAAAAGGAATGGTTGTACATCCTGCACCGGGACATTACAGTCATACGCTGGTCAATGCGGTTCTATATCACTGTGGAGAAAACCTGTCGGGAATCAATGGTGTAATCCGTCCGGGAATCGTCCATCGGATTGACATGAATACAACCGGTTCCCTTCTGATCTGTAAAAACGATAAAGCCCATCAGATTCTTGCAGAACAATTAAAAGAACATTCTATCACAAGAAAGTATCACGCTATCGTACATGGCAATCTGAAGGAGGATACAGGCACTGTAAACGCTCCGATTGGTCGGCACCCTACAGATCGTAAAAAGATGAGTACAAAAGCACCAAATGGGCGACATGCAGTCACTCATTACCGTGTATTGGAAAGATTTGGTAATTTTACCTACATTGAGTGCCAGCTTGAAACCGGTCGGACACATCAGATTCGTGTTCATATGTCCAGTATCGGACATCCAATTCTGGGCGATGAGATTTATGGTCCTGCAAAATGTCCTTATAAACTCCAGGGACAGACTTTGCATGCAAAAATCCTTGGTATCACTCATCCATCTACAGGAGAATACATAGAATTTGACGCATCTTTGCCAGACTATTTTAAAGATTTATTAAATAAATTAAGAAAGCAAAACTAAGTATAGGAAATAGTATAGGAAATAGTGAATTGACATTGTCTTTTTTCATCTTTTTGGTTATAATATATATAAGATTTCGCATAGACTTGAAAAGGAGTGTGGCTTATTATGAAGACAAATACTATTATAACAATCGGACGTCAGTACGGAAGTGGTGGAAAAGAGATCGGACATTTCGTTGCCGAGGCATTTGGAATTAAATTATACGACAAGGAAATGCTTGCGCGTGCAGCAAAAGAAAGTGGTATCTGTGAGGAATTATTTGAGACTCATGACGAAAAGCCAACGAACAGTTTTCTATATTCTCTTGTGATGGATACATATTCTATGGGATATGCCGGCAACACATACACGGAGATGCCTATCAATCACAAAGTTTTTCTTGCACAGTTTGATGCAATTAAAAAGATTGCAGATGAGGGACCATGTGTCCTGGTAGGCCGTTGTGCAGATTATGCACTTGAATCCTATCCAAATGTTGTCAGCATCTTCATTCGTGCAGATATGGAAGATCGTATTCGTCGTGTAGCAACAAGACTTGATCTTACGGATGCAAAAGCAAAAGATCTGATCAATAAGACGGATAAAAAGAGAGCAAGCTATTACAATTATTATACAAACAAGAAGTGGGGCGAGGCAGCCAGCTATGAGCTTTGCTTAAACAGTTCTGAACTCGGAGTACAAGGTACAGCGAAAGCAATTGAACAGTATATTCTTTTAAAAGAAAGTATTGAAAAAGAAGCCAGAAATATTGTTTAATCTTATTTATTAAAGTGTATAGTGCAAAGGATACAGAAGAGCAGTAGTGCATTCTTTCTGTATCCTTTTTATCTATTCTTATTCTTTTTACTTCCTATACTTCACGAAGCTTTACAGCACCTGCCGCCTGACGGCGTCGGTCTTCATCGATTGCTGCATAATGTTTCTTTGTTGTATTGACATCTTTATGCCCCAGAACATCTGCGACAAGATAAATGTCTCCGGTTTCTTTATAAAGTGCTGTTCCGTAAGTGCTGCGCAGTTTATGTGGAGTTATCTTCTTATTCGGAGTGACCTCCCTGGCGTACTTCTTTACCATATTTTCAACTGCCTGAACGCCCATACGTTTTCGCTGGGTAGACAAGAACAGTGCGTTTTCATGACCGGAGAGTGGTACAGTTTGCTTTCTGGTCGTGTAAAGATACGTCTTTAATGCATTCTCAACCTCTTCACCGAAATACACAACCATCTGATTCCCACCTTTTCGTGTTACAGTAATTCCGTTATTCTTAAAATCAATATCCTGAAGATCCAGTCCAACACATTCTGATACACGGATTCCTGTTCCAAGCAGAAGCGTCAGAATTGCCAGATCTCGATTTTTTGTCTTTTCAAAATAGGCTTTACGCTGACCTGTAAGATTATCACCCCCGTGATCAACATAATCCAGGAGCATTGCGATCTCATCCGTATCGAGCCGTATAATCGCTTTCTCATGCAGCTTAGGCATCTCTACAAGCAACGTAGGGTTCTTGCTGATAATTTGCCGTTTAAAATAATATCCATAAAAGCTACGAAGCGCAGACATCTTTCTTGCAAGTCCCTTTTCTGTGTTCGTGATACATTTTTCTTCGTCATTCTTATAGACCTTCAGATATTCCTGGTATTCCTCAATATCTACTGGCTCCAGGCGTTCCAGATCATGTACCTCAAATTGTTCGATCGTATAATTTTTATAAACCGGATTATTCTCCATAAGGAAATGAAAGAAAACACGGATATCATAGGCATAAGAAATCCTGGTCCGCGCAGATGTCGTTGGTTCCACCGCACGAAAATAATCCTTTGCAAATGGAGGCAATGTCTTCAAGATCTCTCTGAGACGTAATGTGTTATCTATATATGTCTGTTCATGATATGTTTTTCTGTTAGAAGTTTCTGCCATATTAAAAGCTCCTTTATAGATTCAAATTTACTGAAAACCCCATATTTCTTATATATTTTAACATAAGTACTGTTTTTCGTCTATATCTTTTGGAAAAATCGGTATTTGTCGTATAGATTGATTTCTGTTAATAAAATCCGAAGAGACTATCTGCTGCTATTTAAAGCGCTATTTCTGGAAAACAGATAGCAATCTTCTTCGGATTCAGGGAGTGTATATATCAATACATAGGGTGTATATTGATACCATTTATAATTTTTCGTAAGCGATCATCAGGTATTGACCTGCATGAATCGTATCTGAATCAAGATGATTCATTACCTTAAGTGCTTCTACATATTCGCTTACGGAGCCATATCCGTCTGTAATTGTTTCTTCTGCAATGCTCCAAAGGCTGTCACCTGGTTCAATTAATCTACTTGTGTAACAAATCTCAATAGCATCTGAGGTTCTCTGTTGATCTATTTCCTTTGCCGAAACTCGGAACATTCCAAAGTACATACAGCTGCAGAGAATAAAAAGAATACTGCACATTACCAAACCAGAATGACGAATAACACCATGTTTCTTCTTTGAATTTACTGAATGATTTCCTGAATACTTTTTCATAATCCTTTTCCTCTCTTTTCGCTTACTGTATACCTATCTTCTGTTATTGCTATACATCGAACGTCTGTTCTTTTATGTTTTCATTATATCGTTCGAACAAATGTTTGTCAAGCATTTTACTTCATAAAACCGAACATATTTTCGCAACAAATGTTTGCTTTCTAAAAAATGCTGTGTTATTATGTTCTTATGATTATAGTAGATTCGGAGGGAACAATATGTCAGAAGGGAATATTACTCCTAAGCAAAAAGAGATTTTAGAATATATAAAAGACCAGATTTTAACAAGAGGCTTTCCGCCGGCAGTTCGTGAGATCTGTGAGGCTGTGAATTTAAAGTCTACCTCTTCCGTTCATTCGCATCTGGAGACGCTGGAAAAGAATGGTTACATAAGAAGAGACCCTACCAAGCCTCGTGCAATTGAGATTCTGGATGATAATTTCAACCTGACAAGAAGAGAGATGGTGAATATTCCGATCATAGGCCGTGTCGCTGCCGGCGAACCGCTTCTTGCAGAACAGAATATTGAAGATTATTTTCCTATTCCTGTAGAATATATGCCGAACAAGCAGACATTTATGCTCCAGGTACAAGGTGAAAGTATGATCAATGCAGGAATTCTGAGTGGGGATTATGTTATTGTTGAGCAGACTCCATCTGCTGAAAATGGGGAACAGGTAGTTGCACTGATTGAAGATGGCGCTACAGTCAAGACTTTCTATCGTGAAGAAGGTATTATCCGCCTGCAGCCGGAAAATGATGCATATGATCCGATCATTCTTACAGATGTCACTATCCTGGGTAAGGTGATCGGTGTTATCCGTATGTATTAAATCTCATTACTGGATATAGGATTTTTAATTAAAACTCAAAGTATAAAAAACTGGCAGAATGTAGTATTCCACTACTCTTCTGCCAGTTTTTTATAACTCTCATTATTTATGCTTCAAGATCTTCAACAGACACATGATGTCCATCTTTCCAGATTCTCTCCAAATTGTAGAACTGTCTGTTCTCACGATCAAAGACGTGTACAATAATATCACCAAAATCAAGTAACACCCATCTTCCGGATGCATTTCCTTCTCTCTGTACCAGAGAATATCCTGCTTTATGCAATTCTTCCTCCACATTGTCCACAAGGGCATTCACCTGACTGTCACTGTTTCCATTTACGATCAGGAAATAATCTGCAAGTACAGACACGCCTGAGATATCGATGATCTGGATATCTTCTCCTTTTTTATCACTGAGGGCTGCATATGCCAGCTTTGCCATTTCTTTTGACTGATTCATCTTTTATTCTCCTTTGTCGCTATAATATTGATAAGTTTCAATGCTCATCGGATCTACCGGCTTACCATTCTTACACAGATAATTAACCGTATTCCCTGCACAAAGACAGATTGCATGGTCAATATCGACAAACACAGTTTCACGGATCTCCTGAAGACCAGGAATTATCTTTCTGTTCGGTTCAATATAATCAGCAATATAAATAATCTTCTCAAGCATTGTCATCTCCGGTCGTCCTGTTGTATGCCATGTAATTGCACTTAAAACGCCTTTATTGGTCACACCATACTCTTTCTCCGCGAAATATGCTCCCAGTTTCGCATGGACCAATGCCGGCATCTCAAGTTCTGATTGTGTAAGCAGAATACCGTGTTTTTGACATCTCTCAACCTGTTCCTGCGCAGAACCATACTTTCCACAATCATGCAGAAGTCCTGCCATCATAGCATCATCGATATCTTCATGATAACGCATTGCAAGAGATGCTGCTGTATACATAACTCCGATTGTATGTTCAAAACGATCTTTTTTCAGCTTTTTTTCCAGTTGTTTTCTAATGTCAATGAAAGCTTCTTTCATAATCGTGTTCTATCTCCTCTCTGGTTACTGTTCACTCCACACCACCATTTTGACAAGTGCAGATAAAATATGCTTTAAATATATAGATTCTTTTCTTTGATATAATCCGCAACAACATCAGGCACCATATAACGCACGCTGAGTCCCTTTGCTACCCTTTCTCTTATTGTAGTGGAGGAAATCTCTACCAACGGTGCGCGAAGCAGTTCTATATGCGCTCCGTATGCTTCCGTGAGATATCGTATCTGTCCCTTCATTGCTGAAGCATCTTTGTCGTCACGCATTGCTGCAAGAATCGTACAGGTCGTAAAAATTTTTCTGAAATCTTTCCACTCTTCAAAAGCAAACAGAGAATCCGCTCCGAGAATAAAATAAAATTCATCGTTTGGATAGATCTCGTTAAAATGCCTCATTGTCTGATACGTATAAGAATGCTTCTTCGTATCCGCTTCTGAAAGATTCAATGAGAAATTCGGATTACTTTTTATTGCAAGACGAACCATCTCGATCCTGTGATGCATTGCTTCTTCTGTATCGAGTGTCTCTTTGTGTGGAGGATTTCCATTCGGTAAAAACCAGATCTCATCAAGTCCAAAATCTTCATAAGCAAACTCACCAAGAAGAAGATGACCGATATGAATCGGCTCAAATGTACCACCCATAATACCAATCTTCATTGTCTGTACCCGTTCCTTTTCTACTATGGAAAACACGCTCTGCGAGTTTCCTATATTCAAATTCAGCTTCCGAATCATATAATAACTCAGAAGCTGAAAAAATAATTATTTTGGAAGCTGAATTTTCTTTTTATCGTCTTTTCCTTCTTTGTAAAGAACGATTTTCTTTCCGATTACCTGAACAACCTGAGACTGTGTTCTCTCTGCAAGTGTCTCTGCGATTTCTCTCGGATCATCCATGCAGTTCTTTAAAACACTGATCTTGATCAGCTCACGTGCTTCCAGTGCCTCGGCAATTGCCTCCGTAAGCCCCGGATTCATGCTTGCCTTTCCAACCTGGAAAATCGGATCCATTGTCATCGCAAGTCCTTTTAAATAGGCTCTCTGTTTTGTAGTCATAATATTCTCCTTATTTATAATAATCAAACTGAAGTCCGTACATTCTAACTGTGTCACCTTCCTGGATGCCAGCTCTCTCAAGATCTGCAAGAATACCTGAATCTTTCAGGAACTTCTGGAAGAATGCAAATCCCTTCTCTGAATCAAGATTCGTATATCCAAGCATTTTCTCAATCTTCGGACCTTCAACTACATACATTCCATCTGCCTGTTCTACCGTATAAGGAAGATCTTCATAGATCAGTTCATCATCCGGGAAGTATTCCTGCTCGAATACTACCGGTTTCTGATCCAGCTTCTGAAGCTCGTTACTTACATAGTAGAGAAGATCGGAGATTCCTTTTCCTGTAGCTCCGGAGATAGGAAATACTTTGATTCCCTTTGGCTCAAACTCATCTTTCAAGCGCTGAACCGGATCATCTTCCGGATCATAGATCAGATCCGTCTTGTTTGCTGCAATTACCTGCGGACGTTCCGCAATTTCCGGATTGTAAGCAGCAAGCTCTGCATTGATCTTATGAATATCATCAACCGGATCACGTCCTTCTGTTCCGGCTGCATCAACAACATGGATCATTAACTTTGTTCTCTCGATATGGCGAAGGAACTCATGTCCAAGACCAACACCTTCGGATGCACCCTCGATTAGTCCCGGGATATCAGCCATAACGAATCCCTTTGCTCCATCCAGATCAACAACACCGAGATTCGGATTCAATGTTGTGAAATGATAGTTTGCAATTTTCGGTTCCGCATTTGTAACACGGGAAAGCAATGTAGATTTACCCACGTTTGGGAAACCAATCAGACCCACATCTGCGATCACCTTCAACTCCAGATTTACCTCCAGCTCTCTTGCCGGCTGTCCCGGCTGTGCATACTTCGGAACCTGCATGGTAGAAGTAGCAAAATGCTGATTTCCAAGTCCGCCTCGACCGCCTTTTAAGACAACCTGACGTCTGTTCTCTCCGGACATATCAGCGATAACTTTTCCTGTAACAGATTCTTTAATTACTGTACCTTCCGGCACACGAAGAACAAGGTCTTTTCCGTCCTTACCGTGACAGCGGCGCTTTCCGCCCTGTTCCCCATCTTCGGCAGCAAATTTTCTCTTATGTCTGTAGTCAACAAGAGTATTCAGCCCTTCATCTACTTCGAAGATCAGGTCTCCACCGTGTCCACCGTCTCCACCGTCCGGTCCGCCGTTTGGTACATACAGTTCTCTGCGGAAGCTGCAGTGACCGTCTCCGCCTTTACCGGAACGGATCAATATCTTAGCTCTGTCTGCAAACATATTATTCTCCTCTTAATTTGTATCAACAACTGTTTCTGTATCTTTATTCACATCATATATGCGTAAATTTCTTCATCATCTGACAATAAAAGATTTCTTTGAAAGAAAAAGCCTCAGACCTTAAAAAACGTCTGAGGCTTCCTTTTGCCATGTATGCGAGTGAAAAGATTCCGTCGGAACTTTCCAGCCAAAACTGATTACTCAGCTACTGGATAGATAGAAACCTGTTTCTTATCTCTTCCTTTTCTTTCAAATCTTACTACACCGTCTACAAGTGCAAACAGAGTGTCATCTCCACCGCGTCCTACGTTAAGTCCTGGATGGATCTTTGTTCCACGCTGTCTGTAAAGAATGTTACCAGCTTTTACAAACTGTCCGTCTGCTCTTTTAGCGCCCAGTCTCTTTGCCTCGGAGTCACGACCGTTCTTTGTAGAACCAACTCCTTTTTTATGAGCGAAAAACTGAAGATTCATTTTCATCATGGTAATTACACCTCCTTGAAAATTATGTCGATATATTTCTCGTAGTCATTGCTGTCTTCTATCTCTTCCAGACCAAGAATCATGGAATCCAGCAATAATGTGGCATCATGTGATGGTGTTCCGTCAAAACGGAACTCAATACTTCCGGTATCTTCATCCGAAACGCAGCTTGTCTCATCATCTGTAAAACGCTCAATTGAATTCAGCGCATTGATCACGAGAGCGGATACTCCGGCACAGACAATGTCTTCACCGGCTTCTGCATATCCCGCATGACCCTCCATATCAAACCCAACATATTCCTGCCGTTCGGTCTTATAAATGGTTACCTTAATCATCAGAAACAGATTAAGCGTTGATCTTTTCGATCTTTACTTCTGTGTACTGCTGTCTGTGACCGTTTTTCTTATGGTATCCAGATTTTCTCTTATACTTGTAAACGATAACTTTCTTAGCTTTACCGTCACCGATTACAGAAGCTGTAACTGTTGCACCTTCAACTGTCGGGTTACCAACAACCATCTTGTCGTTGTTAACTGCAAGTACCTGGTCAAATGTATAAGTCTCACCAGCTTCTACCCCAAGTTTCTCTACTCTAATGATATCGCCTTCAGCTACTTTGTACTGTTTACCACCTGTTGCTATAATCGCGTACATATGGCACCTCCTATTATCATTACTCGCCAACTATGGTGTCTGAAATCAGAACTTAAATACCTCGTTGTGCGGCATACTCATATATATTAACTTGCAAATTTAGATTTGTCAATAGGGTTCATCTAATTTTTTTATTTTTTCATAACAGTATTCAATAATACTTTTTCTTGTTATGATTCCAATGAATTTCTTCTGGTCATCCACAACCGGAACAAAATTCTGATTCATCGCTTTCTGAAGAAGATCCTCCATGTCAGCATCTGCCGATACAGCCTCATAATCTGCTTTTCGTGGGAAGTCCTGGATAAAAATTGTCTCTGCCTCTTTCAGGTTCAGATTCGTATACTTCTTGATTCCCCAAAGGATATCTCCTTCTGTCATTGTTCCGACATATTCCCCTGCCTTATTCAGCATTGGAATGGATGCATATTTATGAAATTCCATTGTTTCCAAAACCTGACGTAATGTGCTGTAATCATAAATAAAAGCAACCTCGCTCTTCGGTTTCAGAAAAAATAAGATATTCATCTCTTTTCAGCCTTTCTTGGTTTTAAATCTGTGTCAGTACGAAAATCTCATACAATGCTTTGATCGCATTTTTAAAATCATCATGACGTACACCAACGATGATATTAAGCTCACTGGATCCCTGGTCGATCATCTTGACATTAATGTGTGCGTGAGCAAGTGCAGAGAAGATTCTTCCTGCTGTTCCTCTTGTAGACTTCATTCCACGACCTACGATCGCGATCAGTGCAAGATCAGACTCAAGCTCAATGTGATCCGGATCTACCGCTTTGTGAATTCCTGCAAGAATCTGCTGTTCTTTCTCTTCAAACTTATCTTTGTGGACAAAGATTGTCATTGTATCGATTCCAGATGGCATGTGCTCAATAGAAACACCATTGTCTTCAAATACCTGAAGTACTTTACGACAGAAACCAACTTCTGAGTTCATCATCGCTTTTTCAATTGTGATCGCAGCGAATCCATCTGTTCCGGCGATTCCTGTAATTGTGTACTTCGGCTGATAGCATGTTGCTTCTACGATAAGTGTTCCTTTGTCTGCCGGTGCATTTGTATTACGGATATTGATCGGGATCCCTGCTCTTCTTACCGGGAAGATCGCATCTTCATGAAGGACACTTGCGCCCATATAAGAAAGCTCACGAAGCTCTTTATATGTAATTGTCTCAATTGATTTTGATCCTTTTACAATTCTTGGATCTGCAATCAGGAATCCTGATACATCCGTCCAGTTCTCATAAAGATCTGCATTGACTGCACGAGCTACAAGAGAACCTGTGATATCAGAACCACCTCTTGAAAATGTAACTACACGTCCTTCCTCTGTTGCTCCGTAGAATCCCGGGATAACAGCATTCTTAGCCTTTTCAAGTCGTGCAGACATAATTTCATTTGTGATCTCGGACTGGAAATCTCCATTCTCATCAAAACGAACAACCTCTGCTGCATCAATAAATTCAAATCCAAGATATGCAGCCATAATCTTACCATTCAGGAATTCTCCTCTGGATGCTGCATAATTGCTTCCTGCTTTTTCAGAAAAGTTCTTGCGGATCACTTCAAAATCCTCATCTAGGGAGAACTTTAAACCAAGTCCATCAATAATTTCCTGATATCTATCTTTAATTGCTGCAAGCTTCTCTGTGAAATCTTCACCATTCTCAGCAGCCGCATAGCAGCCATAGAGCATATCTGTTACCTTTGTATCAGCTGAAAAACGCTTTCCCGGAGCAGATGGTACAACATATCTTCTGGATTCTTCTGCACGGATAATATTTCCAACTTTTTTAAACTGTTCTGCGCTCGCAAGAGAACTTCCGCCGAACTTTACTACTTTCTTCATTCTTGCTATTCCTCCAATGTAATTCTGCGTTGCTGTTTCGAGTTTCCCGTGAACAGTAACAATACTGCTTTCTGCATTATCGGTTCATTATTATACAGTGTTCCACAGTTCTTGTAAACTTTTAAATAAGAAAACTTATAGGAATTTCTTATAAACATTAATAATAATCAATTAAAACGTGATCTCTCCATATTCCGCCCGTGCAGCCTTTTTCAGATCATCCGGTTTCAATTTGATCTGCATTCCAATCTTCCCGCCACTTACATAAATGTATTCCTGATGCTGTGCACTGGAATCGATCACAGTCGGAAATTGCTTCTTCATTCCGATTGCCGTACAGCCACCACGCACATAACCGGTCACCGCAGTAATATCCTTCACATGGAGCATTTCTACTGATTTTTCCCCGACTGACTTCGCAGCCTTTTTCAGATCAAGCTCCGCCGCAATCGGAATAACAAACACATAATGCTCGCCTGTTTTTCCAACCGTCACAAGCGTCTTATATACCTGTTCATGCGGAAGACCGATTTTATCTGCTGTTGTGATTCCATCGACAAATTCATCACACTCATAGGTTTCATATTCATATGGGATCTTGTTCCTGTCCAAGATTCTCATTGCATTTGTTTTCAGTTCTTTCTTACTCATTATATTAGCATCTCCTTTGTTGTCTCTGCCTGCAAATGCATCTGCTATTCTATCTCTCTTACTGCTTCATGCAGCGGCTTACGCACTTTCTTTCTCGTCACCTCAGCAAGTCCAAGTGCTGTAATATCAACTAATGTTGTCTGGATCGGATCTTTCGCAAGAAAATATCGGAATTCTTTTAATAAAGTTTCCTCATTCTTTTCCTCATCCTGATTTATAAAATCAATCAGAATGATTCCAGACAGATTACGAAGACGTATCTGTCTGGCTGTTTCCTTCGCTGCCTCCAGATTCATCTTCAATGTAGACTCATCATCACCCTTTTTACGGACGTTTTTCCCGGAATTTACGTCTATCACGGTAAGCGCCTCTGTTACCTGGATCACCAGATATCCTCCATGTTTCAGCCAGACTCTTTCTGCTAAGGCATGTTCAACCGCTGTTTCTGTACTATAAATCTTTCCAAGTGGATAACCACTGTCATCGTGGAAATGAACCAGTTCTAGATTCTCCGGCATTTCTTTCTTGAAATAGCTGCAAATCTTTTCATATATTTCTGCATCATTCACAAGAATTTCTTCCATGCCATCCATATAGACATTTTTCAGATCTGTAATATAGGACGGTGGAGCAGATTTCAGGCATGAGAAACACACTCTGGAAGCAGCATATTTTAAAAGATGTTCATATTCCGCTTTCAGCTGTTCAATCTCTGTAAGGACATCTTCGAATGCAGCATCTTTTGCATTCGTTCTGATAATAAGACCATACTGGTCATTCTGATATTCCTGAAGGCGCTCCTTATAGGCTTCCCTGTCTTTTTTTGAAATTTTAGAAGATACACCTATTCTTGTATTACCATGCGTCAAAACGGCATATCTGCCTGTCAGACTGATATTACCGGTCACTGTCGGAACCTTTGTCTTTACAGCTTCCCTGCTGATCTGAACTACCAGTTCATCACCGATGCAAAGTGGCTTCTTCCCAATCTTATGCGTAAAAAATGCATTCTGTGCATCTCTTAAATCAAAATAACAATTAACGCCAGGTTCGATCTCAAGAAAAGCTGCCCCTATATTCTGTACGATATTCTGCACTTTGGCGACATATATATCGCCAATCTGATGCACCTTTTCCTGTTCGTCGGACTTTGCACAGTGAATCTCAGCAATCTGATCCTCTTCCAGAAAAAAGGTCCACACATGATTTTCTTTTTTCTCTATCAAAACTTTTCGTTTCATCTGTTTCTTCTCATTCCTCATCGCCTGTCATATCAACACCCATTGCCTCTAATGGAATCAAGGATCCATCTTCACTGCGATCTGTATACATTTCCAGTCTGTGATGCTGGAATTTCACGCTGTCCGGTTCAATTCCAATGAACTGACAAAATGCTTCCATCACAAGATCCGGTTTCAGATTCTCTACACTTCCTGCTGCCACTTTCAGGTAAACAGAATCACCTCGCAGTTCCCATGCATAGATCAATGGTTTAATGTCAACTTCCTTCTCGCTTCGTTTTGTCTGCTTTACGATTCGGATCTCTGGCTGTTCCATAAATTCTGAAAATCGTTCTTTCCAGCCCTCCGGAAATGCTCCCTTTCTCACAGATGTCAGATAATCTGCTCCTGCAAGGATTGTCATTCCGGTCATCTTCTTCTCCTCAGCAATTCTACGGATGCTTACGATCTCGATTCCCTCAATCTGACAGGCTTCGTTCATCCTTCTGACTGCATCTGCACTGTTGACTGCTTCTGTTAATTCAATATCAAAATATTCTCCGTCACTTGTCAGTCCGATTCCAAGCGGGTTAGCAAATGACATGATCATATGCGGACTATATCCTCCTGAAAATGCAATCGGAATATCCGCGCGACGCATCACTTTCTGGAAGAAACGCATCACATCAAGATGTCCGATGAATCGGAGAGAACCATATTTTCTAAATTTAATTCTTGCCTTCATAACAGACACCTCCTCCAAATTTCGCTGCGCCACATCCGGAACACTGCATACGGCAGTTCGGAGTTACTTTTTCTTCCATCGCACGATCCCATTCTCTGCGCAGGAACTTTCTTGTCACACCGATATCGATGAAATCCCACGGGAACAATTCATCTTCTCCACGCTCACGCAGATTGTAAAAATCAATATCAACACCCGTGTTCTCAAATGCCTGCATCCAAAGTTCATTGTGGAAACTCTCTGTCCAGGAATCGAACAAACATCCCAGACGATATGCCTCCTCGATCGCCTTGCTGATCTTACGGTCACCTCTGGCCATAATACCTTCCAGAACCGTAACTTCCGCATCATGCCAGTTATATTTCAGACTCTTACGGTTTAACTGTTCTTTAAATTCATCATTTACAAGATGTGCACGTCTCATATATTCTTCTGCTTTACACATCGGAGCCCACTGGAACGGTGTGAACGGCTTCGGTACAAAGAAAGAAGAACTTGCCGTGATCTGACATTTTCCATGTCTCTGGTCTTTTGGAATCTCATAATATCTGCGGGCAACCTTTTCCGCAAGGTGAGCAATCTCTTTCATATCCTCCTCAGTCTCTGTAGGAAGTCCAAGCATAAAGTAAAGTTTTACCTTTGTCCATCCACCTTCGAAAGCTTCTCCGGCTCCATTTAAGATCACTTCTTCTGTCAGACCTTTATTGATCACGTCACGCATTCTCTGTGATCCGGCCTCCGGCGCAAATGTCAGACTACTCTTGCGGATATCCTGAACCTTACTCATTACATCAAGAGAGAAGGCATCGATTCGAAGAGACGGAAGAGAAATATTAATTCCCTTATTCTTAAACTCATCGATCAGATATGTTACCAGTTCTTTCAATTCAGAATAATCACTGGAACTTAATGAACTAAGAGAAATCTCCTCATGACCGGTATTCTGCAGCATATCATGCGCATACTGTTTCAATCGCTCAACATTTCTTTCTCTGACCGGACGGTAAAGCATTCCTGCCTGGCAGAAACGACACCCACGGATACATCCTCTCTGGATCTCAAGAACAACTCTGTCCTGCGTTACTTTGATAAAAGGAACAACCGGTTTCATCGGATACGGTGCATCTGTTACATCCATAACAATCTGCTTCTTAACTACAGCCGATGCATATTCATTATTCGGTGTAAATGATTTCAAAGTGCCGTCTTCATTATATTCTGCATCATAAAAAATCGGAACATACAGACCCTCGATCTGCGCTGCACGTTCTAAGAACTCCCGGCGGCTCTTTCCTGAACCTTTCCATTCCTTATAAGCGTCAAGCAGCTCATCATAAGCCGTCTCACCTTCTCCGATATAAAAGATATCAAAGAACTCTGCGATCGGCTCCGGATTGTATGTGCACGGGCCACCGCCAATCACAAATGGATCATCTAAAGTTCTGTCCTTTGCATGCAGTGGAATCTGACTCAGATCAAGGATCTGCAGAATGTTCGTATAACACATCTCAAACTGAATTGTGATTCCGAGGAAATCAAAGTCCTTGATCGGATCCTGGGACTCCAGTGCAAAAAGCGGAATCTTCTGTTCTCTCATCACTTTATCCAGATCATGCCATGGAGAGTAAACTCTCTCACACCACACATCCTCTCTGCGGTTAAACATATCATAAAGAATCTGAATCCCCAAATGAGACATACCGATCTCATAGACATCCGGGAAACACATCGCAAAGCGCACATCGATGTCTTCCACGTTCTTCATCACCGCATTCACCTCTCCGCCGATGTAACGGGCAGGTTTCTCAATTTCTAATAAAATATCATCATCTAATGCTAGTTTTCTCATGGATTTCTCCTTGTATTTTGTACTTATGCATTTATATTACAAAATTGTAAATGCTACTTTTAACATCATATCTTTTGACGATAAAAAAAGCAACCTATTTTCTCTTTTTATGTAATTGTTAACTTGCTAAGCTTGTTACAGTCATATCTTTCAGACATGTACTCCGGTAGTCACTCGGTGATATTTTATATCTTTCTTTAAATACTCGGTTAAATGTTCTCTGACTTTCAAATCCACTATCCAGACAAATGTTTGTAATAGAATCACTCGTATTTTCCAAACGATGGCATGCATAGTTCAGCCTTACATCGTTAAGATATTGATTAAAGTTTCTATGGAATGTCTTGGAAAAGAGTCTGGATAAAACATATTTGCTCACCCCCAGGTCTTTTGCCATCTCTTCCAACGAAAACTTCTTCTTGAAATTTGCTGATATATAGGAAACTGTCTGGTAAATAAGATCGTTGCTCCCCACACTGCTCTTTTCTGCCAAATTTAATTTTCCTATGCAGCGTGCCAACACAATTTGAAGATATGCCTGTGCAACAGTAATATCCGACTGTTCTGTCTCTAAAATTGCATTTATAACCCTATATACCTCCGGTTCAACCTTTTCCGCTTTGATGATTGGGTATTCAGGAGCCATGGATTGCATGATATCTGCAAATTTGGCTATCGTAAATGGCGATGCAATCAGATAAGTCGCTTTATTTACACTGGGTGTCAGTACCTGATAGTGATGAATAACATCTGGAAATACAAAGCCTATATCTCCTTTTTCCATATGGTATAGTTCCTGTCCGACACCAAGTTCTAATGCTCCACTTGTTACACAAACGATCTCCAGTGCATTATGAAGATGTGGTTCAATATGTTTTGACTTCCTATTTATTGCTATGATCTCCTCTTTTGTGTCAACATATTTTAACTGCATGAAACACTCCCCTTTGCAACATTTGTCTTTTTCAAAATACAGTTCAATCACTTTATATATAGAAAAAAGCACTGTCTCATCGAGCAATGACTAGACAATGCTTTCTCCTGTTAATTCTAATTTATGTCTGATGCATCTGTTACTTCATCTGTAACAATTCCTTTTTCTGCTTTCAGTTTTTTATTTGCATCTTCTACATTCATTCTTGAAAGTACAAACATAATCAATACATCAAAGATTAACGGAAGCCAAAGATACATAAACTGCATCATATCAAGTGCAGACTGCGGCTGAGTTGCATTTGTTCCGATATATCCACTGAACTCAAGCAGCCATCCAACAACAGCGGTTCCAATACCTCCACCGATTTTTACGCCAAGAGAAGTACAAGAGTACATCGTTCCGTCAATTCTCTTTCCCTGTGTAAGATAAGTGTACTCAGAGCAGGATGCGATAACTGCATTCATATCTCCCTGCCATGGTCCCTGACCTAAGGCTGCAAGAGCTGTAAATGCCATCATCAGCGGAACACTGCCCATATATCCTGCAACAACAACAAGTGCTCTACCGATGACTGCTAAGACATAACCTCTTAAGTTCAGTTTATACATACCTTTCCACTTACCAACTAATGTCGGTGTGAAAATCAGGGCAATGATCAGTGGAATATTTACTGCCCATGCAAATTGTCCAAACAAATTCTTATTTTTCAGTACCCATGTCATGTAATAAATGCCAGCTCCAATCATGGCACCATATAACTGCTGTAAAATATATGTTCCACAAATCATCATGTAATATTTGTTTTTAACAAGAAGCTTGAATGCCTGTACCATTCCGTACTTTTCATTATCATCCTTTACTTCTCCTTCGTTAAGTTCTTCCTCAGGAAGTTCCTTAACAGAAAGTGCTGAAATCGTATTTACGACAAGACCAATGATTGCATAGATAATAGCAACCGTTCTCCATGCTGCAGCATCTCCACCACATTTATCTACAAATCCAACTGTAATTGCCTGAATCAGAAGACTTGTTGAAAACGCAAAAATAAAACGGTAAGATCCCATCTGCACACGCTCTTTGCTGTTCTTTGTAATCAGTGACGTAAGTGCTGAATAAGCAATATTGTTTGCTGTATAAAACACACCATTTAACAGTGTGTAAGAGATAAAGAACCATGCATATTTAGCCGTTGTTCCCAAGCTGACTGGTACTGCAAAACAGCAGATCAGCGTAATGGCACAACCAATATATCCATATAGCATCCAGGGTTTCGCTTTTCCCATTTTACTGTGTGTTTTGTCAATCATTGATCCAAAAAATATATCCGTAAAACCATCAAATAGTTTTGATACGGCAATCAGGGTACCTACGACACCTGCAGCAAGTCCTACTGAGTCCGTCAAATAGACCATCATAAAAGAGGTCAGGAACGCATAGACTACATTACCTGCAATATCGCCTGATCCATATCCAATTTTGTTATACCATTTCAAATACTTTTTTTCTTCCATCGAATTTCTTTGCTCCTCATCTTCATCGCACTTAGAATTTCAAGATGTCTAACAGAGTATGATGTCTAATTCTAGTTTTTTCTCTGTTTTTGTCTGGTTGCTCTGTATATCCGGACTTTACATAACAATCAGACTCTCTTTCCTTGTTTACGGGTTACATGAAACTTTATTATCCCTTTATATACGGTATCAGTGTAAACTGGAACCGGAATAATACATCATCAAATCGGTACTGCTCCAATACAACTGGACCACAACTGTTAGAACCAATGCCATTTAGTGCATAGTCAACACAAAATACTACACTATCTGATTCTGTCAGTTCATAATTATGCGTTTTCTCCTCAAGTTCTTCCTGCGTATAATAAGAAGCATTGAATGAGAAGGCATTTTCCGCAGAGACCACAATTCCATATCGGCTGTTGTTAAGCTCTACATATTCACAATCATAATGGCTTCCATTTTCCTGTGGGCGAATATAATCCTCATGCAAATCATCTACATTTGCCTGATACAAACCGTGGCTCGCAGCCTGATGTTTGTCACAATAGCTTTCCTGTGGTCCCATTCCAAAGTATCTTACAGCTGAAAGTTTTTTATCCAGGAACATCCTCACACCAAATCTTGGCAGGTCCGGAAATTCATCATCTTTTGTTACTGCAATATCTGCATCAATCTTTCCAGCAGCTTCTATTTTCCATGTAATCGTCACATCAAGTATCTTCTGTACTGTCTCTGCCACAACGGATGCATGGCTTGTAATCTTCACACCATGTTTTCCCTGCACAACCTCTGTCGTATAGGCTCTTGTGTAAGCCTTATCATAGTGGGCTTTCTTCCATTCAGACTTGATGTACATATCGTTATCTGTTGGAGCTCTCCAAATATTTAATTCCATCGGATGGTTCAAGTATTCCCGCCCTGCGAATTTCATCTCTGTAAAGAGTGCAGTACGTTTGTCTATGGTATAAGCAAATTCACGCCCCTTGATATGAATCTGTGTATCATTTTCATTTACCTGTAATTCAGAGTCCACTACTGTTTTTGGTATCCATTTCTCTGCAAGTTTACATTTTGTATCCTCTTTACTTACCTCAATTTCATCAAATCCAAGAATATGGTCTTCATCCAACAGTGGCAATTCTTTTTTCAGATGGTAAATAAGTTTTAAATAACATTTCCCATTCTCTGGAACATTGATCTTCAGGTTTGTTTTTCCTTCCCCATGTGGTGCCACAGAAAACTCCGGAAGTATGCCTTTGCTGATCACAAGACCATCCTGTGTCAGCTCATAACTAATCTTCACATAATCTTTCAAGTCATCAAAATCCATGTAGTTATGAAGCACCAGTT
>OBXO01000051.1_pt1 | contig 152380 bp, 148 predicted proteins | sample 1501431 | NCBI WGS metagenome assembly OBXO01 (sample SAMEA2580163, study PRJEB22360) | human gut metagenome | biome: human gut; feature: human-associated habitat; material: faeces | place: Denmark | collected 2008/2010
CAGACCATCTGGCGGGGGGGCCGTTTAAGGCCGGCAGCGGCCAGTATCGGCGGGCTGTTGAAGCTGAAGCCGGTCATGCATGCGGTGGAGGATGGAAGCCGTCTGGATAAATTTACAATAACACGTACATTGTCCAAGGCAGCAGATTCCATTATCAGCTATTTCCGCGAGCATGGTGTGGATGCGGCCTATCGTATTTCTGTATCTCATGCAGATGCGTTAGCGGATGCACGCTTCTTTATAGACCGATTGAAAAATGCGTTCCCGGATACAGAGCTGGAGCTGTTAAAGCTTTCACCGGCCTTTATCACACAGGGGGGACCGCAGTGTATTGCAGTTCAGTATATTCGCAAATAGAGTGGGAACACTCTATTTTTGTATAGGAGGCTCTATATGGGAAAACAAAACAGAAGAAACCGCTGCCTGCTGGTTGGCTATGTTGTGCTGGTGATTGCGGCAGGACTGTTATCAAGAAGCACGCTGCCCTTGCCGGACTGGTTTCGGGAATACGGAGGAGATACGCTGTGGTCGATGATGATGTATGGAATCTTCGCACTTCTGTTTCCCGAGGCCAGAGTGAAATCGCTGTTGATTGCTACGCTGCTGTTTTCCTATCTGATCGAATGCTCGCAGCTGCTGGATTATGACTGGCTCAATACGCTGCGTGCAACACCACTACGCTATCTGCTGGGACAGGGCTTTGTATGGAGTGATCTGCTATGCTACAGCACAGGCTGTATATTGGCGTGTTCACTGGATGTGATTATGTTAAAAAGGAGACATGGTATTTATGGATAAGGAATTTTTGTATGATATGCTGAGGACACCAAGTGTCAGCGGACATGAAATTGCATTGCAGAAAAAGGTGATTCAGCATATGGAACCGGTTGCGGATGAAATTCTGACGGATGCGACCGGTGATGTGATCAGCGTTGTGAATCCGCATGCAGAGGCAAAGGTTCTGCTGTGCGGGCATATTGATGAAATCGGCTTTCTGGTCACCCGGATTTGCGAGGATGGAATGCTGAAGGTGACAAAGGCAGGCGGTATCCATCCGGTTCTGTATCTGGGGACACATGTACAGGTTGTCTGTGCTTCACAAATCCTGCCCGGTGTCGTTGTGACAAACCGTACGCTGGAAAGTAAGGAACAGGTGCAGGTGGAGGATTTGTTTATCGATCTGGGCTTTGACAGCAAGGCCGAGTGTGAACGCTATGTTTCCATCGGCGATCCGGTATGTGCTGCGAGTGAGTTCACTGAGCTTGCACAGGGAAAGCTTGCCGGACGTGCATTGGATGACCGTATCGGTGCCTTTATCATTTTGGAGGCATTGAAAAAAGCCAAACAGAAGCAGGCTGCCTGTGGAATCTATGCGGCGACAACCTGTGGTGAGGAAACGACCATGCGGGGAGCCTATCATGTCGCAACCCGTGTGCAGCCAAGCTGTGCATTGATTGTGGATGTGACCTTTGCGAGTGATTATCCGGGCGTCAGCGGTGATGCGAGTGGAACCGTGAAGCTTGGCGGGGGTGCTGTATTATGCTCCAACAGCATGATCAACAAGCCTTTGAATGCGGCGCTTGCTGCGATTGCCGAGGAGCATCAGCTGGATGTACAGTGGGAGGTGTTTGCCGGAAAGGCCGGAACGGATGGCGATGTTGTCCATTTTACAAACGGTGGCGTGCCGGTTGCTCTTATTTCCATCCCGCTGCGTTATATGCATTCCTCCATTGAAACGGCAAGCTATCAGGATTTGGAAACGATCATTGAACTGATCAGCGAATTTCTTGTTCGCTTTGATGACAGCTTTTCATTTGATCCGTTTCCGTAAGGCAGGGAGGTATGTGTATGCGCTGTGCTGACATATTGCATGTTATTGAGGAACACTATCCGCTGTCCTATGCGTTGGACTGGGATAATTGTGGATTGCAGACAGGTCGCTTCGATAAGGATGTGCAAACGATTTACATTGCACTGGATGCCGGTGATGCGGTGATTGCGGATGCAGTGATAAATCATGCAGATCTTCTGATTACCCATCATCCACTCCTGTTTAACGGTATCAAGCAGATTCACAATCAGGATTTTATCGGCAGAAGGATAATAGAGCTGATTCAGAAGGAGATGTGCTGCTATGCCATGCATACCAATTACGATGTGCTCCGCATGGCAGAGGTGGCTGCGCAAATGCTGCAGCTTAAGAAAACAAAGGTACTGGAGGCTACCAGTGAAGACGGGAAGGGGATTGGACAGTATGGGATGCTGCCGGAAGCAATGCCGGTTTTTCAGCTTTGCGAGCAGATCAAGCAAACCTTTGAGCTGCAGGGCGTGCAGGTTTATGGTGATGTAAGCAGGCAGGTTCAGCGGATTGCGATTTCTCCGGGTGCCGGAAACAGTATGATTTCCCATGCGCTTTATAAGCAGTGTGATGTTTTGATTACCGGTGATATTTCCCATCATATTGGCATTGATGCGGTGGCACAGGGGCTTGCTGTGATTGATGCCGGACATTATGGTATTGAACATATCTTTATCCAGGATATGGCGGCATTTCTGTCGGAAAAGCTGAAGGGTGTCAAAATCATATCTGCACCGCTGTGTCATCCGTTTACGATTGTGTGAGATAACCCCTGAAAATGAAGTGGATGCAAATATATAAATGCTCCCTGTATAATGGTAAGCTGAAATTGAGATATGGATGGATTCTGGCCGCGATGAGTGCTCAAAACGGCATTAGAATTCGTAATAAACAGAGGCAGGGAATTCAGCTGAAAATTCATACAGCCATTGCTTTATGAAAAACTTGAAACAGCTGCTTGTTTCTCTCTAGCTTTGCGCGAATGCAATGATGAAAAGCAGACGGTTTTCATACCAAAATCGTCTGCTATTTCCGTTGTCTTGGTGTAGCATTCTGTTTTCTCTATCATTCATGGGGCGAATTAGCTGCCGACCGCTGGAAAAGAGAACATCACATTTTCTTTCATCAAACATGGCTGCTTTATCAAAAAGACATCCTTCTATTTAACTCTGAAAAGGTTGCTGGGGATTTCTAACATTGACAGCTTTTGTCTTGGAAAATAATCCGTCTCTGATGTTATACAATATAGAAGCTTATCAGCTGTTTTCTTTATACAGATTGATTTCTTTTGCGGCATGGATACGTATAACAGGCTTTTCTGTCCCGGATACAAGCCTGCCATTATCAAGGATATGCTGTGGATCCTGGATAGAGCCATTCTGTATAGGATTTACTTCCATCTTTATGCTGGCTGGTACGGTATCAAAGTATACAGAGACACTTTTAAATGCATTCGCTTCTGATCCATCCAGCACGATATCATGATCCAGCTTTGCAGCCTCTAGATGCAGAGCTACCACTGATTTGTCAGCGTGCAGGAAGATATCTGAATGAATAGGATTTATGTGAATCTGTTTGAAATCACCTGCTGTTTCTATTACATCAAATTCTTTACGTGGCAGGTAAATAAGAAACGATCCGAGAACGTCGTTATCCTCTTCTCCGTTTTTCATCATAACGGATATATTGAGCGTATCACCGTTTCTGCTGCTGCGTACATTATATGTATGTGCTGCATTCAAGTCGGCGTTTTGAAATTTAAAAGCTGTATCCGCACCCTGTTCTATTATGATAGACCGGGCATTCCCGCTGATTTTGACACGACGAATATCCTTAGCTTCTATTTTCTCATATACGTTTTTTTCATGCTCGACACTCGCGTGCTTTACAGCCTTGTTATCATCCCTACAGGAGGTGAGGAAAAGTATACAAAGAACACTCATCTATAACATACCTATTCCCCTTATTTTTCTCAATCTGGACACCTCCTTCATACTTCATTATACTATACATGGGGTAATTCACATAGGGTGGTACCGTATGAGGTATCCGTTTCGGATGAAGTTTCAGGACACCACTATGCTTATATGCTCTATGATACTGTGTGAAGCACAACAGAATATTCGAGTCATTCATAAAAGGAATAAGGAAAAAAGAAACAAATATCTTTACATCTCATTAAATCTGCTATAATAAAAAAAGCGAGGTATAAGATAATGAAATCACTGGATATTTATGGAACACTAGGGCCGTCTCTGCATACACAGGACGCCCTGTATGAAATGCTTTGTATGGGAATGAATGGTGTCCGCTTGAATCTTTCCCATGTGGATTTGACAGATTGCGAGGAATGGCTGTACGCATTCCACAAAGCACAGGAGCAGGCAGGCGTACAGGCAAAGCTGCTCATCGATATGAAGGGACCGGAGCTGCGGGTCGGAAGGCTGAGGGAGCCTGTCTTATTGGAAGAACGGCAGACAGTCGAACTAGGGAAGGATATTCCGATTCCTGTGGAGCTGCTGGCTCATACGGCGGTACAACAGAGGCTTCTGCTGGATGACGGTCGTATTCTTCTGGAGGTGAAACAGGTAAGGGAAGATGCCTTGCTGTGTACTGTTCTGCATGGAGGTGTGTTGAAATCGGGGAAAAGTCTGGCTCTGGTGAACGGTCACATTGAATTGCCGACACTTACAGAAAGCGATATCCGTAATCTGAAGGCCGCCAGGCAGTATGGCGTTACCGGAATCATGCAGCCCTTTGTAAGAAATGCACAGGATTTGATCACAGTGAAGGAAACCCTGAAAAGCATCGGGAATCCGGATTTGCAGGTATATGCAAAAATTGAAAACATGGAGGGGGTAGCGCATCTGAAGGAGCTTTTTCCATACTGCGATCAGATTGTGATTGCCAGAGGAGATTTAGGTAATGCGATGCCGTTATGGGAACTGCCTGCTGTACAGAAGCGGATACAGGATATATGCCGTGTACACTCCATGCCGTATATGGTGGTAACGCAGATGCTGGATTCCATGCTGGAGCATCCAGTACCTACAAGAGCTGAGGTCAGCGATATTTTTCATGCGGTTTACCATGGTGCCTCCAGTATCATGCTGACCGGTGAAACGGCAGCCGGCAAATATCCAAGGGAGGCGATGAAATACTTCAGTGAAACGGCAAAATCCGCATTGGTCTGCAGGGAAGAGGTGCTGTAAGCAGATATGAAAAAAAATCCCTTTTCCATTTGTGGGTGGGATTCTTTTTTTGTTTCTTCCTGCGTTTGCAACTGCATGTATCATGTATATAGGGGCAATAACGCCTACATACTGCGCCCGATCACCTCGGCGATTTTTCTTCCCTTGCGGATCACTTCACCAAAGCGCTCCGGCTTTAATGACTGCGCACCATCACTCCATGCATTTTCCGGATCGTTGTGCACCTCAATGATCAGTCCGTCTGCACCTGCGGCAATCGCTGCCAGGGAAGCGGATTCCACCAGTCTCCAGTCACCGGTCGCATGACTTGGGTCAATGATGATCGGCAGATGCGTTTTCTCCTTGATAATCGGCACTACACTGAGATCCAGTGTGTTTCGTGTATACGTTTCAAAGGTACGGATACCGCGCTCACAGAAAATGACGTTTTCATTGCCCTCGGACATGATATATTCCGCAGCCATGATCCATTCCTCAATCGTATTGGCAAGCCCGCGCTTTAACAGCACCGGCTTGTTGATGCGCCCGACCGCCTTTAACAGATCAAAGTTCTGCATGTTTCTGGCACCGATCTGAATCAAATCCACATGCTCGACGAATTCATCGATTTTATCTGCACTCATCAGCTCACTGACAATCGGCAGCCCATAGGTTTCTCTGGCATGCACCATACATTTGACACCCTCTGTTCCCATACCCTGGAACGCATAGGGACTCGTTCTCGGCTTATATGCGCCGCCGCGCAGCATATCGCCTCCGGCATTCTTCACTTCCTTTGCAATATCCATAATCTGGGTATCACCCTCAACGGAGCAGGGGCCGCCGATTACGACGATTTTCTCATTTCCGCCAACCTTGATACCGGCTACATCCACGATGGTATCCGCCGGATGAAACAGACGGTTCGCCTTTTTATACGGTGCGGCAATGCGTGTGACATTTTCGACAAACGGATGTGCCTTCACCAGCTTTTCATCGATTTTGGAGGTATCGCCAACCAGACCGAAGACATTGTAATTATCTCCCTGAATCATGGTAACGGACAGCCCCTTGTTTTCAAAGGTATGAATCAGCTTTTCAACCTCTGCCTTGGGAGCATCTTTTTTTAATGTGATAATCATTGTTTCTTCCTCTTTTCTTCTAATCGCTGACAGCATCAATTAAAATGCTGCGATAGGCTTCTTCGATTTCGGTGACGGTTGATTCGATGTCACTGTTGTTTACAGCGACGTAGGCTGCATATTTCTGGTACAGCGGCAGACGCTCGGCATGCATCTTCTCGAGGGCGTCTGTGCTTTTGGACAGCGGTCGGTTCGGATCGGAGCTAATCAGCTTATCCACATCGCGGTCAATGAAAATCGTAATTCCGTTTTGACGCAGGTAATCCATATTCACCTTATGCTTGATCGTACCGCCTCCGGTGGCGATGATTTTATTGTTCAGCTTGCTGACCTCAATTGCCGCTTCTGTTTCAATGGCGCGAAAGCCTGCCTCTCCGCTTTCCTCGAAAATTTCCGGTATGGACTTTCCGGCCTTTTTGATAATGATATCATCCAGGTCAATGAACTCCTTCTGCATACGGTTCTCCAGCATTTTGCCAATGGTTGTCTTGCCGGCAGAGGGCATTCCGATCAATACGATATTGCAGCGCTCGCGCAGCATATCCTGATAGATATCGTCGATGATCTGATCGTCGATACTCTTATCCAGGAAGAACTCCACGGACTGCTTTGCCTGTGCTATCAGCATCTCCAGACCGTTTACACGCTTGATATCCATTTCCTGCGCCTCGAAGCACAGTCTTGTCAGAATCGGATTGTAGATCACATCCAGAACGGCCTCGCATTTATGAAACATGCTGATATCGATCGGAGCATTGCCGATACGCGGGTACATGCCGATCGGGGAGGTGTTGATGATGATTTCCGCATCCAGATGACTGGAGAACATTTCATCATAGCTAATGGCACCGTTTCCTGGCACAACATCGACGATGACCATGCTGCCAGCTGATTCATGCTGTACCACTGCCTGAATGGCAGCACTGGCTCCACCGTTTCCGATGATCAGCACCTTTTTTCCTTCCATGTGTACATTGTGCTTTTTCACCATGTATAAAAAACCGGTGAAATCGGTATTGTAGCCCTTCAGCTTCCCGTCACGATTGACGATTGTATTTACAGCACCGATTGCTTTTGCATGCTCATCCATTTCATCCAGGTAGGGGATGACATCCTTCTTGTAGGGGATGGTTACATTCAATGCAGTAAACTCCTTTTTCTCCATGAATGTCTTGAATTCCTCTTTGCTCAGCGGTATCAGATCGAAGGTGTAATCCGCAATCCTTTCATGAATATCCTTTGAAAAGCTGTGTCCAAGTTTTTCACCAATTAGTCCGTATCTCATTTGTTCTCTTCCTCTCTTTTCTTAATTTTCTATCATAGAAGCTTGCTGTATCCGGGACAGGCTACAAAAAAAGCATCAACGTTTTCTTCGTTCGATGCTTTTTTTATGCCCTGAAACGCTAAAATAACCACGATATCTCAATGGTTTGTTTCAGGGCTATCTAAAGTAAAAATAATAAGCTGCTGTCTGTATGGATTTGTTCATGGGTATCACTCCTATTGCCATTAGGATACAACACTCTTACGGAAAATGCAAGCATAATTTTTCATATTTTGTGAAAATTTATGAAAGAAAATGGAAAATCAGTCACTGGTGTGCGGGTTTTTAATGGAGGTGTGATGTACGATAAAGTTACAGAAGGTGTGTACAGCAGGGGGAAGGTAGCGGTTTTTGACGGTAGCCAGATAAATGTAACGCTCATGCGGCGGATTGGTGATGGTCAGCTTTTTCACCGGAAACTGCTCCAGCATGGCAATGTTCGGTACCAGTGCGATTCCGTAATTGATGGCTACCAGACCGATAACGGCACTGTCCTCTTCCACCTCGCAGATGATGTTAGGCTCTATGCCCACCTGTTCAAACAGGGAATCCAGCAGCGGGCGGATACCGCTTTGACGATCGTAATAGACAAAGGTTTCCTCCTTCAGCCGGGCAAGGTCAACGCTGTCATGCACTGCCAGAGGATGGCTGCGCGAAACAATAGCGACAACCTCCTCCTGTGCAATCGGCAGAAAATTGATATCCGGCTGATTGTCCACGTAGGAACAGAAGGCCACATCGTACTTTTCCTCCTTCAGCCCCTGCAGAATCTCTGTGGTATTGCCCTGCTTCAGGGAGAATTTGATCTTGCGGTTTTGCGACTGTGCCAGAAAGCTCTGCAGCAGATGGGGAACGTAGTGGCTGCCCAGCGTGTAAATAAAAGCCAGATCGATCCATCCGTTTTCCTGGGAGGTGAGCTCCCGCAGCCGGCGCTCTCCCAGATCGACTTCCTGCAGTCCCTTATCTATATATTCATAAAAGATACGTCCATATTTCGTCAGCTTGATATTGCGCCCCTGCTTTTCAAACAGATAGCAGCCCAGATCCTTTTCCAGAGCGGCAATGGCATGGGAGAGGGAAGGCTGTGTGATGTCCAACTGATTGGCAGCCTGTGTGTAGTGCTCCGTTTTTGCCAGCACGCGAAAATAGTGCAGATGATTCAGATTCATACGAATACCTCCAGTATTTACCATACGAATAGTATAGCTCATTTATAGATAAAATCTATAGATTTTGTAAAAATTATGAATTGTTTACATGTAAGGGAATATATATAATAAGCGTGTAATGTTTGTGAATACGATAACATTCACAATTAGGAGGCATAGTAATGGGAAAGTATTCTTCGATCTTTGAACCATTGACGGTGAAACAGATGACGATTCCAAACCGTATCGTCATGACGCCGATGGGAACAAACTTTGGTGAGCAGAACGGTGAAATGAGCTTTTTGCACATCAATTACTACGAACAGCGTGCCATGGGCGGTACCGGACTGATCATCGTGGAAAATGCGTGTGTGGATTATCCGTGCGGTTCCAATGGAACAACACAGCTGCGCATTGATCATGACAACTACATTCCACGGCTGTATAAGCTGGTGGAGACGATTCATAAACACAACACGAAAATCGCGATTCAGCTGAATCATGCCGGAGCAAGCGCTGTGGAAGAGCGTATCGGTATGCAGCCGGTCAGTGCGAGTGATGTGCCGAATAAGAAAAACGGGGCAGCACCGCGTGCCTTAAGCAAAGAGGAAATTCTGCATATTGTTGACTGCTATGCGAAAGCGGCAAAGCGTGCACAGATCATCGGCTTCGATGCTGTTGAGATTCATGCGGGACATTCCTATCTGATCAATCAGTTCTTATCTCCGCTGACAAATAAGCGTACAGATGAATTCGGCGGCAGCTATGAAAACCGCGCCCGTTTTGCAAGACTGGTGCTGGAGGCTGTCCGTAAGGAAGTCGGAGCACAGTTTCCAATCATCGTACGCATCAGTGCGGATGAATTTTTAGAAGGCGGCAATACGCTGGAGGATACGCTGAAGCTTCTGGAATACTTCCATGCGGAAGCGGATATCATTGATGTTTCCTGCGGTCTGGTGGATTCCATTCAGTATCAGATCGATGCGAACTATCTGCCGGATGGATGGCGCTCCTATATGGCAAAAGCCGTAAAGGAAGCTTATGCGATGCCGGTCATCACGACGGGAAACATCCGTGACCCTAAGGTTGCCGAGGATATTCTGGAGCGTGGAGATGCTGATTTGATCGGTATGGGACGCCAGATGATTGCGGATCCAAGCTGGACCAACAAGGTGCATTACGGAAAGGAAGATACGATTCGTAAATGTATTTCCTGCAACATCGGCTGCTCCGGGCACCGCATCGGCTTGAACCGCCCGATTCGCTGTTCGGTCAACCCAAGTGTCAACGAGGGTGAGGAATACCGCAGCTGGAAGGTGAAAAAGCCATGCAATGTCGTTGTCATCGGCGGCGGCACTGCAGGTCTTGAGGCAGCATGTACTGCCGCAGAGGTTGGCTGTACGACCTTCCTGATTGAAAAGGAAGACCATCTGGGTGGATTGAGTGTGGAGATTTCCAAGATTCCGGATAAAAAGCGTCTTCGTGATTTCCCGGATTATCTGATTCATCGTGCAGAAAAGCTGCGCAACCTGATTACCTTTACGTCTACGGAGGCAACCCCTTCCTTTGTGAAGATGCTGAAGCCGGATTTCATCATCAATGCGACCGGTTCCACGCCGCTGCTTCCGCCAATCAGCGGACTGCGTGAAAACATTGATGCGTCAGGAAGCCGTGTCAGCGGTATTCTGGGTATGATCCGGCAGATTGATCAGTATCCAAAGGATCTCAGCGGCAAAAAGGTTTGCGTTGTCGGCGGCGGTGCGGTAGGATTAGACGTAGTGGAATTCTTCGCAAAGCGCGGGGCTGCCGTAAGCATTGTGGAAATGCTGCCGGTTGTCGGGAAGGATCTGGATACCGTTACCAAGGTGGGAACCTACGATATGCTGGATAAACACAGCGTACAGGTACTGACCTCTACAGCACTGCAGGAAGTGCATCCGGATCACTTTGTCGTAAAACGCAACGAGCAGATGGAAACACTGGACTTCGATTACGGCTTTGTCTGCCTGGGTATGCGTGCGTATTCTCCGGTTATGGAGGAGCTGAAGCAGACCTTTGCGGATGAGGATGTAGAGCTGTTCAATATCGGTGACAGCGTACGTGCCAGAAGAATCATTGACGGTGTGGCAGAGGGAAGAAACATTCTCAACGCATTGAAGCAGAAAGAATTTTTATAGAAAAGAAACGGAACACGTTATATAAGGAGGAACCAATTATGGCAGAAAGAATTAGCGGACACACAGAACTGATCGGATTGATTGCGACACCGATTCGTCATTCAAAATCACCAAAGATGCACAATGAGGCATTCGCAAAGCTGGGACTTGATTATGCCTATCTGGCGTTTGAGGTAGGAAACGAAGAGCTGGAGGATGCGGTGAAGGGCTTTAAGGCACTGAAGGTGCGCGGATACAATGTATCCATGCCGAACAAAACCGTCATCGGACAGTATCTGGATCATTTATCTCCGGCTGCTGAGCTGTGTGGTGCTGTCAATACGGTTGTCAATGACAACGGGGTATTAACCGGACATATTACCGATGGTATCGGATATATGCGTTCCTTAAAGGATGCAGGAATTGAGCCTGCCGGTAAGAAGGTTACGATTACAGGAGCCGGTGGAGCTGCGACGGCAATCGAAATTCAGATGGCTCTGGATGGAGTTAAGGAAATTTCCATTTTCAACCGCCGCGATGAATTCTGGGAGCGCGCAGAACAGAATGTGGAAAATATCAACGAAAAAACAAGCTGCAAGGCAACGCTGTTTGATCTTGCGGATACGGAAGCATTGAAGCGTGAAATCGAAGACAGCTATCTGTTTGCCAATGCGACCGGTGTCGGAATGAAACCGCTGGAAGGGCAGATGGTTATTCCGGACGCAAGCTTCCTGCGCAAGGATCTGATCGTTACCGACGTTGTCTACATGCCAACGGAAACTGAGCTGCTGCGTGTCGCAAAGGAAGTCGGCTGTAAGACGATGAACGGTCTGGGTATGATGCTGTATCAGGGTGCTGCCGCATTCGAATTGTGGACAGGCAAGGAAATGCCGATTGACTACATGAAAGAAATTCTGGATATCAAATTTTAAATAAACAAACGACATAAGGAGAAAGTTATGAATAAAAAATACTATCCAAGTGCCTTTATCTTGTACTTGAATTACTTCATTCACGGTATCGGCTGTTCCATTCTGGGACAGGCCGTGATCAAGGAAATGCTGGTTGCCCAGTGGGGACAGGGCATGGATGCCATCGGACAGGTGACGATGGTAGCTGCTGCGCTGGGTCTGGGACGTTTGATTTCCCTGCCGATTGCAGGACCGCTGTCCGATAAAATGGGAAGAAAGCTTTCCTCCCTGATCGGTATCGCATCCTATGCGATCTTCTTCATCGGTGTGGCAATGTCACCGAATATGTGGGTTGCCTATGCTGCGGCAATTCTTGGGGGAATCGCCAATTCCTTTCTGGATACCGGTGTCATTCCGGCCTGTGTGGAAATTCTGGAGCCAAGATCCTCTCTGGCAACTATGCTGACAAAATTCTTCATCTCAGCAGCACAGCTGCTGCTGCCGTTCATGCTGGGGGCACTTGCAGGGGCAAGTCTTTCCTACAACGTACTGCTGTACATCAGTGGTATTGCGATTTTGGTGATTGGTGTACTGGTGATCTTTGCACCGATGCCAAAAGCAGAGAAGGCTGCCGGCGAGAAAGCACCGGGACTGCTCGAAAACATCCGCAATTCTCATTTCTCTGCGGAAAGCATCGCATTGATCGTCATCGGCTTTACCTGCACCGCTACCTTCCAGCTGTGGCTGAACTGTGCACAGACCTTCGCAAAGGATCTGGCAGGAGTGAGTGATCCAAGCATGATGCAGACATATTATTCCTTCGGTTCTCTTGCGGCCATCATCGTAACGGCTGGTTTGGTATCCCGTATCAAGGGTGTGCGCTTCCTGTTTGTGTATCCGCTGGTAACACTGATTACGCTGGTACTTGTCTATATGACACGCAGTGAAACGATGTGCTATATCGGTGCTGCCTTAGTCGGTTACAGTGCAGGTGGTGTCATTCTGCAGCTGGTTACTGCAACTGCCAATGATCTGTTCCCGCATATCAAGGGAACCATCACAAGTATTGTCATGATTATGTCCAGTCTTTCCAATTATACGATTCTCTCTGTTGCAGGTACCATGGATTCCGCACAGATTCTGATGATGAACATTGTGATTACCGTGATCGGTGTATTGCTTGCACTGTTTGTCAACATGCGTTTTCAGAAGCTGGCAGGGAAATAGTAGAAATAAATGGAAATTTATCATACCGCATGTGGGTGCGGTATGATATAATAACGGCAATTCTAACGGTTAGGAGGAAGTAACATGAAGATTATACGATGGCTGGATGACAATCTGGAAGAAGCACTGCTGATTGCACTGCTGGTGATGATGACGCTGCTTATGGGCCTTCAGGTGTTCAGCCGTTACATACTAAACGCGTCGCTGAGCTGGTCTGAGGAGCTGACACGCTATCTCTTTATCTGGAGCGGGTTTTTAAGCATCAGCTACTGCATCAAAAAGTGGATTTCCATAAAAATCGATCAGGTCATTCTCATGTTTCCCAAGCCGGTGTATGTCGTTGCACAGCTGGTGTTAAACGTGATCCTGTTTGCGCTGTTTGCGTTTCTGGCATGGCATGCGGTTACCTATTTGCAAATGAGTATTGCAAGTGCGCAGAAGTCACCTGCACTGGGACTGCCGATGCCCATTGTACAGGCGGCTCCGCTGGTAGGCTTCACGCTTGCCGCCGTTCGCGCCCTCCAGCAGATCGTGCTGGAAATCGGTAATATCCGCTATTTCATTACCTGCGGAAAAATTAAGGAAAGAGGGGAGTAACGATATGCTGGCAATGGTAATTATGATTTTGTTTATCGTTCTTCTGCTTGTATCCGTACCGATTTCCGCAACGCTGTCGGCGGTATCGCTGGCACCCTCGCTGCTGGATCCCAATTTTCATATATCGACGGAATATATCATCCGCGCCATGCTGGGAGGAATTGATTCCTTCCCGCTGCTCGCTGTCCCGATGTTTGTGCTGTCCGGTATTCTGATGGCAAAGGGCGGTGTCAGTAAGAAGCTGTTTGATGTCTTCTCCTATTTTCTGGGAGAGCATACCGCAGGAATGCCCTGTGCCGTCATTGTGACCTGTCTGTTTTACGGTGCGATTTCCGGCAGTGCACCGGCAACGGTGGCCGCTGTCGGCAGCATGACGATTCCGCTTTTGATTCGTATGGGCTATGACAAGGTGTTTGTGACTGCCATTGTTGCGGTTGCGGGCGGTCTAGGTGTCATAATACCTCCAAGCATACCGTTTATCCTGTTTGGTATGGCGAGCGGAGCCAGTGTCGGTAAAATGTTTATGGCCGGCATCATTCCGGGGATTCTGATTGCCCTGCTGCTGATGCTGTATGCGCTTTACTATTGTAAAAAGCATGGAGAGGATAAGGAAAAGATTCACGCAGAGGTATCCGTCCTGCATGAGAAGGGGTTCGTGAAGGTGTTTCTGGACAGCTTCTGGGCACTGTTAACACCGGTGATCATTCTGGGCTGCATTTACAGTGGGATTGCTTCCCCGACAGAGGCAGCGGTTATATCCGTGTTCTATGCGCTGATCATTTCCATGTGTATCTACCGGACATTGAAATTCCGTGATTTAAAGGGTGTGCTGGTGGAGGCAATCCGCACCTTTGCACCGATTCTGTTTATCCTGAGTGCGGCAGTGGCGTTTTCCCGTATCATTACCCTGCTGCAGATTCCGGAGATGGCAGGGGAATTCATCCTGTCCACCTTCAACGGCAAGGTTGCGGTACTGCTGGTGATCAATGTGCTGCTGCTGATCGTCGGTATGGTCATGGATACCTCGCCAGCCATTCTGATTCTGACTCCGATCCTGATTCCCATCACCAACAGTCTTGGAATCGATCCGATTCAGTTTGGTATCATCATGGTTGTCAACCTTGCCATCGGCTTTGTGACACCGCCGATCGGTATCAATCTGTTTGTCGCGAGCTCGCTGACAGATGTTCCGGTCATGCAGATTGCGAAAAAGGCCATGCCGCTGATTGTCTTCTTTCTGATCGCTTTGCTGGCCATTACCTTTATTCCGCAGATTTCACTTCTGCTGGTATCGTAAGAGGAGGGACGTTATGAAAAAGATTCTATTTGCTCTTTTCACTTTCTCTTTGCTGCTGTCCGGCTGTGCGCAGAAGATTGAGGATCCGGCAGAGGCTTCGGCCGCGTATCCGTGGATCATTGCGACCGATTCCCCAAAGGATACGGTAACCGGACTGTTTGCCCATAAGTTTGCGGAAGAGGTGGAACGGCTGAGCAATGGCTCCATCCATATGCAGGTGTATGAAAACGGTACGCTGGGAAGTGACCGTGAGCTGATTGAGAGCTGTATGGGACAGGATATTCCCTTCGTTTTGCAAAACACGGCACCACAGACCAATTTTATGCCCAAGCTGGCAATCTTCGATCTGCCGGTTGCGTATACGGATATTAAGGAGCTGCGCAACACACTCGATGACCCTGACCTGATGTCCATGATCAACAAGGTGTACAGGGAAAAAGGCTTTCGTCTGCTGGCCATGGGAGATCAGAGCTTTCGTGTCATGACAACCAACCGGAAGATTCAAAGCATTGATGATTTTAAGGGACAGAAGATCCGGACGATGGAAAATCCATATCATATCGCCTTCTGGCAATCCATCGACGCCAATCCGACACCGATGACGTTTTCCGAGGTATATATCGGCTTACAGCAGGGGACGATTGATGCACAGGAGAATCCATATGAGGTTGTCGTATCCGGAAAAATTTATGAACAGCAGGATTACATCGTACAGACGAACCATCTGCCGCATCTGCTTTCGCTGATTGTCAACGATGAATTTTATCAGTCGTTAAGCAGCGAGGATCAGAAAATCGTCGATAAGGCAGCGGAGAATGCCCGCAACTATGCGCGGCAGCAGGCGGATGAGCGTGTGAACGACCGACTGAATATCATTACTGGCAGCGGAACAACCATCATAGAGCTTGAGGATTCCATGATTGATCAGCTGCGCGAAAAAGCACAGCCTGTGTATGAGAACATCAAGGCGCAGACTGGCGATGCATTGTATGAAGCATATACGAAACGTATGCAGTAGGAGGAAACATGAATACGGTAAACGTAAGAAATATAGTAATCGGCGAGGGGATTCCGAAAATCTGTGTGCCGATTGTCGGAAAAACAAAGGAAGAGCTGCTTTCTGAAGTAGAAGTGCTAAAGAGTGTTCCTGTAGATGTGGTAGAATGGCGTATGGACTGGTTTGAAGAGGTGGAGTGCTGTGAAAAGGCGGTAGCGATGCTGCAGGTGCTTCGTGAAGCTATGCCGGAAATGCCGATTCTTGCGACCTTCCGCAGTAAGAAGGAAGGCGGGGAACTGGAAATCAGTACAGCAGCCTATGTAGAGCTGAACAAAGCCATCATTGACAGCGGAAACGCGGATTTGATTGATGTGGAGCTGTTCACTGGAGAAACGCAGGTAAAGGAACTGATTGCCCATGCGCATGACAAGGGTGTTCGCGTCATCATGTCCAACCATGATTTTGACAAAACACCATCTTATAATGAAATACTGACACGTTTAAAAGCAATGCAGGCACTGGGAGCGGATATTCCGAAAATCGCGGTTATGCCAACCTGCAAGGCAAATGTAATCACACTGCTGCAGGCGACAAATGACATGCATGAAAACTTTGCGGATCGTCCGATCATCACAATGTCAATGGCGGGTACAGGCGTACTATCCAGATTGTGTGGAGAGGTCTTCGGTTCTGCACTGACCTTTGGTGCCGCAAAAAAAGCGAGTGCACCGGGACAGATGGGCGTCGAGGATTTAAAAACAGTACTTTCTCTGCTGCACAAGAGTCTGTAAGCTTCTATTCCGTGCAGAAAAGACTTAGACAGGCAACGATATTGGTTGGCTGAATAAGTCTTTTTCTTTATACCTTCAACCCGTTAGGAAACAAACACCAGCAATGGAATACTATAAGTGGCAGATGTGTTCAGGAATGATGTACGCGTAGGTTTGCTGTGTCTGTGAGTATTGGATGGATTGCAGTGGAACATGGAAATGACAAGGAAATGTGACGTTTAAATATTGCATATCCAAACGAAAAAAGGTAAAATAAGGTTATGCGTTATGGAACTTTTTCAGAATGGTGAAAAAGTTTTCAGAAAGGAGAAGCAATGTACAAGGTTATAGAGAAGGAAATTCTAAATCCAACCGTTACCAAAATGGTTGTTGAAGCACCGGCTGTTGCGAAAAAAGCACTGGCAGGACAGTTTATTATTCTGCGTGTGCACGAGGATGGGGAGCGTATTCCGCTGACGATTGCGGATTATGACAGAGAAAAAGGCACGATTACGATCATCTTTCAGATTGTCGGCAAGACAACGATGCTGCTGAATCAGCTGAATGTCGGGGACAGTATTCTGGATTTCGTCGGTCCTCTTGGCAAGCCTTCCCATGTGGACGGGTATAAGAAGGTCTGTGTCATTGGTGGAGGTGTCGGCTGTGCCATTGCTTATCCAACAGCAAAGGCGTTGCATGAAAACGGCACGGAGGTTACCGTGATCACGGGATTCCGTAACAAGGATCTGGTAATTCTCGAGGAGGAATTCAAACAGGTCAGCACGCATGCCTATCTTGTCAGTGACGATGGCAGTACCGGCGTTAAGGGGCTGGTTACCAACGTGCTGGAGGATTTGATCAACAAAGGGGAAAGCTTTGATGAGGTCATTGCAATCGGACCGCTGATCATGATGAAGTTCGTTTGTCAGCTGACAAAAAAATACGGTATCAAAACCGTGGTATCCATGAATCCGATCATGATTGATGGTACCGGAATGTGCGGCGGCTGCCGTTTGAGTGTAGGCGGGGAAACAAAATTTGCCTGTGTGGACGGTCCGGATTTTGACGGTCATCTGGTGGATTTTGATGAAGCGATGTCTCGTGGGGCAACGTATCGTGATTTTGAAGCACATGCTAGAGATGCTGCCTGCAATCTGATGAATAAGGAGGTACGCTGATATGCCGAATATGTCATTGAAAAAAGTGGAAATGCCTGTCCAGGACGGAGAGGTCAGAAGAAATAATTTTGAAGAGGTGGCTCTGGGCTATACAAAGGAAATGGCAATGGAGGAGGCGCAGCGCTGTCTGCACTGTCCGACAAAGCCATGTATCAGCGGCTGTCCGGTTGCTGTTAATATTCCGGATTTTATCGAACAGGTAAAGGAAGGAAATTTTGAGGAAGCTTATCAGATCATTCACGAAACAAGCTCTTTGCCTGCTGTTTGCGGGCGTGTGTGTCCACAGGAAAAGCAGTGTGAGGCAAAATGCGTACGCGGTGTAAAAGGGGAAGCCGTGGCAATCGGACGTCTGGAGCGCTTTGTGGCTGACTGGCACAGAGAAAACGTGAAGGATGAGCTGAAAAAGCCGGAAAGCAACGGTCATAAGGTTGCTGTGGTAGGGGCAGGACCTGCGGGACTGACCTGTGCCGGAGATTTGGCAAAAAAGGGATATCAGGTATCCGTGTTTGAGGCACTGCATGTCGCCGGCGGTGTGCTGATGTACGGTATTCCGGAATTCCGTTTGCCAAAGGCTGTCGTGCAGACGGAAATCGAAGGGCTGAAGCAGATGGGCGTCGATATTCAGACCAATATGGTCATCGGACGCAGTGAATCTGTCGATGATCTGTTTGATGCCGGATATGAATCTGTCTTTATCGGAAGCGGTGCGGGGCTGCCAAGCTTTATGAATATGCCGGGAGAAAACCTGAAGGGTGTGTATTCCGCAAATGAATTCTTAACACGCTGCAATCTGATGAAGGCATATAAGGATGGTGTGGATACACCGATTCAGCATCCAAAACGTGCCGTGATCGTCGGTGGCGGTAATGTGGCGATGGATGCGGCACGCTGTGCAAAGCGTCTGGGTGTTGAGGAAGTAACCATCGTATACCGCAGAAGCATGGATGAGCTGCCTGCCCGTAAGGAAGAGGTGGAGCACGCCATGGAAGAAGGCATTGTCTTTAAGCTGCTGACCAATCCGGTCCGTGTGCTGGGAAATGAAGACGGCTGGGTATGCGGTATGGAATGTGTGTCCATGGAGCTGGGAGAACCGGATGCCAGTGGAAGAAGACATCCTGTGGAAATCAAGGACAGCAACTTCGTGCTGGATGTTGACTGCATGATTATGGCAATCGGAACATCGCCGAATCCGCTGATTCGCTCTACAACAGAGGGCCTGGAAACCAATCGCAAGGGCTGTCTGATTGCAGATGACAACGGTGCAACCACCAGAGAAGGTGTATTTGCCGGCGGTGATGCGGTAACCGGAGCTGCCACGGTCATTCTTGCGATGGGCGCTGGGAAAACAGCTGCTGCAGCAATCGATGATTATATTCAAAATAAATAGCGAAATCAGATAAACTCGGGAATTGTCTCTTCTTCCCGAGTTTTGTGGAAAGAGAAAGAAAAAACGTGGAAGGGTTTACAATCGGAGTAAAAAATGTTACTATATAGACAGGAAATAAGTACCTTATTTCTGTTATCATGATACTGGCTCTATTGTGATAACCTTGAAAGTTGTGTATTCTTTACATTCCTTCCTTTTATTGTAAACTACACGATTTCAATTACTTTTATTCATATCGATTTCCTTTCGATAACCTAATGAAAAGGGACGTGGTGATGCGCGTCCTTTTTCAGTTGCCTGCGATTGCGGTTGTTTTTCCTTCCAATTTCTGCTATTCTAGTTTCAGGTGATGCTATGAAATCCAAGAGGAATAAACTGATCATCGGCGGTGTGGCAGGTATCGTCGCCATGTTTCTGCTGTCGCTTTTTCTACCTGCTTTCCAGCCGTTTGCCAAGGCAGGGGCACTGGTCATTTATGCACTGGTAAATTATGTGCAGATCAAAGAGATGAAGCGTAACGGTCAGGATATTGAAAAACCGGCGCTTTTTACGGCAGCTGTACTGATCATTGTCGGCTATCTGCTGTTTTTTACATAGAAAATGGCAGTGAACGATTGACAAAGGATACCCAAATTGGATATACTATTGAAGTATAAAGGCTGAGAATTAAAGTAGTACCTTGCGGAAGTGTCACAGAGAGTCGGTGTTGCTGAGAACCGATACATGAAAGCTTGCGGAACTTGTTAAGGAGCTGATAGCTTGCTATCCGTCTGACTTCGCGTTAAGAAGAAATGAAGGGCACTTGTACAAGTGAACTAAGGTGGTACCGCGTTAATTATGACGTCCTTAGAGATAAGGGCGTTTTTTATTTGATATGTAAAGGAGAATGCAGTTATGAATTACAACCATCAGGAAGTAGAAAAAAAGTGGCAGAGCTACTGGCTGAACAACAAAACCTTTGCCTGCGATGCATGGGATTTTGATAAGCCGAAGTGCTATGTTCTGGATATGTTCCCATATCCGAGCGGAAACGGACTTCATGTCGGACATCCGGAGGGCTATACCGCAACGGATATCGTATGCCGTATGAAGCGTATGCAGGGGCACAATGTCCTGCATCCAATGGGCTGGGATGCCTTTGGATTACCGGCAGAGCAGTTTGCCATCACAACAGGAAATCATCCTGCAGAGTTCACAAAGATGAATATTGATCATTTCCGTGAACAGATTCGTGCGCTGGGCTTTTCCTATGACTGGGACCGTGAAATATCCACGACGGATCCAAGCTACTACAAGTGGACACAGTGGATTTTTCTGAAGCTGTATGACAAGGGACTTGCCTATGTGGATGAAATTCCTGTCAACTGGTGTCCGGAGCTGGGAACCGTGCTTGCCAATGAAGAGGTCATCGACGGCAAGAGTGAGCGTGGAGGCTTCCCGGTTATCCGCAAGCCGATGCGCCAGTGGGTACTGAAAATCACAGAATATGCAGAACGTCTGCTGGAGGATCTTGAGCTGTGCGACTGGCCGACTTCCACCAAGGAAATGCAGATCAACTGGATTGGAAAATCCAAGGGTGCCAATGTCGTGTTCAAAATCAAGGATACAAAGAAGGAATTCACCGTGTTTACAACACGCTGCGATACCCTGTTTGGGGCAACGTACTGCGTTATGGCACCGGAGCATCCGTATGTGGATGAAATTACGACGAAGGAACAAAAGGAAGCAATTGATGCATATAAAACAGCATGTGCTACGAAATCCGACCTGGAGCGTACCGAACTGAACAAGGAAAAAACCGGTGTCTTCACCGGTGCCTATGCGATCAATCCGGTAAATGGAAAAGAAGTGCCGATCTGGATTTCCGATTATGTGCTGGCAAGCTATGGAACCGGAGCCATCATGGCGGTTCCTGCACATGATACGCGTGACTGGGAATTTGCTAAGAAGTTTGGCATTGATATCATTCCGGTTTTAGAGGGCGGCGATGTGACACAGGAGGCTTATACCGAAGATGGTGTGCATATCAATTCCGGATTCCTTGACGGTATGGGAAAACAGGAGGCAATTGATACGATGATTGCCTGGCTGGAAGAGCATGCATGCGGCTGTGCCAAGACGACCTATAAGCTGCGTGACTGGCTGTTCTCCAGACAGCGTTACTGGGGAGAGCCAATCCCGATCATACATATGGAGGATGGTACAACTCGTACGGTGGATATCGATGAACTGCCACTGGAGCTGCCGGAAACAAAAAACTTTAAGCCGAGTGGTTCCGGAGAATCCCCGCTTGCACATTGTGAAGACTGGCTGAATGTGGAAATCGACGGAATGAAGGGAAAACGCGAAACGAATACGATGCCGCAGTGGGCTGGCTCCTGCTGGTATTATCTGCGCTACATCGATCCGAAAAACGATAATGCGATTGCGGCAGAGGAGCTGCTGAAGCACTGGCTGCCGGTTGATCTGTATGTCGGTGGTGCCGAGCATGCGGTTCTGCATCTGCTGTACGCACGCTTCTGGCACAAGGTGCTGTATGACTGTGGTGTGGTGCCGACAAAGGAACCGTTCCAGAGATTGTTCCATCAGGGAATGATTCTGGGAGAGAATAATGAAAAAATGTCAAAATCCAGAGGCAATGTTGTAAATCCGGACGATATCGTGGAAAGCCATGGTGCCGATGCACTGCGTGTCTATGAAATGTTCATGGGACCGCTGGAGGCAGCTCTGCCTTGGAGTACCACAGGTCTGGATGGGGCAAGAAGATGGCTGGATCGTGTTTGGAGATTGTACACGGACTATGATAAATTCACAGAAGCCAATGATGGAAAGCTGGATAAGGTATACCATGCGACCGTTAAGAAGGTAACCAATGATGTGGAGACTCTGAATCTGAACACCGCAATTTCACAGATGATGATTTTCATCAATGAATGCTATAAGGCAGAAAGCATTTATGTGGAATACGCAAAGGGCTTTGCCAAGATGTTCGCCTGCTTTGCACCGCACATGGGGGAGGAAATCTGGAGTACGGTGTTTGGCGGATGCGGAACGATTACCTATGAGCCATGGCCGACCTATGATGAAGCCAAGCTGGTTGAGGATGTCATTGAGGTCATCGTACAGGTAAACGGCAAGCTGCGTGGAAAATTCACGACGGAAGCCGGCAGTGATGAGGAAGCCATGAAGAAACAGGCATTGGAAATCAGCGCAGTTGCGGCACAGATTGAAGGAAAGACGATACGTAAAATCATTGTCGTCAAGGGCAAGGTTGTAAATATCGTTGCGAATTAAAAAAAGCAATGCTGCTGTATTCATTGAATATAGAGCAGATAAAAAGCGGACTCCATAGAGGAACTCCGCTTTTTTGCGTTCCTTTTTGTTATCGGTTGGAGCAAGTCAATTGATATTTCAAAAATGAATACATGATACCGCATACTGCTTGTAAGGTTTGCAGTCGGTGTATGTTCATGCAAGTATAAGTGGACAAGAAGCAGTATACAGCGGATGTGTATTCCTTTGGCTTCAAGAGCATTGAAAAAAACGTAAAGAAAGTAAATAGAAACACGCCATTCTGGAATACTAAGGAAGTATATGCAGAGAAGGAGGGAGTATGATGAGAATACAGAATAAAGAGCTGTCAGGAGCGATTGTTACGCTGGGATGTGTTCTTTTATCGGCACTGCTGCAGACCTATGTTATACAATCCATGATGCAGCCGATGGGGCTGTTGTCGGGAGGCTTTACGGGACTGGCAATTCTGCTGGATCGTATTGCCGGTGTCACCGGCTTTCCATTTTCCGTTTCTGCAGGAATTCTCATGCTGAATATACCGCTGGCACTGCTTTGCTATCGGGGATTAAGTAAACGCTTTACCCTCTATTCCAGTATCCAGTTTGTCTCCTCCAGTATCTTCCTGCAGCTGTTTCATTTTCAACCGATCTTTCATGATCTTTTGCTGCAGGTGCTGTTCGGTGGCTTTTTGTACGGCTTCAGCGCTGTCATCGCACTGCGGGGGAATGCATCAACCGGTGGTACGGATTTTATTGCATTGTATGTTTCCAACCGTCTGGGGAAATCCATATGGAGCTATGTGTTTATTGGAAATACAATCCTGCTTTGTATATCCGGTCTTCTGTTTGGCTGGCTGTATGCCGGCTACTCCATCATTTTTCAATATATCACAACCAGAACGATTGAAATGTTCTATCACCGTTATGAACGTGTGACCCTTGAAATCATGACCAGAAACAAAGACGAAGTACGGGATGCCTATATCCGCAGGTATGAGCACGGCATGACCATCATACCGGCTTATGGCGGCTACAGTCATAATCGAATCTATCTGCTGCGAACAGTCGTATCCGCTTATGAGGTGTATGACATCCTGCAGCTCGTCAGAAAAACAGACCCGGATGTTCTGGTAAATGTGATAAAAACAGAACAGTTCTATGGCTCATTTTACCAGCAGCCGCTGGAGTAACCATTTGCAGGAGGTTGGAAAAATGATTGCCTTGGACAATAAAAAATTACAGAGCCTGCTATTGACATGCTTATCATTCTTGTGTATTATTGTATTAGATACTTAATACAATAAGCAGATATATTTGATGAAGGAACGTGTGGAGGGCAGTATATGACCTGGAAGAAAAGAAATATCATTATCATAACCATGAATTTTCTTGCCATGCTGCTGTATATGACAACGATGCTGCAAAGGGAAAATCCGATTGGACAAACACTGACGGTAATCCTGCTTGCCGCTTCCGGCTCCTTACTTGTGATCCGTATGGAAACACACATGGCGTTTCATGCACAAACAAAACAGCTGCAATACCAAAATCTTGATTTGTTTCGTTTTCTTTCCTCAATCATCATCATTGTGCTTCATGTACGTCCCTTCTTCACAGTATCCTATGAAATTGATATGGCAATCAATAATATCATCGGCAGAATCTGTGTGCCGTTCTTCTTTTTCATCAGTGGTTATTTCGCCGCAAAGCAGGAACAGAAAAAGCCGGATTACATCCGTTCCTATATCCGTTCCATGATTCCGGTATATCTGCTGTGGAGTGCAGTGTATCTGCCATGGTCACTATCCCTGGCTGCTCCTTATATCCAGCAGGCATCGGGCCTGCTTTGTACAATTGGGTTACCTACTGCCATACAGAATCTGCTTCTGCTTTTATTGATTCCTCTGGCAGTGATCATCGCCCTGTTGTATTCCGGGGTGTATTATCATCTCTGGTATTTCCCGGCACTTCTGCTTTCCATGCTTGTTCTGCGCTGGTGGAAGAGGAAGTATTCCCTAAGGGTACTGCTAACGGTTTCCTTTGTTCTGCTGCTGTTTGGCGCCACAGAGACCTATTACGGCTTTTGCGGTCAGTTTTTCCAATCCCTGCTTCACTATTATTATGCGGTTTTTTTCACAACCCGTAATTTCCTGTTCTTCGCCTTGTTTTATGTCACCTTGGGCTATTGGATGGGAAAGCAGGAGCAGCCCGCTTCTTCTCTGTGCTTTTTAAAGCTGCTGCTCAGTATTGCCGCCTTAGTCGGGGAAGGAATGCTTCTGCAGACAACACAGCGTCTGGACAGCAATATTCTGCTTGCCTGTGTGCCGCTGGTTTATTATTTGTTCTCCTGTCTGCTGTATACGAATATCCATGTGCCTCAGCTTTCAGAAATTCCGTTTCGAGCGATATCCAAATACTATTATCTCGTTCATCCTCTGATGATCCTGTTTGTCCATGCATGGTTTCCACAGGTGGATTCCTTCTGGATGGCTGTCGCAAAGGTAGTGTGTGTCCTGTGCTGTACGCATATCTGTACGCTTTTGCTTATACATATGAAAAAGCGCTATCCCGCAGTTCCGTTGTGATAGTCAGCGGATACCGTAAGCAGGCAGGCAGCAGTACCCGTGCAGTTATGTCTTCCGGCTTTGAGGAACACGTTGCTGTTATAACCAGTATCCATGGTGTTTTCTCTTGGATACAGCACCAGGGAAATTGCATCTTTTTGATATTTTATTGTCACAATATATAAATTCTGCTATAATGGTAAAGGAAATTTGGAAGGTGATTAAAAATGGGTAGACATTTTGAAGTGCGTGCCGCTTCTATGGCAAAAACCGCTGCGGTAAAAGCAAAACTATATTCCCGTTATGGAAAAGAAATACTGATGGCTGCGAAGTCCGGTGTACCTGATCCTGACATGAATGCTTCTTTGAAGAAAGTAATCGAGCGTGCCAAGGCGAATCAGGTTCCTGCGGATGTTATCAAGCGTGCGATTGAAAAAGCCAAGGGTGGAACGAATGAAAACTATTCTGCGGCTACATATGAAGGCTTTGGTGCCGGTGGTCAGGCTACGATCATCATTGACTGTCTGACGGATAATGCGAACCGTACCATTGCAGATCTGCGTGGATGCTTTAATAAGTCACATGCGAAAATCGGTGTCAGCGGCTGTGTTTCCTTTAATTATGAACATGTTGGACTGATTTCCATTAAGTATGATGATGAAGAGGCGATGATGGACGCGCTGATCATGGCTGAGGTTGATCTGAAGGATATCGAAGTCGAGGAAGGTCAGATGACCATTACCGTAGAGCCGACAGAGCTGAACAAGGCAAAGGATGCCATTGAGGAGCTGATTCCTGAAGTTTCCTTTGATATTCTGGAAGACACCATGCTTCCTAACGAATATGTGGAGCTTGAGGGTGAGGATCTGATGCTGTTCCAGCGTTTGGTAACTCTGTTGAATGAGGTGGATGATGTTCAGCAGGTATATCATAATGTACGCAATCTTAACGATTCAGTAGAATAAGAGAAAAGGACGGTGCATGGCATTGTCCTTTTTAAAATAAAGGATTGACAAAAAAAGAGGAAATGAGTACACTATAAGTACATCCGATGAAAAAGAGAGGCTTTGTGAAATGTAGTGCAGAGAGAGGAACAGCTGGTGAGAGTTCCTTCTATAAGTAGCACAGCCGGACACTTTGGAGGAATTATCAGGAAATGGATAATCGTAAACAGCCTGCGTTAAAGGTAAAGCTGCACTCCGTGTGAGTGAAATAAGGTGGTACCGCGTTCCCGACGTCCTTTGTTGGTGGCGCGTTTTTATTTTAAGCTGTCTGTTTTCGGGCAGATTGATAAGGTAATGTATAGAGGAGGTAATGAAATGAGCTATCAGGTACCAAGAGGAACACAGGATATTTTGCCAAATGAAATAAGTAAATGGCACCGTTTGGAAGAGCTGATTCGTCAGTTTACATATGTTTACAACTATCAGGAAATCCGGACACCGATTTTTGAACATACCAATGTCTTTAAAAGAGGAAATGATTCCAGTGATATGGTCAATAAGGAAATGTATACCTTTCAGCTGGAAAACAGCTCCACTTCACTGACGCTGCGTCCGGAGGGGACGGCAGGTGTTGCCAGAGCATTTGTTGAACATAAAATGTATGGATATGCCGATCTGCCGATGAAGATGTACTATGTGGGACCGCAATGCCGCCATGAACGCCCGCAAAAGGGCAGAATGCGTATCTTCAATCAGTTTGGTGTTGAGGTCATCGGTGCCAAAAGTCCGTTGCTGGATGTGGAAACGATTGCACTTGGATGGTCGTTTATCTCGGCGCTTGGCTTGAAGGATATGAAGGTGCTGATCAATACGCTTGGGGATGATGCATCCCGTGCCGCCTATCGTGAGGCTTTGAAGGAGCATTTTAAAAACGATATTGACCATATGTGTACAGACTGCAAGCGTCGCTATGAGCAGAATCCGCTGCGTATTCTGGATTGTAAGATTGATCATGATCTGGATGTCATGAAGCAGGTTCCCAAGATGGCGGATTATCTGAATGAGGAAAGCAAGGCATATTTTGAACAGGTTCTGGAAGGGCTGGATGCTTTGGGTATTCCTTATGAGGTGGATGATAAGCTGGTGCGTGGTCTGGATTACTATACGCATACCGTATTTGAAGTCGTTTCTGTAAATAAGGAAATGGGGGCGCAGTCAACGGTATTTGCCGGTGGACGCTATGACGGACTTGTTGAATATTTCGGCGGACCTGAAGGAATGAGCGGAATCGGCTGGGCAATGGGTCTGGAGCGTCTGTTGATTGCTTTAGAGGCGGAAGGAATTTCCCTGGTGGAGGAGGACAGTCTGGATGTGTATGTATTGTGTCTGTCACCGAAGGCATCCACGACCGTTTTACAGGTCGTGACACAGCTTCGTGCCGCAGGATATCGCACGGATACGGATTATCTGAATCGATCCATGAAGGCACAGTTTAAGACAGTCGACCGCAAGCATGCCAAGGTTGCCATTATGATCGGAGAGCAGGATCTGGAAAGTGGCAGCGCTGCTGTAAAGAATATTGAAACAAAGGAAAAGACGGAGGTGGCATTTGATTCCATCGTTGAGGCAATCGACGCCATGTTCGGTGAAGCAGAGGAAGAACATACCTGTACGTGCGGGGAGGAACACTGTACCTGCCAAAAGGAACAATAGGGAGGTAAGCATATGAATAGAACACATACGAATGGAGAATTGCGCTTGTGTGATGCAGGGAAAGAGGTTACCCTGATCGGATGGGTCGCAAAAAGAAGAAATTTCGGTTCTCTGGTATTTATCGATTTACGCGATCGTACCGGAATCACACAGCTGGTGTTTGATGAACAGCTGTCGGAACAAATCCGTGATGTGCGTAATGAATACATTCTGGAAGCAACCGGCTGTGTCATGGAGCGTAAGGATAAGAATCCAAAGCTGCCGACCGGTGAGATTGAAATTCAGGTTCGTGCCGTTACCATTATCAACCGTGCGGAAACCACCCCAATCATTGTTGCGGATGAAACCGATGCCCTGGAGGATACCCGCCTGAAGTATCGGTATCTGGATTTAAGAAGACCTGTGATGCAGCAGAAGCTGATGCTGCGCCATCGCATCACACACAGCATGCGGGAATATCTGGACAGCAAGGAATTTATCGAAATCGAAACACCGATGCTGGGAAGAAGTACACCGGAGGGTGCGCGCGATTATCTGGTGCCAAGCCGTGTACATCCGGGAAGCTTCTATGCCCTGCCGCAGTCACCGCAGCTTTATAAGCAGCTGTTGATGGTATCCGGCTTTGAACGCTATTACCAGTTTGCCCGCTGCTTCCGTGACGAGGATCTGCGAGCGGATCGTCAGACGGATTTTACACAGGTCGATCTGGAAACCAGCTTTTTAAGTGATGTGGAAATTCAGACAATGATGGAGGAGATGCTGCAAAAGCTGATGAAGGATGTCAAGGGAATGGACATCAGCATACCATTTCCACGCCTGACCTGGACGGAAGCCATGAATCGTTATGGAAGTGACAAGCCGGATAACCGCTTTGGCATGGAGCTGCAGGAAATAACAGAGCTTTTTGAAAACTGCGGATTCAAGGTGTTTGCGGATTGCATTGCAAACAAGGGCAGCATCAAGGCTGTTGTCGTTCCTGGAAAAGCCGGCATGACCAGAAAAGAAATCGATAAGATTACCGAGCTAGCGAAGAAAAACGGAGCCAAAGGTCTGGTAACGCTGAAATACAAGGATGAAGAATTGAGCGGACCAATTGTGAAGTTCTTAGCAGAGGAAGAAATACAGGCGCTCGTTGCGCGTTTAAGCCTGAAGAATGAAGACCTTGTTCTGATCGTTTCCGACGCATGGAGAACGACCTGCGAGGTGCTGGGGGCATTGCGTAATCATTTCGGTGCAGAGCTTGGCTTAAAGAAATCGGATGAATTTTCATATTTGTGGGTAACGGACTTCCCGATGTTTGAGTACAGTGAGGAAGACGGTCGCTGGTATGCAATGCACCATCCGTTCACACGCCCAAGAGATGAGGATATGCAGTATATCGACAGTAATCCGGGCAAGGTGCATGCCATTGCGTATGATGTTGTTTTAAACGGATATGAGCTTGGCGGCGGCTCCCTGCGTATTTACGACGGTGCCATGCAGGACAAGATGTTTGAGGTACTGGGCTTTACCGAGGAGAAAATACAGGAGAACTTCGGCTGGTTTGTGGATGCCTTGAAATACGGAACACCGCCGCATGGAGGTCTTGCGTTTGGACTGGATCGCATTGCCATGATCCTTTCCGAGAGTGAATCCATCCGTGATGTCATCGCTTTCCCGAAAAATGCGAATGCGAAATGTCCGATGAGTGATGCGCCGACACCGGTGGATGCGGCTCAGCTGGAGGAACTGCATATCGCGCTTACGGAAGAAGAATAGATGAAACATTGATTGCGAAAAAACTGTTACATAGCAAATGATGTTTACGAATGAGGATAGTGCATTACAGTACATCATCGTTCGCACATTGCTGTATGCAGAACGTATGCATGACCATAGAAAACGAAAGAAAGAGATTTCAATGTTATTGTTTGAAGGATACAATAGCATGCGAAATCTCTTTTTCCTTTCATATATTCCTTACAAGCCTGTAGGCGGAAGCGATATGAACGTGATATACGGTTGGAACGATACAAAGGTGTATCACGATGGCAAAATAGGGGAAGTAAAGTAAATGCCTTTTTACATACGTAGCAAAGAAAGAGCAGCCATGTCAGAAAAAAGCGGCACAAAGAAGCGCAATCCTCTCAAATTCCGGGATTCCTTTCCTTTTGCCGCTTTTGCTATGAGGTTCTCTTTTTATAATACTTCTGCAGGCGTTCATTCATAAGCGTCGTATCCCGTTTGGATCGAAGCTGCAGTGTCGTGTATACAATCAGAAAGATACAGGCAATCATCAGCAGCATGCTGAGAACCATCTGTATACTGTCAAGGTGGAACCATCCAAAATACAGTCCGCTCAACAGCACAACGGCATCGATATACAGATAATGCAGGAAAACGATGCCATAGTACAGCCGTCTGCTTTTGCATTCTTTGCGAAACAGCAGATTGCCCAATGTGCATAGCAGGCTGCAGACGATAATCTGCCACAGGATGGCACTGCTCAGCTCGGAGTTCTTCCAGAAGATACTGATAAAAACGGCGGCACCGATAACGGTACACGTAGTAATCGCAGAAAATGTAAACATCAGTTCTTTTAAAATACGCATAAGCTACCTCCCTATATGTTCAGCAGCACTTTCAGTGCGGCTACATATTGTCTTGATATCATGATGTTCTCATCGTTGAGCAGGGTTGCCTCCAGCCGGCTGCCAAGTACTGGGGAAAGAAAGCGGATTTTGCTCAGATTTACAATAATCGATTTTGAGCAGCGGAAGAAATCAAGTCCGGCATAGCTGTCTTCGATTTCATACAGCTTCTGCCGTATTTCATACACCTCTTTTTCCGTATAGAGAAAGGTCTTGTTATCAACGGATTCAAAATAGTAAACATCATCCGGACGGATTCTGGCAATGGTTCCGTTTTGTGTACAGGTAATCAGCTCATCACCGGCTTTCAGCTGCTGAAGGAGCTTCAGGATGGATTCGTTCAAAGAAGCACAGCGGACGATAATGGTGTCTTCATCCTCTCTGGATGCTTTTTCTTCGATGATGATTTTCAAGCGGTGACCTCCTATCTGTTGAATGCCGTATGTCTGTTCATTACATATACGGTTATACCTAAGGCTATTATACCACAAAGCAGCAGAGCGAAAATCTGGATGTGGATGGAAAGTGTCTGATTGTTAAGGAAGATGGTGATTCCCATTGCTTCCTGATAGGTATCTGAAAGGGAAGCAGGCAGTGTATGAAATAGATCCTGCAGGGCAGATGCTGTGAAAATATCACGCATCATTGCTGTTTCATGCAGAAAGGGAAGACTTTTCAAGACGCCCTGTACAGCGCTTGGCAGCATGCCGACGGGAAGATAGATGCCTCCCAGAAAACCGATGAGCGTACCTGCCAGCGTGGAAAAGGCACCCCAGGCATGGTCACTGTTTACCCATTGGGCAAGGAGTGCAACCAGAGCACTGGATACAAACGTGCATAGCAGCAGCAGACCGCATGCCTGTAGGAACTGGGAAAGATTGAGAAAGTCATTGCCGGAAAAGCTCACATAACAAAAGGACAGCACCATGAGCAGCATGCACATGAAAAAGCCCATGACCATGGCGGAGAGCAGATAGGACAGCATCAGAATCGAGCGGGGAACACAGGAGCAGTAAAAGCTTTCCATTTTTTTCTGTTCCTTATCCTGAATGAAGATGCCAATCATGGTGATAGGGACGGTAAAGGCATTGACAACAAGGATACCTGCTATCGTCCACATGGTAATCAGATGCATAGCATCCGCTTCCTGTATGCTGCCCTGTGCTTGCTGAACCAGCTGCATGAGTTCATCTTTATTCATATCACCCAGAAATACAAGCATCAGCAGCAGGACGATCAAAACAGAAAGCATGGAAAAGAATACGGCGGAGCGATCACGGACATAGAGCAGGATGTGTCGTTTGGTTAGTGCAGATAAGGTTGTCATTGGGTTACCTCCTCTTCCGGTGTTTTACCGGTGATATGAAGGAACACATCATCCATCGTACCCTGCAGTACCTCAAACCCTTCGATATAGGGCTGTACCGCAGGCAGGATCTGCAATGCGTCCATCGTCGTGTTCAGCTCTATCTGATACCGCTGGTCATTCTGCTCATAGGAAACCTGCAGATGCTGCAGCAGCTTTGCCAGATGTTCCTGCTTTGCTGCGGTAAGGATGAGCTTGTCTTTTGCGTGGCGATCCTTTAATTCGTAGGGTGTTCCATATTCCAATAGCTCCCCATGATCGATCACGGCGATATGGGCTGCCTTTGCAGCCTCCTCCATATAATGCGTTGTGAGAAAAACAGTCATCTTGCGTTTTTTCTGTAGCTGTTCAATGCAATTCCATACTGACTGCCTCGTTGCCGGATCAAGTCCGGTTGTTGGTTCATCCAGAAATAAAATCCTGGGCTCATGCATCAGTGCTGCGGCAATCTCACAGCGCCGCTTCTGTCCTCCGGAAAGATGAGCGTAACGCTTTGCCGCAATTTCCTGTAGCCCCAGCAGCTCACACACCTCTTTTTCACGATGCTGCAAGGCGCTGCGGCTGTTTTCATATAAGGAACCGTGTATCAGCAAATTCTCCCGGACGCTCAGCTTATCATCCAGACGATTCTGCTGCGGTACGACACCAATACACTTGCGGATTTCCTGATTGTCCTTGCCAAGTCTATGATTGCATATCTGTACGGTACCGTCATTGGGTGGAAACAGGGCGGTCAGCATGTGAATCGTAGTCGATTTTCCGGCGCCGTTGATTCCCAGAAAGCCAAACAATTCACCCTCCCTTACGTGAAAGCTGATATCCTTCACTGCAGTAAAATTCCCATATTTTTTATTCAAATGGGATACTTCGATCATGTTCATAACCATACCTCCTCGCAGTACCACCTTACAATGAAACCGTTACGCTATGCAATATCGATAACGGTAAGTGGCATTGCGGCATGGGTAAGTGGGAGAAATACGGGGATGAGTTACAGAAGTGAAGCTGTGAAATAAAATAAATCCTAGTGTACAGGATACATGAACAGCCTTACCTTCGAATAACGGTGACAGCGAATCTTTGTGCATGAATGTTCGCAAATCAACGAAAAGCATAAAGCAAAAAGACAATCTATAGGGATGAAGAAACATCCGTATATCGATTGCCTTTTTCAATTTGAAAGCCATCATCTGTATGCAGTGTTGCCTTACACGGTTAGAGCTTGCTTTGACAGTCCGCAATTGCTTTATCCTCACGAAAGCCCTTGAATACCGGCTGCCGCAAGCCGCCCTGTTCTGTATACTGCATGAATTTTACTGTTCCTACCAGTGGTGGATCAATCCATACGGCTTCTTCATTTCCGTTGGGAACGCTGGGTAGAAAGCTGGTGTCGGTCTTTTCACTGTGCTCCATCAGATAGGGAAGAGATGTCCCCATGGTCACATGTCCTTTGTATACCACCTGATGGTGTTGGTCATACTGTGCCAGAATAAGAGATACAATGCCTTTCTCCTTGACAATATAGCCACAGACGATAAAATCATCATCCAGCAGATTCTTGCATTTGATCCAGTCCTTCGTGCGCTTTCCACACACATAGCGACTGTCTTTGCGTTTGGCGACGATTCCCTCAAGACCCCGCTGCTTTGTCAGCTCAAACAGCGCAATACCGTTGGTTTCGATATAGCGGGAAACTGAAAGCCGTTCATTTTCCCGAACTGTCTTTTCCAGCAGTTTTTTGCGTTTCATGAGTGACTGATCGATAACGCATGTATCCTTGTAATAAAGGATGTCAAACGCAGTGAAGCTGGCAGGGAACTGGCGGGAATGCAGACGAATCTTAAAGGGGTCCGAGGTCAGTGTCCGCTTCTGTACCTGAAAGAAATCCGGTTCCCCATTATGAAAGATGTAAAGCTCGCCATCCAGAATACAGCGTGTTTTTACCTGCTTATGCAGCTGTGTCAGCTCAGGAAACTTTGCATTCAGCTTCAGATTGCGTTTGTTTCTCAACTCGGTGCTGTCTTTGTCAAGATACAACAGACAGCGTACACCGTCCAGCTTCCATTCATAGATGTAATCCTCATCATCGAAGGCCGGCTGCTCCAGCCCGATGAGCATCGGGGAAGCATCTCTGGCAGCAAAGTCCATCAGTGCTTCACGCTCCTGCGTCTTCCCTTGGGCTTCATTTCAGAAAGGGATTGCTGCAGGGCCTCCATCAAATCGACTGGAGTTGCAGTGTCCTGCTTGCGGTCACTGGCATGCACGATATGCTGACCACTGATTTTCTCTTCAATTGCCGAGCGCAGTCGTTCCTGAAATTCATCATGGTAATCACTGGGATCAAAGGACTTGGTCATCGACTGAATCAGCTGCTTTGCCATATCACTTTCCGCTTTCACCAGCTTGGGATGTGCGAAAGCCTTTGGATTTTCGGCAATCTCTTCCTCATAAAACAGCGTTTTCACTAAAATGCCGTCCTCACTGGGACACAGTGCAAGCAGGGTTTCCTTTGTGCCAATGACCGTCTTTGCTATCGCGACCACAGACAGCTTCGCCATGGCATCACGCAACAGCTCATATGCTTTTTCCGCATGCTTTTCCGGTACGGCATAGTAATTTTTCTCATAATAGATATCATCGATTTCCGCAAGCTTTGTGAACTGAAGAATCGTAATTGTGCGATCCTTTTCCGCCTTTAAGGCGTCAATCTCCTCATTGTCCATAATGACATACTTATCCTTTTCATACTGATAGCCCTTAACGATATCGGCTGCCTTCAGCTCCTTATCGCAATGTCCGCAATATTTTTTATAATGCACCCGCTCATGTGTTTCCTTACATAGCTGGTTGAAGGAAATATCCACATCTCTGGTTGTACGATACATCTGTATGGGGATATGTACCAGGCCGAAGGAAATGGCTCCCTTATGTGCAACTGCCATTGTTATCACCTCATCATTAGGTTGTGAAATTTCAATTAAATCTATACAAGAAATGCAGGAAGCCAAATATTTGCATTTTGTATGCAATTCTGGTAGAATAGCTGATTGAAAATCTTAAGATACCGCAGGACACGGGGGATAAAAGTGGAACAACAAAAAAAATAAAGTCAAGAGTATTATTTTCATTGATCCATGATATACTATAGATGTCCAGGAGGTACAAATTTTTCCTACACTTAGAGATAAGGGACTCCGGATGTTGTATTTTGGTGTGAATACCTGCACATCCTAGGTAAGACTGTAGGGATCCTAAAAAATTACACAGGGGACCCACCTGTATTTACAGGGAAAGATCTCTCCTCCTGGGCACTGAAAAGCAGATGATGAAAATCGTCTGTTTTTTTGTTTTTGCTATAAATATCAGAATGCTCGTTTTAGCGCAGGGTATCTATGATGTTTGCATGCTATGCGATTCTGGAAATTGTTTTCTTACTCCCGCATACCTCGCACTGCTGTACGATCATACATGCTTCTGTAACCTGCGCATGTTTTTACAGTCTCCATGTGAAAGTCCGTGCTATATGAAACCTGCAAGGGCAGTCTGCATATTCACGATATACCATCTGTTTTTAAACTACGCATCGTTTTCTGCGTTTTGTAATTTCCACAGCTAAGAATACCTGCTATAATATTTACAAACGTACGGAGGACAGCTTATGGAGAACAAGGAACGGTTTTTATCAATATACAGGGAGCATATTCATCGGGAGGGCAGTGAGAAGCTTCTGGACTATCTGCTATCGGAGCATAGTGATTTCTTTCGCGCACCGGCAAGCACCCGTTTTCACGGTGCACATGCCCAGGGACTGCTGGAGCACAGCCTGAATGTGTATGACTGCCTGAAGGATTATCTGAGCCGTCCAAGGGTAAAGGAATGCTACCATATGGATTACAATGAGGAAACGATTGCCATTGTGGCTCTGCTGCATGATATATGCAAGATCAACTGCTATAAGGAAAGCACACGGAATCAGAAGGTGAACGGACAGTGGGTGCAGGTTCCCTTTTACGAATATGAAGACCGGCTGCCGTATGGTCATGGCGAAAAGAGCGTCTATATTATTACAGGCTTTATGCGGCTGAGCAGGGAGGAGGCCTTTGCCATCCGCTATCATATGGGGTTCAGCGGAAGTGAGGAGGTACGAAATGTCGGTGCAGCCTTTGAAATGTATCCGCTCGCATTTGCTTTGAGTACGGCGGACATGGAGGCTACATATTATCTGGAAGGAAAGTAGCAGGCGGTCATAGAAAAGGGCAGGAAGCAGACAAAGCGAAGCTGCAGCAGCTGCAAAAGGATCAAACATCATAACAGGTAAGCAGTATGCTCATTCCTGTATGTGAGAGTATGCTGTGCCAGTGGGCAAGACCTGTGAGTTATACGCCATGTGGATGTAACATGCAGGCTGTAAAACATAGAAAAAAAACGTCTCTGACGTTTTTTCTATATATCCTTCGTAGAAGAATATGTCTGGAAAATTTCTTTGATTGCTGTTCCATCCATAATGGCTTTGCTTTCTTCCTCGCGAATTTTCAAATGACAGCGCTGCTTGGGGGTGTCGCTGTGCGAATAGACGATAAAATAGTTAGCACCGTGGCGTGTCAGCTGCAAATCGCCTTCCTCCTTCAGAAGAACAGACATGGATTTTGCTTTCTCTGCCCTGTGGTCACCCTCCCGATGCCACAGCTCCACCTGATCCTCGTTATACAGCATCCGGATGAAATTTTTCTGTGCCATTGGATAGCTCCTGTAAAATTCCTGCAGCATATCCTTCATTGCCTGCCGCTCCGTATAGCCGTCGTTGGGACAGGTGCTTTTCACGAACGGAATCTGATTTCGTTCCAGTGCCGATAAAATATCGCTTTCATAGGAATAAACCAGCGGGCGGATAAAGGTGGTGTCGGTACGCGACATATACATCTTCGGTAAAAACGTCGCCAGCTTTCCGCCGTGTATTGCATTCATCAGCAGTGTTTCCACAGCATCATCGCTGTGATGGCCGAATGCCACCTTCGTACAGTTCAGCTTCTTTGCGGCGTCGATAACCGTTGCCTTTTTAAACTTGGAACAGAGGCTGCATTTGATGTTGCCCTCCTTATCTGGATTCCGCTTCAAAATCTCATACACCTGGGAATCAAACTGGTAAAAGGTGATGCCCTGCTGCTGGCAGAAAGCAACAACCTCACTGAAGTCCATGTTCGGAAAGCCGAGCTTTATATGAATGCCAACCACCTCGAAATTCCTGTCTGCAAATTTTGAATACATGTGCAGCGCAGTCAACAGCACCATGCTGTCCTTCCCGCCGCTCACCCCCACGGCAATCCGGTCCCCGTCATCGATCAGATGGTAGTCCTGATCCGCTTTTCGTATATCGCCTAAGATAGTATGCAGTTCCATTTTTTCACATCCTTTAGAAACCGTTTTATTATACCATGCTTTTTTTCACTTTCACATATTCCTCTCATGATTTGTGAAAAATCTATGGTATAATTAGTGACGGTGATAAGATGGACGGTATTTTACTAATAAACAAGGAACAGAATATGACCTCGCATGATGTGGTGGCACGTCTGCGAAGGATTTTACATACAACGAAAATCGGACACAGCGGTACACTGGATCCGAATGCGACCGGCGTGCTTCTGGTTTTGATTGGCAAGGCCTGCAAGGCGCTGCCGTTTCTGGAGGATACGGACAAGGAGTATATTGCGACGCTGCAGCTGGGCATTCAGACGATCAGTGATGATATCTGGATGGAGCCGCTGAAGGAAGCGCCGATACAGCCGATTGCGGATTTCCAATCGGTTCTGGACAGCTTTCGCGGTGTACAGAAGCAGGTACCGCCGATGATATCAAGTGTCCGGGTGAACGGAAGAAAGCTTTATGAATATGCACGGGAAGGGATAGCGGTAACGCGTCCAGAGCGTGAGGTAACCATATATGATATCGAAGCGCTGGATACGCAGAAGCTGCAGTTTCGGGTCAGCTGCAGCTCCGGAACCTATGTGCGTTCCCTGTGCCATGACATCGCACAGAAAACAGGAAATCTGGGATGTATGTCCTCGCTGGTACGTACAAAGGTAGGGCGGTTTTCCCTTGATGAATGCGTTACTCTGCAGGATGTTCAGGAAGGCCGTTTTCAGCTGCATACGCTGCAGGAGGTGCTTTCCCATTATGAACCGGTGGAATATGAACGGCCTGCGGATATTTATAATGGAAAGAAAATCACACTAAGGTGCGAGGCGGATGATGTTGCCATTACCCATAACGGGAACATTGTTGCTATATATCAGCGTGAGGATGCGGCAGTATTTCGCTGTGTCCGCGGCTTATGGTAGGTGAGGCTATGAAGGTAGTACATATAAATTTAACAGGGACAGCAGTTATCGAAGAACCGCTGACAGCCTGTATCGGCTATTTTGACGGTCTGCATCTGGGGCATCAGAAGCTGATTGAAGAGGTGAAGCGCGTTGCGGCAAGGCGCAACACACGCTGTGCACTGATTACCTTTGATCCCGATCCCTGGTGTGTGATCCGGGGATTGCAGGATATTGCACATATCACGCCGATGAAGCAGCGGATGCGGATAGCGGAGGCGATGGGAATCGAATACTGGATCATTCTTGATTTTTCCAGAGAGATGGCGGATTTGACTCCGCAGGATTTTCATGAGAAGGTGCTTAAGCCGCTGCGTCTGGATACGCTGGTTTGCGGATATGATTTCCACTATGGAAGAAAAGGGGAGGGGAATGCACAATCCTTACATGAACAGACGGATTTCGATGTGCATGTCATCGATCAGGTCAGCAGTGAGCATAGGAAAATCAGCTCCTCACGTATCGAAGAGCTGATCCTGGAAGGCGACATGGAAAAGGCGGCCCGCTTCATGGGACGCTGGTACGATATGGAGGGAAGCGTCAAGGGGGGCAGTCATGTTGGAAGGAAGAACGGATTTCCAACGGCTAACCTGCGTCTGCAGGAGCTCTATGTCATGCCGAAAAAGGGTGTATATGTGGGGGCGGTCAAGGTGCTGGGGACATGGCACAGGGCGATGATGAACGTCGGTAACAATCCAACCTACAATTACCAGGAAGCAGGATCCATCGAAGCGCATCTTCTGGATTTTGATCAGGACATTTATGAGGAGCCTGTCATCTTCCGGTTCCTGTCCTATATACGGGAGGAACGGAAATTTCCGGATGCACGCGTCCTCGGTGAACAGCTGAAAAAAGACCTGGCAACGACACGTTCCTATTTTGAAAAGGGAAAGGAGTCTGCCCTATGCGATTAAAGGTATTTGACACAATTGATGAAGCATTAGCCCTGCTTTCTGAAAACAATGAATTCTATCATGAAATAGAACGGGAGATTGAACAGTATCTGATTGCGGTATTTAAGGAATCCAGTGAAATGATCATTGATATCAATTCGCGTGTGAAGTCAAGGGAGAGCCTGCGTGAAAAAATCATCCGCAACCGCTTTTACGTGGAGAATGACAGCGCGCAGGGAATTCTGGATAATCTGAGTGATTTGATCGGTTTTATCATTGAATGCCGTTTTATTGAGGATGAATACAATGTGCTCAATAAAATACGGGAAACACTGAACATCCGTAATGAAGAGGATGGCTTCTATTATAATGAAATCAATCCGCACTTTTTTCTGGACTGCGCCTCACGGCAGCCCCAGATTCAGAAAAACGGCTTTGCGATCTATCGTATTGACGGCTATTATCTCAAGGACGGACAAAAGGTCAACGTAGAGCTGCAGATCAAGGCGCTGGTGCATTCCTTCTGGGGTGAAATCGAGCATAAGCTGGTGTATAAAAATACGAATTATTATGTGTATGATGATTTCATGAAGGATCTGCTTGCCAGCATCAAGGCCAATCTGACCATTACCGACCGGCAGCTGAACATCATATACAATCAGATGCAGGAAACGTCGCTGAGTGATGCGAGTATCACGGAAACCAGCTTTGAAAAGCAGATTTCCAAGGCCATCAATGATTTGTTCGCACTGAAGATGAACGAATCCATCGGCTTTACGATGAATCTGAAAAGTGTGTCTACGATTCTGGGACATTACATCTTTATCAAGGACATTCGCTTTGACGGCGGAAACAATGACCGTATCTCCTCCCTGTTTCGTACCTTCAAGAAGCTGAATTCCATTCAGATGGATTTTGAAAATGAAATTCTCATGGATGCGGATTTCTATTCCAAGGATGTGTTTGTGCATATTCTGGGGAACTATCTGATTTCCGTGCTGAACCGCGATTATGACTGGTTCGTCTTCTTTAAGATGCTGTTCGCCATCGAGCCGGGAAACAATATGGAGGATTTCTGTCTATTTTTAAATGTAATCAAGAATTATCTGGTCGACAATTACTGGCTTAATACGAGCTTTGTCCGTCTGCCAATGGATCAAAGCGACCTGCTGCATGAGGAATGTGCCCGTATTCTGGCAAACTCCCTGTGTGAAATCGGTACAATTGATATCATTCACGATGATAAAATGGTCGCCATCAACAAGGCGTTTGTCCGCTTTATCGAGGAGCTGGAGAACCGTGTGATCTCCTATTCCGATTTCATGCAGTACCGCAGCGCCTATTATGAGGACTGGATGCAGCACATGAACAATATTTTTCAAAAGTGAATTAACAGGTATAAGAGGTGTCCTTCCTGCATAGGGTGTAATAGCAAGGAGGGCACTTTTTATGAATAAACAAGCACTTGCATTTCTGACCATGTTCTCTCTGATTCTGATGCTGTCTGTCTACTATGTGACACTGCCGGCGGATTCCACCAGTGTCATGGAGGAACAGGCCCCTCAATCTGATAAAAAAGCAGATAAGGAAAACACAGCAGCAAAGACAGAGGATGCTCAGGGCAAGACGGAAGAAGCACAGGAACAGAAGAAAGATACATCAGAATCGGCAGATGGTTCAACAAAGCTGCAGGACAGCATCGATCAGAAAAAGGAAGAGGAGATCAACCGCAATTCCAGTGTGGTTGCGGATACCAAAAGCGATGACAGTGCAAAGAAAGAAGCACTTGCCGCAATCGATGAGCTGAAGGATGAGAAAAGCATGCAGAAAAGCGTGGCTGACCTGCTGAAGAAGGATGGCTATCAGACAGCTGTGGAAATCAATGGAGATACGTGTATCATCTCAGTGTTTGAACAGAAGGATGATAAAAATGTTGCGAAAACGATCATGCAGAAGGCACAGGAAGCTACAAATCACAAATATTTGATGGAAGTTACTTTCAAATAAGAAATCTTTTTGGTATAATAAGCCTAGAAGGTGATGAAAATGGCTCAAGAGTATATTGCATTAAAGGAACGAAACAATGCAGGTGTAATCGCACTCAGCAAATCTGCATTCCAGACGATTGCGAAAATCGTTGTCGAAGAGGATGAAAACATTCGGCTGGCGGACAGCGCTACACCGTTTAAATATCCGATCAGCTGCAAGATCGTGAATGATCAGCTGATTTTGTCCATCGACATAAAAGTAAAGTACAGCGTAAACGTAAATGAAGAATCAAGCAAAGTACAGAGTAAGATCTTTGAAAATATTGAACATATGACCGGGTATACACCGGATATCATCGATATCCACGTCGTTGGCTTTATCTTTTAAAGAAATCCGTACGGATTTCTTTTTTTCATGAACAGAAGGGAAGTGTAAACATGGCGGTAAGTCTTGAGGACTGCCTGGTAATCGGAATATCCAGCCGGGCATTGTTTGATCTGGATGATGAAAACTACATATATGAAACCAAGGGATTACAGGCGTATAGCGAATATCAGCTGGCGCATGAGCAGGAAATTCTGAAGCCGGGCAGCGGATTTGCCCTGGTGAAGGCCCTGCTGAAGCTGAATGAGAGCAGTAAGAAGCGAAGAGTTGAGGTATTGATCATGTCACGCAACAGTGCGGATACCTCGTTGCGTATCTTTACCTCGATTGCCCATTACGGACTGGATATCACCCGGGCGGTGTTAAGCGGCGGAGGACCACTGACCGGCTATCTAAAGGCATTCGGTGTGGATTTGTTTTTAAGCGCCAATGAGGAGGATGTCCGTTCTGCGCTTGCGGCCGGCTTTGCGGCGGGACGCATTTATACCAATGCGATTGAGGGCTATGATCCGCTGCAGGATATCGCTCAGATCCGGATTGCCTTTGATGGTGATGCCGTGCTGTTTTCAGATGCGAGCGAACAGATATTTCAAAAGGACGGTCTGGAGGCATTCGCAGAGCATGAAAAGGCATGTGCCCGACAGGTACTTCCGGAGGGACCCTTTGCGCAGTTTCTCAAGACGATTGCGGCCCTGCAGAAGGAATTTGAAGGGCATGCGCCGATACGCACCGCCCTTGTGACTGCACGCAATGCGCCGGCGCATGAACGGGTGATCCGAACTCTGCGTGCATGGGATGTCCGTATTGATGAGGCCTTTTTTCTGGGTGGCATTACAAAGCGCGAGGTACTGAAGGCGTTTGGTGCGCACATCTTCTTCGATGACCAGAGCAGCCATACCACACCTGCCAGCAGTGTTGTGCCGAGTGCACAGGTTGTGTATGGGGATGGAAAGTGAAAAAATTAGCAGGAGCAAAGACTGCAAAGTAACAGGCAAATATGATAAAATAAGAAAGATGAATGGAGGATTTCTATGAACAGCAGACATAAACTACGGGAGCTGGCAATGACCAGCCTGTATCAGCATTTTTTATTACAGAAGGATATCAAGGAGTGTGTGTACGACAACAGTGAAACCAATGAGATTGATCCGTTTCTCTACACGGTAACCATCGATGCCATCCGCTATCAGGACGTCTATATTGACAAGATCAATGCGGCACTTCGTCAGGACTGGACGTTTGCGCGCCTTGGCTTTGTGGAGCAGGCCATTTTGATGATGGCGGCATGCGAGCTGGATTTGGAAACGGCACCGAAGGCAATTGTCATTGATGAGGCTGTTACACTGGCGAAGAAATACTGCGACGATGAAACGTATCGTCTGATCAACGGGGTACTGGATCGTCTATGAGTCAGAATGTTTATAGTGTATCCGCGCTGGTACACTATATCAAGCAGACGCTGGACAATGATATCCGTATCCAGTCCATTCTCATCAAGGGGGAAATCAGCAATTTTACAAATCACCGCAGCGGACACTGGTATTTTACCCTAAAGGATGCCCGTTCCAAAATCAGCTGTGTTATGTTTTCCTCCCATGCCAGACGCTGTAACATCCTGTTGAAGGAGGGGATGAAGGTCATTGTAACGGCCTCTGTCTCCATGTATGAGGCGGGCGGAAGTGTACAGCTGTATGTGACAGCGGTACGCTCGGATGGCCTGGGTGATCTGTTTCTGCAGCTGGAGGAAGTGAAAAAGAAGCTGGCTGCACAGGGCTTGTTTGATCCGCAGAAGAAAAAGCCGCTGCCGCAGTATCCGATGCGCATCGGTGTGATTACCGCGAAAACCGGAGCGGCCGTACAGGATATTCTGACGACGATTTCCCGGCGCTGGCCGCTGGCTGAGGTTGTGGTGTATCCTAGCCTGGTACAGGGGATTCAGGCAAGTGGAGCCATCGTTGAAAATCTGCGCAAGGCGGATCAGGGCGGACATGATGTCATCCTGCTGGCAAGAGGCGGTGGACCGATTGAGGATTTGTGGTGCTTCAATGAGGAAGCAGTCGCCCGCGTCGTGTTTGCCATGCATACGGTTATCGTAACCGGTGTCGGTCATGAAACGGATACGACACTGGTGGATTATGTATCGGATGCCCGGGCGCCGACACCGACAGCTGCAGCGGAGCTGATCACGCCGGATTTGGAAGAGGTGCGGATGAACGTATCCCTGATGCGGCGGCGGCTCGTAAAGGATATGGAAACACGTCTGCATATGGCGAAGCAGGCCCTGGAGCCGATTCGTTCACACCGCTATATGCGCGACCCGTTAAGCTACATACGGGAAGAGGAAATGAAGCTTGCCATGCATGTGCAGCAGCTGAGCATCGTGGAAGCAACGGTTGCCGCAATGGCCATGCAGCTGAAGCAGAATTCCCATAAGCTCGCCATACACAGCGAACGCCTGTTTCAGAAGAATACACGCAGCATCGCGGAAAGCAGGCTGCGTCTGACGCAGGCACTGCACAATTACGATACGCTGCGAAAACGTCAGATAGGGAATATCAGCGCACTGCTGGATGCCTATTCCCCGCTGAAAAGTCTGTCCCGCGGTTATGCCATCGCCTATCATGGTGATGAAGTGATATCCAGCGTGGACGCTGTAGAACAAAATGACCGGCTGCGCTTGCGCATGCAGGATGGATATTTATATACAAACATCGAGAAGAAGGAGAAATTATAATGGAACAGAAACTGCCGTTTAAACAATCCATGAGCCGGCTGGAGGAAATCATTGCCGCACTGGAAAAAAATGAAATCGAGCTGGAGGATGCCATCGCTCTGTTTGAAGAAGGACTGCAGCTGGTGAATTCCTGTGATTCACAGCTGAAAAATTTTGAAAATCGTGTACAGGAGCTGCTGAACACCTATCAGGAGGGCAGCGACAATGTCTGACTTTGAAAGCTATCTGTCCCATTGTCTGGATACGCTGGAGCACAGCAGAGTCCGCGAGGCAATGCAGTATTCTCTGATGGCAGGCGGCAAGCGGATACGCCCCAGGCTGCTGCTGGCAGTGCTGCGTGCCTATGGCTTTGAAGAGACGATCGGCTATCCCGTAGCCGCTGCGATTGAAATGATCCATACCTATTCCTTGATTCATGATGATCTTCCCGCAATGGATAATGACACGCTGCGCAGAGGTATGCCGACCTGTCATGTCAAATTCGGCGAGGATGTCGCTATTCTGGCAGGGGATGCCCTGTTGACGCAGGCCTTTTATACAGCGGCAGCGTGTACCTGCCGTGCAGAGGTTCTTGTGGAAATCTTAAAGCTGCTTTCCGAATTCAGCGGAGCAAACGGCATGATTCTGGGACAGATCAAGGATTTGGAGGGGGAAGCAAATCCCGGCATTGATCATGCCGGACTGCAGGATATCCATTATTATAAAACCGGCAGACTGCTGAGCCTTCCGCTGGTCTGTGCAGCACTGCTTGCAGGACACAGGGAGGATGCAGCGGTATGGGAGCGCATTGGCGCAGATACCGGATTATCCTTCCAGATTCAGGATGATATTCTGGATGTGACCAGCACCGTTGAGGAGCTTGGGAAAAACATCAACAGCGATGCGGAAAATGAAAAAACAACCTATGTCACGCTGATGGGCGTTGAAGCCGCCCGAGAGGAAGCGGATCGCTATTACCGGCGGGCGCTTGCACAGCTTGATGCGCTGCCGCTGGATGCAGCACCGGTAAGAGAGCTGTTTGACCAGCTGATGAAGCGAAAAAACTGAGAGGAGCGGTTGCATGAACATCTACGATATCAAACAGCCTGAGGACATCAAGGAATGCTCGATTGCGCAGCTGCAGGATCTGGCACAGCAGATACGTGTCTTTCTGATTCAAAGCATTGCCAAAACCGGAGGACATCTGTCCAGTAATCTCGGTGTGGTGGAGCTGACGTTGGCCATGCATTATGTCTTTGATTCTCCAACAGATAAATTTATTTTTGATGTCGGTCACCAGTCCTACGTACATAAAATCCTGACGGGTCGGGGAAATCAGTTCGCAACCCTGCGACAGTATAAGGGGATTGCCGGTTTTCAGAAACGTAAGGAAAGTGAACACGATGTATGGGAGGCCGGACATTCCTCCACCTCACTGTCAGCGGCACTTGGCATGGCGGTAGGGCGTGATCTGCATAAGGATACCTACCAGATCGTGCCGGTCATCGGGGATGGTGCGCTGAGCGGTGGTATGGCCATGGAGGCATTGAACCAGATTGGCAGTGAACAGCGCAATATGGTCATTATTTTTAACGACAACAACATGTCCATATCACAAAATGTGGGCGCAATGGACGAGGCCTTTACCAAGCTGCGGACAAGCAAGCCCTATACGACATTGAAGGAAGATCTGAAAGGGGCATTATCCACCTCCCGTATGGGTTCCTCTTTACTGCATACCATGAAAAGCATGAAAAATGCAGTCAAGGAAAACGTGGTGGATACCTCTATATTCGGTGATTTTAATCTTGACTATATCGGACCGGTGGACGGGCACGATTTAAAGATGCTGATCAAGGTGCTGAAAATTGCCCGGCAGCACGAGGGACCGATCGTTGTCCATGTCATCACGAAAAAAGGCAAGGGCTATCGCTATGCGGAAGAGGATAAGGAAGGAAAATGGCACGGTGTCAGCCAGTTTGACCCGGAAACCGGAGAATCCCTGGCGAAGCTTCCGGCAGGACATAAAAGCTGGAGTGAGGTCATGTCCCGTACGCTGATGAAGCTTGCCGAGCATGATGAGCGCATTGTCGCCATTACACCCGCAATGAAATCCGGCAGTAAGCTGTCCGCCTTCTTTGACCGCTATCCGACACGTTCCTTTGATTGCGGTATTGCAGAGGAGCATGCAATGACGTTTGCGGCAGGCCTCTGTACGCAGGATATCCGTCCGTTTATCTCTGTATATTCCTCCTTTCTGCAAAGAGCCTATGACCAGATCAGCCATGATGTGGCACGTATGCAGCTGCCGGTTGTCATCGGTATCGATCGCTGCTCACTGGTCGGAGAGGACGGTGAGACGCATCACGGTGTGTTCGATATCGCCATGCTGCGGCCCATTCCGAATATGATACTGGCACAGCCCAAGGATGCCCGGGAAGCGCAGAATCTGCTGTACTCCGCCTTTGCGCAGAACAATCAGCCCTATGCGATACGCTATCCAAGAGGTAACGTGTCCTATCAGGCGGTGGAGCAGTACACCTACATACCACCGGGAACCTGGACACAGACGGTGATCCGTGAGGATTATGCGCTCAATATCATCACCTACGGACCGGATGTGGATCGTATCATTTCCAAGGCGGGGGTGAATCAGCTGCCGATCCGGGTAATCAATGCACGCTTCTTCAAACCGATTGATGAGGAGCTTTTGACCTCCGTCTGTGAGGAGGATAAGCCGACGATCATCTTTGAACCGGATATGCTATGCGGCGGCTTGTCCAGCGCTATTACAGAATTTGCCAATGACCACCGCTATGCGACACATTTTGTCCGTATGGGAATCGATGATCATTTCGTGGAGCACGGCTCGCTGCCGCAGCTGCGAAAGCTGGAGCATCTGGATATGAACACGCTGTTTGAAATCATCACAAGCTACCTGAGGCCGGAAAAGAAATGAGACTGGATGTATATTTAAGCACGCAGGGACTGTGTGACAGCCGTGCAAGAGCACAGGATGCCATACAGGAGGGCAGAGTGACTGTAAATGGAAGGATTGCGAAGAAAAGCAGTATGCCGGTGAATGATTCCATGGATATTAAGCTGGAGGAGGCGGAAACAGCATTTGCCTCCCGCGCAGGCTATAAGCTGTATGATGTGCTAAAGCCCTTTGAAATCGATTTGGAGGGACGTGTCGTTTTGGATGTCGGGGCAAGCACCGGAGGCTTCAGCGATGTCTGTCTGCAAAACAAAGCACGCCTTGTCTACGCAGTGGATGTCGGAAAGGATCAGCTGCTCGAGCGATTGAAAAACGATCCCCGCATTATCAATATGGAGGGTGTCAACTGCCGCTATCTGAGTGGGGATATGTTTGATCCGCGTCCGGATTTTGCCTGCATGGATGTATCCTTTATCTCCATACGGCAGATTCTTCCGGTGCTGGCAGATCAGTTTGCCGATATGGAAATCGTCGCCCTGGTAAAGCCGCAGTTTGAGGCAGGCAGGGCAAAGGTCGGCAAGCATGGCATCGTGAAAAATGAAAAGGTACACATCGAGGTTTTGCAGTCCATGTGCGACTATGTGAAAACCCTCGGCCTGTATGTCCATCACCTGTGTGCCAGCAGTGTGCTGGGCAGGGATGGCAATAAGGAATTCGTCATGCATTTGAAGCATACACAGACGCATAAGGTTTTTCCCATTCGGGATATTGTTAAAAATTATACAGTAAAGAGGTGAGAATATGCTTACACAGATCTATGTGAAAAATTTCATCCTGATGGATGAGGTGCAGCTGGAGCTGCATGACAACATGTCAGCCTTTACCGGAGAAACCGGTGCCGGAAAATCCCTGTTAATGGATGCCATCGGTATTCTGAAGGGAGATCGTGTTAACAGCGACATGATCAAGGAGGGCTGTGACAAGGCTGTCATTGAAGGCGTTTTTGAACTTGCACCACAGCACAGCGTGCTGCAGCAGCTGCAGGATGCAGGCCATGAATGTGAGGACGGCCTGCTGATTGTTACACGTGAGGTAACCCGGGAGGGAAGAAGCATTGCGCGGATCAATCAGCGCACGACAACGGTTTCCTTTGTAAAGCAGATCGTTTCCCAGCTGGTCGATATTCATTCCCAGCATGACACACAGTATCTGCGTAATGCGGCATCTCACCAGCTTCTGCTGGACCGATTTGCACGCGATGAAGATCTGCTGGCAAAGACGAAGCAGAGCTATCACAGCTACCGTTCCATGAAGGATGCCCTGGAGGAAGCGCTCCACAGTGATTACAATGAGGACGATCTGGAATTTCTAACCTTTCAGCTGAATGAAATCGACGAGGCACAGCTGCAGGAAGAAGAACTGGAGGCGCTGGAGCAGGAACAAAAGCGTATGATGGCATATGAAAAGCTGAGCTCCTCCGCAGCACAGGCGGTTGCCCTTTTGGATGAGGGAAGCGTTTCTTCCATCTATGAAAGCTATCGCCTGCTGCATGCGCTGCATGAGGATGAAACCTTTACGGATGCGGCTGCACAGCTGCTGGATCTGTACTATGCGCTGGATGAGCAGTGCTCCCGCGTCCGCACCCATCTGGAGGAGCTCGAATTCGATGAGGGCCGTTTCCATGAACTTCAGGAAAGAGTTTTCCTGATACACAAGATACAGCGGAAATACGGCGGCAGCTATGCGGCTGTCATGGAGAAACGCAGCTTTCTGGAAAAAAAGATCGACAGCATCCTGCATCGCCAGGATTTTATCGCAAAATCTGAGAAGGAGCTGGAGAAGGCCAGAAAGGTATATGAAGAAGATTGTATGCAGCTGCATGTGCTGCGCGAAAAAAAGGCAAGGGAGCTGGAGCAGCTGATTCTGCAGCAGCTAAAGGATTTACAGCTGCCCAATGCACGATTCCACGTTGAACTGGAGCCCTTTGAGGGGAATGCGCAGGGCAGTGATAAAATCACCTTTCTGGTATCCATGAATGCCGGAGAGCGGCTGCGTCCGCTGCAGGCTACAGCCAGCGGCGGGGAGCTTTCCCGTTTTATGCTGGGATTGAAGACCGTCTTTACACGGCTGACGGGTATTGATACCATTATCTTCGATGAAATCGATACCGGTGTCAGCGGCAGTGTTGCGTTTTCCATCGGAAAGAAAATGCGTCAGCTTGCGCAAAGGACTCAGGTGTTCTGCGTGACTCATCTTGCAAGTGTTGCGGCCTGTGCCATGCAGCATTATGTAGTGGAAAAGCATCAGGAAGGCGGACATACGGAAACTACGATCCGCCTGCTGAACGATAAAGAGCGCATACAGGAAATGGCTGTGATATCACAGGGCAGCACCAGTGAAAGTGCTCTGCAGGCAGCAAAAGAGCTGTATGAGCTTGCAAAAAAGGAAACAGGTAATAATTAACTGACATGACCATCTCCCGAGGAACCACACTATCTTCAGGAGGTGAACGATTTGTACAAAAAAATAGTTGCTTTTTTATGCGCACTGTCCCTACTGCTTCCCATCGGCATTCACGCCAGCGATGACCTGTATCTGGGCGGTGACAGCATCGGTATTCAGCTGGATTACAACGGTGTGATGATTACGGGAACATATCCGTTCGTCGTACAGGGTGAAACCTATGATCCCGGCGGTACCATCCAGCCCAGTGATATCCTGGTAAAGGTGAATCAGGTACCGATATCCTCCATGGATGAATTGTATCAGCAGCTGTCCGCCTTTCAGGAAGCTGTCAATGAGATTCCTGTCGAAATACGACGCGGTTCGAACACCATACCGGTTACCCTGAAAACCACGTATGATGCCTCCACACGTTCGTTTAAAAGCGGCTTGTATGTAAAGGATAAAATCGTCGGTGTTGGAACATTGACCTATTATGATCCCTCCAACAATACCTACGGAGCCTTAGGTCATGAAATTATGGATTCTGATTTAAAGCAGATTGCAGAGGTACCTTCCGGAAGCCTGTATCCGGCCAATGTCATATCTATAACGAAGGCACAGGATAACATTCCGGGTGAAAAGCATGCGGAAATAGATTTCTCCTCCGCCTTCGCCAATGTACTTGCTAATACCAATATCGGTATTTATGGTCATTACGATTCCATGCTGCGAAATGTCGAGGCTCTGCCATGGGCAAAGCATGATGAGGTACATACGGGAAAAGCCGTCATGTATACTGTCTTACAGGGAAATACGATTGAGCCCTTTACGATTAACATCACGAAGGTACACCGGCAGAATACATCCGATGTCAAGGGTATCGAATTTACAATTGCGGATGAGCGTCTAGCTTCTGCGTCGAATGGAATCGTACAGGGAATGAGTGGATCACCGATTGTGCAGGATGGAAAAATCATTGGTGCTGTCACTCATGTCATCACCTCCCACCCTTCCAACGGGTATGGAGTCTTTGTCGAATGGATGCTTGAAAAATCCAGAAATATAGCTTAAAATCCGCATAAACCGACATATTTTGAGCAAATGTTATGCTTTGAAACAAAAGGAACGGCGTTTTCGTCGCTCTTTTTCATTTTTTGGAAGTTTTTGTGAAATTCTTTTCTTCATTCGACATTTTATCTGAATTTCTGCATACGGAGGTTCGTATAATGGATGTCAGTAAGGAGAGAGGAAATGTATGAATAACAAAATGAATGTATATCTGGTGGATGATAGCATGGAGATGATCCACAGTATGAAGGAAGCGCTCACAAAGAGCGACGGGTATCAGGTCATCGGAAGTGCCACCAATGGCGAGCAGTGTGTCAATGAGCTGCGCGGCAAGCATCTGGATGTCCTTGTGCTGGATCTGATTATGCCGAAGAAGGACGGCATCAGCGTTCTGCACGATTTGAAGAAAAACCATATACAGGTGGATCACATCATCTGTACAACACCGTTTGTGAACGATCTCATCGTGGCAGGTGTTCAGAATTACCGTATCGATTATATTCTGATGAAGCCCTTTGAGATAGAACAGCTGTGTGATAAGCTGAACTTCATTGTCGGCTACACACGGAAGGAGCATATATCCAGCAATGTGGTGAAGGTCAATCTGGATGATGATGAGAAGGAGCGTCTGCAGAAGCTGGAGCTGGAAAGTGAGATTACAGAGCTGTTGCATGAAATCGGGATTCCTGCACATATCAAGGGCTACATGTATCTGCGTACAGCAATTCTGGAAACCTATCTGAATGTTGATTTTCTGGGACAGATCACAAAGGTGCTGTATCCGGAAATCGCCAAGAAATATGCAACCACGGCATCCCGTGTGGAAAGAGCCATTCGACACGCAATCGAGGTAGCATGGAACAGAGGCAACATTGATGCAATTGATGATATCTTCGGATATACGATATCTGCCAGCAAGGCAAAGCCAACCAATTCCGAATTCATCGCCATGATTTCCGACAAGCTGCGCTTAGAGCACAGACTGCGCAACAAAAACAATGTGATCAAGACATTCCGCTAGCTTTTCCCCTGAAAATCCAGTATACTATACTGTAAGACAAGGGAGTTGTTTTATGGCAGGAAGAGTTATCTTACATATTGATCTAAATTCCTACTTTGCAAGTGCGGAGATATTGAAAAACTCTGCACTGGAGGGGCAGCCGGTCGTTGTGGCGGGACTGCACAGGCGAAGTGTGGTATCAACGGCAAGCTATGAAGCCCGCAAGTACGGGGTACACAGCGCGATGCCATTGCATATGGCAATGGAGAAGTGTCCAAATCTTGTTGTTGTTCAGGGCGATTACGGCTGGTATGAGGAATTGAGTAATCGTTTTTTTAAATATCTGCGTCGTTTTTCAAGTCTGATCGAGCCGGCCAGTATCGACGAATGCTATATGGATGTCACCGATGTCATCAAGGACTATAAGCGACCGCTGGACCTTGCCTGGCAGATACAAAAGAGTGTGCAAAAAGATTTGAAGCTGCCCTGCAGTATCGGTGTGGCACCGAATAAATTTCTGGCAAAAATGGCAAGCGACATGCGTAAGCCGATGGGAATCACGATATTGCGCAAGCAGGAGGTTCCCAAAAAGCTGTGGCCGCTTCCCATCAGTGATATGTGGGGAATTGGAAAGAAGACGGTACCACTACTGATCAAGCATGGAATCACAACGATTGGCGACCTTGCGGATGCAGAAAATGAATCCAAAATCATGACGCTGCTTGGCAAGCATGCCTATACATATATTCAGAATGCACGTGGTAACGGAAGTGCACAGCTTTCCTTCAATACCAGTGTGCAGTCCATATCGCAGTCCACAACTCTGGATCGTGATATTACGGATTATGAGGAGGTTAAAACCGTTTTGAAGCGTCTTGCGGCCACTTTGAGCAGACGGGCAAGGGAAGATCATATCAAGGGTTCTTTAATATCCATCAGTATCCGCTATTTTGACTTCACCAATGCCGTTCGTTCCACCAACATTCATTCCTATACCGATGATGCAAACGTGCTGCTGGAGCATGCACTGCTCTTATTTGACCGTCACTACAACGGCAGGGAAATCCGCCATCTGGGAATCGGTCTGGGATCTCTGTATTCCGCAGAGCATACGATCGATCAAATCGATTTGTTTCAGCATGAGATTCAGCCGCTGAACGATGTCGAGGATGTGTTGAAGGAGCTGAATGCGCAGCTGCCGGGAGCGCATCTGATACGAGCCAGTGATATTCATCCGTTCAAGGGACAGAAATAAATGAAAGAGCCTCATAAAAGCTTATGAGAAGTTTGTCGATAAGTTGGCAGCAAGACTGCCTTCTTTTTTTCATATAGTGTAGTGAGGTGACAATATGAAAAAAAATATTCCCCTAAAAAAGAGGCAGGGCTATCATGGGTTTCTCAAGAAATACCATAACGTATATCTGTTCATTGCGATTCTTGTCGGCTGCGGGATACTGATGGGTATCATTGTATCCAATTATATTGATGTATCGGATATAAAGAGCTTATCCAGCTATCTGACGACCATTGATTCCGGTGTAGATAAATACGATTACTTCGTATCGCAGTTTTTCAGCGGCATCGTGTTTATTCTGTTTGTGTTTTTGCTGGGAACCTCCCTGATTGGAATTCCCATTATCAGCTTTATTGCCTTTACGAAGGGTATGCAGATCGGCTTTTCCTGTGCGCTGTTTGTGTATACATATCATTTAAAGGGAATTGCGGGTATTATCATGACCCTGCTTCCACAGGTGGCAATGGATCTGATTGCGACCTTTCTGATCTCCGCCAGCGCCATTCAGCTATCCATGTATATCATCTATTCCACAACGAATCGGGAGCGGCTCAATTTCAAGCAGCTGGGCAACAATGTACTGAACGATATCTTTATCTGCTTTGTGATCATTCTGGCAGGCAGCTATCTGAAATCGACACTGGTGATCGAATTCATAAAACTGTTTAATTTGATGTGATCTTCCGCTATAATAATAGAGACAGGGAGGTTGCAGCATGGAAGATTACACGTATGATTATATCAACGGGACGGATATTTATCTGTATCAGCATAAAAAGATGTTTCGCATCAACACAGACACGGCGCTTCTGGCGCAGTTCATGAAGGTCAAAAAAGGGGAACGGGTACTGGATATCGGCACGAACAACGGAGCGTTGCTTCTTGCGGCACACCGCTATGCTCCGTCATATCTGTATGGCATCGATATCCAGCCGGAGGCCATCGCGGTTGCGGAAAAGAATATGGAGCATCACCATATAACGAATGTGGTGCTCATGGCACAGGATATATGCGATGCTGCATTGGAAAAGGTGGATGTCATTGTCTGTAATCCGCCATATTTCAAGGTGGATCAGGAAAGCAATCTCAATGAATCGCAAAGTCTTCAGATGGCGCGCCATGAACGCTTCCTCACACTAAGGACCCTGTGTCAGCGGGTCAGTGAGCTGCTGGATGAAAAGGGACGCTTCTATATGGTGCACCGGGCTTCCCGTATATCGGAAATCGCCTATACCCTGAAGCAGCATCGTCTGGAAATCCGTACCCTCCAGTTTGTCTACGATGCCAACAGAGAGGAAGCAGTCAGTGTATTGGTGGAGGCGGTAAAGGATGGCAGGGTAAACGCCCACGTACTGTTACCGCAGATCATAGAGCGATGAATCTGCAGGAGGCTCTGCAGGACTATCTGCATTACATACAGGCGGTTGATCAGAAATCACTGGCAACCATTCATTCCTATACACAGGATTTGCAGGAATACCTCAGCTGGCTGCAGATGCAGGGAAAAACGGAGATGGAGGATATTCTGCCCCGGGATATCCAAAGCTTTTTATCTGATATGGAGCAGGGGGACATACAGGAGGACGGCCTGTGCTATAAGCGTAGCAGTGTCAATCATATGCTGAGCAGCATTCATATGTTTCACCGCTTTATCTCAATGAACCATTCCTCGATTCTGGATCCCTCGATCCATCTGCGGGGAGGGAAGAAGGAACAGAAGCTGCCGCTGTATTTCAATCCGCATGATATCGAGCGGCTGCTGGACAGCTTTGGACAGGATGCGCAGGGACTGTATCAGAAAGCCATTCTGGAGCTGCTGTATGGCTGCGGTCTTCGTGTCAGTGAGGTGTGCGAGCTGCGCATAAATCAGGTACACCTGGAGCAGGGCTATCTGCGGGTGATCGGAAAAGGGGATAAGGAACGCATGGTGCCGATGCATGAACGCTGTATGCGTGTCCTGCGTACGTATCTGACACAAATCCGTCCAACATGGGAAAAGCGGAAAAGTACACGTGTTTTCCTGAACAGCAGAGGAAATGTTCTGACACGGCAGTATGTTCATACGCTGATTAAGCAGCGCCTGCAGGCACTGGGGCTGGATGAGCGTCTTTCAGCGCACAGCTTCCGTCACAGCTTTGCGACACATCTGTTGGACGGCGGTGCAGATTTACGGGTTGTGCAGGAGCTGCTGGGACACAGCGATATCGCAACAACACAGATTTATACTCATGTGCAGAACCGGAGGCTGAAGGAAGCCATCGATCAGTACCATCCCCGCTCCGTTAAAAAGGAGAAATGACAACGAGGAAAGCGCACAAGCATAAGCTTAGCCATATACCACCTCACCGCCTCTGCTGCATGGAGTGCTGTCTAAGATAACATACAGGAGGAAGGCAGTTCTAGTTAAAATTATAGAAGGTTTCTGCACGAACAGCGCATAGCCTTCATCGTGCTGGCAAAGAGTCATTTATCGCAGACAGGAAACGCACCTTCCGTTTGCTATACGAGCCCTACCATCCATTTCGCGAAAAAGTGAAGCGAAAGCATTGGAAAACGATGCGAAAAGATGTAAAATAAGATAGGTTATACAGATAATATAAGGAGAGCTGAATATGAGTAACTGTAATTCATGCCCCAGCAAGGGAACCTGCGGCAAGCAGGCTGACAGCTGCGGCATCCAGAATAATGAACGCAATAAAATCCGTCATGTCATCGGTGTGATGAGTGGCAAGGGCGGTGTAGGAAAATCCAGTATGAGTGTACTGATGGCAAAGGAAATGGCCAGAAGAGGCTTTCGTGTCGGTATCATGGATGCGGATATCACAGGACCAAGTATTCCACGTCTGATGGGACTGGAGCATGCACAGGCATTCGGTACAAACGACGCCATTGAGCCGGTCGTGGATAAGGATGGCATCAAGGTCATGTCTTTGAATTTTCTGATGGAGGATGAAAACCAGCCGGTTGTATGGCGCGGTCCGATCGTAGCAAATGCAGTTAAGCAGTTCTGGACTGACGTCGTATGGGAGGAGCTGGACTATCTGTTCATCGATATGCCTCCGGGAACCGGTGATGTCGCGCTGACGGTTCTGCAGAGTCTGCCTGTCAGCGGAGTTATTATGGTATCCACTCCGCAGCCGATGGTATCCATGATCGTATCCAAGGCAATCAATATGTGCAAGCAGGTCAAGGTCGAGGTACTGGGGATTATTGAAAATATGAGCTATGTCGTTTGTCCGGATTGCGGTAAACGGATCGAAATCTTCCTGCACCGCAATGTGGAGGATTTTGTCAGGGAAAATGAGGTGCCTTTATGGGCAGAGCTGCCGATGATGGACAGCATTTCCAGAATTTACAAGGATGATGATTTCGATACGGAAACAGCACAGCAGATGTATGCCTGGATTTCACCTGCGGCAGATCAGCTGATTGAAAAAATGGGCAAATAAATACATAAAGAGGAATGTTAAACAGCACGATAACCTTTATTGGATATCGACTGCATCTTCCTCTTTTTTTTTGCGTAGTCTTACTACAACAGCAAAGCTCCTTTACAGGGGATATTTTTATAAATATGCTGGAAATCCTTTCACCCTTCTTGGATGAAACAATTTTCAAAAAAAGATGTTTATTTTTTACATGAAGTGTGCTATATTAGTAAAGGATTTTTTTAAAAGTATCAATCTGCTTTGAAAATACCCGTAAGGAGGAATTTTTATGCCAGGATATGTAGTTGTCGGAACCCAGTGGGGAGACGAAGGAAAAGGCAAGGTTGTAGATTATCTGGGATCACGCATGGATGCCGTTGTGCGGTTTCAGGGAGGAAACAATGCGGGTCATACCGTCGTTGTACAGGATAAACACACAGGACAGAACCAGCAGGTGGTGCTTCATCTTCTGCCAAGCGGTGTGCTGCAGAAGGCTTCCTGCATCATCGGACCAGGGGTTGTTGTGGATCCGTTTGTCTTTCTGGAGGAAATCAATCAGCTGGAGGAGCGCGGTTTCAATACAGATCATGTATTGCTCAGTGACTGCTCACACATCATCATGCCCTATCATGTACGGCTGGATGCTTTGATTGAAGCAAGTCTGAAGGATCATAAAATCGGAACAACCAAGCGGGGAATCGGCCCATGCTATGCGGATAAATATTCCCGTCAGGGACTGCGTATCGGAGATTTGCAGGATTTTGAAAGCTTTAAGAAAAAGCTGAAGCTTGCAGTGGATATGAAAAATATCACCTTTCAGAAGGTGTATGAGGATCCGGGCTTTTCCTATGAGGAGCTGGTTGCGCAGTTTGCGCAGATTCGCAAGGCATTACTGCCGCGTATCATCAATGCACAGATTGTAATCAACCAGGCACTGGATGCACAGAAGCAGGTTTTATTTGAGGGTGCACAGGCCGCCATGCTGGATATCAATTACGGGAACTATCCGTATGTGACAAGCTCCTCTCCAACCTCCGCCGGTGTTTGTACCGGTGCCGGTGTTTCACCAAAGAAGCTGGATGTCATCATCGGTATCGCGAAAGCATATTCCACAAGAGTCGGAGAGGGACCGTTTGTGAGTGAGCTGTTCGACGATATGGGTGCGTGGCTGCGTGAACAGGGACATGAGTTCGGGGCAACCACCGGACGTCCGAGACGCTGTGGCTGGCTGGATGTGAATGTGGTGCGTCATGCGGCTATGATCAACGGATTGAGCGATCTGGTTATCACCAAGCTGGATATTCTGAGCGGTCTGAAGAAAATACGCATGTGTGTAGCTTACGATATTGACGGTGTACGCTATGATTATATCCCGAGCAGCATGGAAGAGCTGCAGAGGGCAAAACCGATTTATGAAGAGTTTGACGGCTGGCAGGAGGATATTTCTACGATGAAGACCTACGAGGAGCTGCCTGAAAACTGCAAAATCTATCTGCGTCGTATCGAAGAGCTGTGCAATACGCGAATTTCTATGATTTCTGTCGGTCCGGAACGCAACTGCAACATTTATCTTCATGAAATGCTGAAATAGTTGACAACAGCACATCACTTTTGTAATATAATACTGGTATCGGAACAAAGGCGTTCTACAGGCGGAAAACGTAGCTTTTCCAGGTTTGTAGACGCCTTTTTCGTATAAGCGGCCAAATGCCACACAGGATAGTAAGGAGGATGCATATGGTGACAAGTGAACGTGAAATTATGGAATTCATCGAGGAATATGATGTGAAGTTTATTCGTCTGGCTTTTTTCGATTTGTTTGGCAACCAAAAAAATATATCCATCATGCCCCGGGAGCTGAAGCAGGTATTTGCCCATGGCTTGAGCTTTGATGCAAGTGCAGTCAGCGGATTTTCTCAGGGATCACAATTTACAGAGGAGCATACCTCCGATCTGTTTCTGTTTCCGGATATCTCCACACTGACCATTCTTCCATGGCGTCCGCAGATTGGGCGTGTAGTCCGAATGTATTGTGAGATACGTTATCCTGATGGGAGTGCATATGCTCTGGATACACGCTCTCTGCTGAACCGTATGATGAAGCAGGTAGGCGGGAAGGGAATGCAGATTATGGCAGGCACGGAATGCGAGTTTTACCTGTTTGAGCGAGATGAAAACGGAAAGCCGACAACGATTCCCTATGATGAGGCCGGTTATTGTGATATTGCGCCACTGGATAAGGGTGAGAATGTCCGACGGGAAATCTGCCTTGATCTGGAGGAGATGGGCATTCATCCCGAAAGCTCGCATCATGAGCAGGGACCCGGGCAAAATGAAATCGACTTCCGTTTTGACGAGGTTATGCCCTGTGCTGATAATCTGATGACCTTTCGCAATGTCGTGGACATGGTTGCTCTCTCCAGCGGTCTGAAAGCAAATTTTCACCCAAAACCGCTGCAGCAGCAGCCGGGAAACGGTCTGCATATCAATCTGTCCCTGTTTCGAAACGGCGAAAATCTGTTTGCACAGGAGCAGGGCCGCTACATGGAGGCTTTTCTGTCCGGGATACTTCGTCGTATCCGGGAAATCACCCTGTTCTTAAATCCGGAAACAGAATCCTATCTGCGTCTGGGAGAGGATAAGGCTCCCAAATATATTTGCTATTCCCGCAGCAACCGTTCCGCACTGATTCGGATACCGGCAGCGAATGAGCATCGCACACGCATTGAGGTACGCAGTCCCGATCCCTCCTGCAATCCCTATTTGGCACTGGCACTGCTTATTGCCGCAGGTATGGAGGGCATCGAGGATGGATTAACGGCGAAAGAGTTTCATGGAAATATCTATCTGCATCATGAGGGTCTACAGGAACTGCCCAGTTCACTGCAGGAGGCTCTGCAGCTAGCTCAAAACAGCAGCTTCACAAAGCGTGTTTTGGGAGAGGAACTGCTGCAGGGCTTTCTAAACGCGAAGATCAAACAGCTACGCATGTAAGAAAGGGGGACTGGTCATGTTACATGTGCTTCTCGTCAGTACGAGTGAGAAAACCACAGGAATTCTAAAGGAATATCTGAATATGGAGGACTGTATGAATATCACAGCCTGTAAAACGGCCTCTAGGGCACGTAGAACGGCTCTGGAAACAGCCTTCGACATGATCATCATCAATTACCCGCTTGCGGATGAACGTGAATATGAGCTGCCGCAGGATCTGGCAGAAAAAAGTGATGCCTCTATCATGCTTATGGTACCGGCTGAGGTCTATGATATCATTGCGGATCGCATGGAAAAAGCCGGTATTTATGTGTTGTTAAAGCCGGTTAATAAAACAGTACTGCTCTGTGTCTTACGCTTTGCCATTGTCACGCAGAAGCGCATCCGTGCCATGCGTATGAGAAATCGCTCACTGAAGGACAGACTGAGTGAAATTAAAGTTATCGATCGGGCAAAATGCCTGCTTATGGAACATGAGCAGCTAAGTGAAGCACAGGCACACCGGTATCTGGAAAAGCGAGCTATGGATTCGCAGATGAGCCGACTGCAGGTGGCGGAGCAGCTGTTGAAAAAATATCAGCTGCCCTGACTGTAAGGAAAGTGATGCAAGAGCTGCCTTACGTTTTCTGCATATGCAGGGAAGCTGCAGTGTTGGAATGAAAGGAAACAATAGAAAAAAGGAAGGTCATATATGAGTAAATTTATATTTGTAAGCGGCGGTGTTGTGTCCGGTCTGGGGAAGGGCATCAGTGCAGCATCCCTGGGACGACTGCTGAAAGCAAGAGGTCTGAAGGTCAGTGCAATGAAGCTGGACCCCTATATCAATATCGACCCGGGGACGATGAGTCCCTACCAGCATGGTGAGGTATTTGTGACGGAGGATGGAAGTGAAACCGATCTTGATCTCGGTCATTATGAGCGTTTCATTGATGAGAATCTGAATCGCTACTCGAATGTGACCACCGGAAAAGTATACTGGAACGTCTTAAACAAGGAACGGGAAGGGAAATATCTGGGGGAAACCGTGCAGGTTATTCCGCATATCACCAATGAAATCAAGGATTTTATTTATAAGGCACAGGAGGAAAGCGGTGCGGATATCATGATTTGTGAAATCGGAGGTACCACCGGGGATATTGAAAGTCTGCCTTTTCTGGAAGCAATCCGTCAGGTTGCACAGGATAAGGGAAGAGAAAACTGTCTCTTTCTTCATGTAACACTGATTCCCTATCTCGAAAGCAGCGGGGAGCATAAGTCAAAGCCGGCTCAGCACTCTGTTAACCAGCTGCAATCCTATGGTATCTTTCCGGATATCATCATAGCGCGCTGCAGCCGCCCGTTGGAGGAGGGGATTCGTGATAAGCTTTCCCTGTTTTGCAATATACCCAAGGAGTGTGTATTCGAAAACAGAACGATGCCTTCTCTGTACGAGGTACCCTACATGCTGCAAAAGCAGGGGCTGGATGATGTCGTTTGTAGAAAATTCCATATCGATGCACCACAGGCGGATCTGCGCTCCTGGAGTATGCTCATGGAGCATGCAGGGGATGTGACAGAAACGGTGACAATTGCTTTAATTGGAAAATATGTTCGCCTGCATGATGCCTATCTGTCCGTGGTAGAAGCGCTGTATCATGCGGGATTGAAAAACAATATAAAGGTACATATCAAATGGATCGATTCAGAGAATATTACGGAAGGCAGTATCCGGGAGCTGCTGCAGGATTGCAGTGGCATTCTGATACCGGGAGGCTTTGGTACGCGCGGAATTGAAGGAAAAATACGGGCAGCCACCTATGCCAGAGAGCACAATATACCTTATCTGGGTATCTGTCTGGGAATGCAGATTGCCGCAATCGCCTTTGCACGAAGCGTACTGGGCTACAGCGACGCCAACTCCTATGAATTCCAGCCGGAAAGCAGCCATTTGATCATTCATTATATGGCAGATCAAAGCGATGAACAGGATATGGGAGGAACCATGCGTTTAGGCGCATATCCATCCAGAATCAAGGAAGGGACGCAGCTGTATCGCGCCTACCGGACAACGGAAATTTCAGAGCGTCACCGTCACCGCTATGAATTTAATAATAAGTTCCGTGAGGAATTTATACAAAACGGCATGGATATCACAGCAACCTCACAGGACGGTTCTCTGGTGGAAGCTGTGGAGTGTGTCAACAATGATTTCTATGTCGGGGTGCAGTTTCATCCGGAATTCAAAAGCAGACCAAATCGTCCGCATCCGCTGTTTACCGATTTCATTGCCTACTCCAAGGCTAACAGAAAGTAGCTGACTACGGTGCTGCGCATTACCGCCGTAAGAATAGAAAAAGACTCTGATTTTTACCTATATAATCAAAGTCTTTTTTTATTTTATGCAGAATAGCTTAGCCTACACATTGATCTCCGCATGCAGACCCAGCGCATCCTTTTCTGTTTCCAGAACCGGATCAATGCATTCTTCGAAAAATTCCACGGTCTGACTTGGCGCACGTCCAACAAAATTGATCGGGGACATAATAGCCTTCAGCTGTTCCATATTCATAGGGAACATTGCATCCTCTGCAATACGCTTCAGCAAATCATTTTCCAGCCCCTCCTCCTTGACAACCTTACCGGCAGCCATGGAGTGAACACGGATACGCTCATGCAGCTCCTGACGGTCACCGCCTGCCTTGACAGCATCCATCAGAATCATTTCCGTCGCCATAAACGGCAGCTCCTTCATCAGGTGGGATTCGATGACCTTCGGATATACTACCAAGCCATCGGTGATATTGAGATATAAATCCAGAATACCATCCACTGCCAAAAATGCCTCCGGAATACTGATACGCTTGTTTGCAGAATCATCCAGCGTACGCTCAAACCACTGGGTAGCAGCAGTAATTGCAGGATTCAGGGTATCTGCGATAACATAGTTTGCCAGAGAAGCCATCCGCTCACTGCGCATCGGATTGCGCTTATAGGCCATCGCACTGGAGCCGATCTGTCCCTTTTCAAACGGCTCCTCCACTTCCTTCAGATTCTGAAGCAGACGGATATCATTGGAAAACTTATGTGCACTCTGCGCTATGGAGCCCAGTGCATTCAGAATTCGGGAATCCACCTTACGGGAATATGTCTGTGTGGAAACAGCAAAGGATTTTTCATAGCCCATTCTGTGAGCGACCATCTGATCCAGCTGCTTCACCTTCGCTTCATCATTATCAAACAGCTCCATAAAGCTCGCCTGTGTACCGGTTGTCCCTTTGCAGCCGCGCAGCTTTTTATTTTCCAGAAGGAAGCACAGCTCTTCATAATCCAGCAGCAGGTCCTGTGCCCAGATAGCAGCACGCTTTCCCAGTGTTGTGGGCTGTGCAGGCTGAAAATGTGTAAACGCCAGCACCGGCAGGTCCTTGTAATCCAAAGCAAACTTTTTCAGCTCCGCAAGGACGTTTACCAGCTTTTTCTTCACCAGCTCCAGCGCCTCATACATGACAATTAAATCCGTATTGTCACCAACGAAGCAGGAGGTTGCGCCCAGATGAATGATTCCTTTCGCATTTGGACACTGCTGTCCATAGGCGTATACATGGCTCATGACATCGTGACGGACAATTTTCTCCCGCTCCCTTGCGACATCATAGTTAATGTCCTCTGCATGTGCCTTTAATTCATCGATCTGTTCCTGTGTGATAGCAAGACCCAGCTCCTTTTCGCTTTCCGCCAGGGCAATCCACAGCCTTCTCCATGTACGGAATTTCTTGTCATTGGAGAAAATGCGCTGCATCTCTTCACTGGCATAGCGCTGTCCCAGAGGGCTTATGTATCTGTCGTTCATCTGAAAACATCCTTTCTATGTATTCGTTTGTTGTTCAATTATTTAATTCCCAGTCTTCTGTATACTTCCTGATATGCATCCTCAACATTTCCGAGGTTTCTTCTGAAACGATCCTTATCCAGGTGATCATGCGTATGAATATCCCAGAAGCGGCAGGTATCCGGTGAAATCTCATCAGCTAACACAATGCCGCCCTTAAAACGTCCAAACTCCAGCTTGAAGTCAATCAGCTCGATATCAACCGCTGCAAAGATACTCTTCAGCTCTTCGTTTACAGCAAACGCCAGCCTTGTAATCTCATCGATTTCCTCCTGTGTGGAAATACCGACAGCAAGTGCCATGTAATCATTGATCATAGGATCCCCCAGATCATCATCCTTATAGCTGAATTCCAGAATCGGGCATTTCAGCTCCATACCTTCCTTCAGTCCCATACGCTTTGCAAAGCTTCCGGCAACCTTGTTTCGGATAATAACCTCCAAAGGAACTATTTCCACTTTTTTAACGAGTGTTCTGCGATCATCCAGCTCCTCGATCAGGTGTGTAGGAATCCCTTTATCCTCCAGCTTTTTAAACAGGAAGTTCGTCATTTTGTTATTAACAACGCCTTTTCCGAGAATCGTACCTTTTTTCTGACCGTTGAATGCCGTCGCATCATCCTTGTAATCTACGATGACCTGATCCGGATTTTCTGTTGCGAATACTTTTTTTGCTTTACCTTCGTACAGCATTTCTAACTCTTTCATTTTGTTCTTTTCCTCCTGCTAGTTAACATTAACTTCAGCGCAAGAATGGGCAGATTCTGCCTTTTTTTCTTACCATATTATTATAGGTCAGCCCCTCATGCAAGTCAAGAATGCGCAGGACATTTGAAAACATTTTTCAAGCCCAGACAGCATGCCTGTAAATTTCTTACGCATCCATAGAAAAACTTCACCAAAACAGCTTTTTTTCCTGTATAATAGAGAGGTGTTTTAAACATATGCAGGGTGGACATCCTATAAATAGATACTATGGATTGATTTTCCCTGCGGGGTATATACAGGAGGCTGATTTATGACGACGTTTGCAATACTGATAACAAAACTGGCCGGTGCTATGCTGCAGCTGATTCATCGCGGCGGCTCGCTGCCCGGACAGATCGGGCTGAAGCTGTGTCCGGATATACTGAAAAAGCTGCGCATTGACTGTCCATTGATTCTGGTAACAGGAACCAACGGCAAGACTTCTACCAGCAATATGATAGCCGCTATGCTGGAGCAGGAGGGTCGCACTGTCGTAAACAATCGGAAGGGCGACAATCTGAAAGAGGGAATTACGACGGCTTTACTGATGCACACAACGCTAAGAAAACGGGTACAGGGGGATGCTATTGTTTTGGAAGTGGATGAGCTCAACATTCCTTTCATTATGAAGAACCTGAAAGCAGATGCTCTGGTTGTGACAAACTTTTTCCGAGATCAGCTGGACCGTGCCCGGGAGATGGAGCAGCTGATTGTTAAGCTGGAGCAGGCGATTTCCGATTTCGAGGGAACTCTTATTTTAAATGGCAATGACCCCAATGTAGTACGGCTGCACGATGCGGCACCGAAAGCATCCATGCTTGCATTCGGTATGGAGCGCTGCTCCTTCAGCAGTGAAACAACAGGGGAAGCAAGTGAAGGCAAGTTCTGTCCACGATGTGGAAAAAGACTGGAGTATGCATTTTATCAGTATTCCCATATCGGCGTATTTCACTGCAGCGGCTGTAATTTCCAAACACCGAATCTGGATGCGGCAGGAGTGGTGGAAAGCATTCCAAAACGCAGTTTCCGCTATGAAGGCAAAGCATTCAGCGCACCGCAGGGTGGATTGTATACCATGTATAACTGCATGGCTGTTCTGGCAGTCGCAAAGCTTTTGAAAGTGGATACAAGGCATGCTGCAGCGGCTTTTACTCACATCAAGGTACCGGATGGACGAAATGAAGCATTTACATATAAGAACCACACCTGTGTGCTGAATCTGGTAAAAAACCCGACGGGAGCCAATGAGGTCATGAAGGTGATCGAAGAGGACGAAACCGAAAAAAGCATCCTCATTGTATTAAACGATAATGCACAGGATGGAACGGACGTATCCTGGATCTATGACACCTTTTTCGAGAAGCTCATGAAGAATACTACAAAGCGTATCATTGTTTCGGGCAGTCGCTGCTATGACATGGCACTGCGTTTAAAATACGGAGGCTATACAGGAGCGCTGGAGGTTCAGGAACAGATGAAGGAGGCTGTAACAGCTCTTCTGAAATCAAATGAAACCATGTATGCGATAGCGACCTATACCGCCTTGCAGCCGGTACGCAATCTGCTGCTGACTCAGGGTGTGCAGGAACGAAAAGGAGGCGCATGATATGGAGCTGAATGTATGCTGGATGTACCATGATATTATGGATCTCTATGGTGATAAGGGAAACATGATGGTTTTACAGAAACGCTGTGAGGAGCGCGGTATCAGCATCACCATTGATACCCTGTCCATTGGAGATCAAAGGGACCTTCGCGCGTATGACCTTCTTTTTCTGGGTGGGGGCGCCGACAAGGAACAGATGATGCTGATCGATGATTTGCTTTCCAGAAGGGAAAATATTCGTGAGGCGATGGAGCAGGGGACCTTCGTTCTATTGATTTGCGGCGGTTATCAGCTGTTTGGACAATATTATATCAGTGCAGATAACGAAAAAATTGAGGGGCTGAAATTTTTCGATTATTATACGACTACCGGCAGCAATGGAACACGCTGTATCGGCAATATCGCCATACGCTGCAATCTGGATGGTCATGAAATCACTGCTGTTGGCTTTGAGAACCACGGTGGCCAGACCTGCAATGTAGCAACACCGCTGGGGAAAGTCATCAGTGGCTATGGAAACAGCTTTGATAGTGGATATGAGGGTTTTTATAACGGAAGTGTACTTGGCACCTATATGCACGGCCCGCTTTTCCCGAAAAACCCAGAAATTGTCGACTTTGTTATCTATAAGAGCCTGAAAAAGAATCATCCGGATGTTCAGCTGGAGGATCTCATACAATTGGATGACACACTGGAACAGAAAGCAAAGGAAGCTATGCTAAAACGGCTTCAGGTGCAATAACCGGAATAACCGATATCTTATAGGAAATATAAGAGTCGGTTTTCTTATTCCCTTTAAATATTATGTTAATCTATATATATAATATAAAAACAGTTGATAAACATAATATTAGGTGTTATAATTCATGCGAGGAGACGATACTTGTCCCATTGTCACTCAAAAGGAGGTTGTCATGCAACCTCTTTTCACAATGAAGGCACAAAGACACGTCGAAATGAAAAGCTGAGAACCTTATGCTTACTTACACATTCTGCCGGCTTCTCTATCTGTTGAAGCAAATAAACGGATACTGGTTGGTGCTATGTATAGGAATATCAAATGAACAAAAGAGGTGCTGTTATGGCTAAGGAACATAATTTTTTTAAAATGGAAATGCTGATTCTCCTTATATTAAAACAGGGGAATTGTTACGGCTATGAGCTTGCCGGTATTCTGAAGAAGCAGACAGAGGGGATTATTGATATAAAGATGGGTACCCTGTATCCCATTCTCTATAAGCTGGCTGATGATCACTGCATCACCGGTATGGAGGTAAGGGAAGGACGCAGAACAAAAATCATTTACAAGCTAGAGCCAAAGGGAGAAGCTTTGCTGGTAACTTTGCAAAAGCGTTATACAGTCTGGGTTCAGGCAATCGATATGATTATGAAGGGAGCATAGGGACATGGCTGGTAAAGAAAGATACAAACGGGAAATTGCGATGCTGTTCCCTTATATGTCAAAAAAGGAGAAAATGTTTTTAAATAACTACATGCAGAATATCGAGGATGCAGAGTATAAGGATATCGTAAAGGAATGGGGAGCACCGATTGCAGTTGTGCATTCCTATATTGAAGCACAGGATACAGAAATCATCATGAAAAAGTTAAACAGAAGAAAGCTTTTAAAGACATTTTTATCTGCTGTTTTATTCCTGATGACTGCAACACTTGCAATCTATACGTATTTTCTAAATAAATCCTATCAGGCCGTACGGGATACGGTTCCCAATGAAATCAAGGAGACCTTGATTATTGAAGAGTAACCTGATGGAGCAGCGTTACTTGTTAATTAGAAGAACCCGATTTTGCTGTTCTTCTTTTTCGTTTACAAAGTACGCAGATTCTATTAAACTTAAAACATTACATAATATACATTATGCGAAGTAAAATATAATACATATGTATCCAATGTATTCAAGATCAGCCATCATTATCAATTACAGACCATAATGAAGCAGTTGGCAGCTTGTATACCACTTTGGGTAACTTATCGGCATTTCATTGCATTTCTGCTGTGTGCCCTTTATACTGAAATCAACAGGAGGAATACAGGATGAAGCTTACCATACTTCAGGATGACGCAATAGCAGAAGATGAAATCATCATCAGAACAGCAACACGTCATCCGCGCTTAGAAAGACTGATAGATTTGATAAAGCAATACAGCATCACCTTAAAGGCTTATCACAACAATCGGGAATATTATCTTCCCATAGAGACTATTTACTATATTGAATCTGTTGATGGAATCACATATCTGATAACGGAGAAGGATTCCCTGTTATGCAGAATGTCTCTTCGCGAGATTGAGGATAGTGTTCAGCATACCTCGTTTTGCAGGATAAGCAAGCATATGATTGTAAATACAGCACATCTGAAGGCTGTAGAATCCTATGCTAACCATCGGCTGCTGCTGGTGCTGAAGAATGACGATAAAGTACTTGTAAACAGAAATTATGTAGAGCATCTGAAAAAACAGATAAAAAAATTATAGGAGGATGAATATGAAAAGCTTTTTAAAAAATTATGTGCCCTATGGATGCATGTGCTTCACTGCAATCTTACTGATCAATGCATGTTCTGCTTTCCTTCACAATACACCACTTATTCTGGATGCTGCCAGCCTGCTTAGGGATTTTGGAATATGTATGCTTCTTATCATAGCCGATTACGGTATCAATGAATACATGGAATTCAAAACATACCGAAGCTTTGTCATAACAGAATTTCTCATACTCACAGGAATTTTCCTAATCCTGAACAATGCGGGACACCTGGATACTCTTCAGGTACGCTCCATCATTTCCCAAATTCTGAGTATGGCTGTGATTCTGGGGACAATACGCCTGTATATCGCCTATAGCTTTCGAAAGGAAATAGATGATCTGAATGAACATCTGAAATGAAACATGTTGATTTATTATTTTCGCCAGGAATACTCAAAGTGCCTGTTTCCTACATACAGCATGTGGATACAGGCACTTTTATTTATATTTATCTTTCTTATACAACTTATTCTTTGGTACGTTTGTTCACCAAGAGCTATTGAGCTTCCATAAGGTTTTTCATCTGCATAAGAAAATCCTTCTGATTATCCTCTTCACTTTTTGTTGGATCCTGTGCTTCATACAAAATACAGGGCAGTTCATGACAGTGTCCGCAGTGCTTTAGCTTCTTACTTTTCTTACAGCATTCATAAATATCACAAACATCTCTATCCTCCACATATTGCAGCCAGTATGGCTTCCCTTCCAAAGCCTTACATCCAAGGCAGATGTCCGGATAATGCTCACATGCATCACACTGAACACCACAAACACTCATAGTTCTTGTTTTTACAGCCTCCATTACAAGTTCTCCTTTCTACAGAATCTGGTTTAACCTCTACCCTAACCATACCATAGATAGGTACATATTGCCATCCTTTTTCACGATTACTCTGTTTTCCTTGTACTGACCTCTGCATAGCATAATGTAATGGATGTCTCTGCGGGAACGATTTTCTTATAATAACGACCCTCCTCATCTCTATACTCTGAAATTTTTGTGGAAGAGGTATTGAAAAATTCTCCCGATTCCTGTTTTCCGTCACGATTGATAAAGCTTTGCCACAGTACCACATAGGTATCCTCTTGAGAAGGGGGTATCTCTTTTATGAAATCCTCCTGCGGCATATAAAGAACGGTAGAATCTGAAGCCTTTTCAATCGTCAATGCTTCCGAGAAGGCATGAATATCATAGTTCTTTTTCATATCCTGAAAATCTGCAGGATTTGCTTTCCCCTTGTAAATATTCACCGTATCGTTTGTATCTCTGCCATATTGATCAAACGTGTAATAACAGATCTCACCAACGAAACGTGGTGTATAGTCTGTATGATACTCTTCCCCATTCGTGATTAAAATAGAATCTTTCAAATCCTTGGCGAATTTCTTTTGTAAATCTCTGTAAATGAATATGCCATCATCACTCAGATTATCGATGAAGGATATTTCATTTTTTGCAAGCTCATGCAAGAAATCACTTTCCCCATTTTTTGAAGTAAAATTCAATAGAATGAGATTGGTACGATTGAGATCTTTTCGATGCTGCAGCGTTTTTGGCTCGGGTTCATCCACCGTATATAGCAGCGTCTTACTATACATATCTTTCATAAATGCATCTATATCACCGCCATCATACTTTATTTCCTTTGGAAAGACATTCTGATACCATGCTCCTTTATACTGGAAGAAAACATCAAACGCAGAAATATGCAGGTCTGTGTCCAATTTCAACGAAGCTTCAATTCTCTTTCTGTATGCCTCTTGCAGCTCCGGCATCTGATAGTCATCACTTCCATCCTGATTGTTTTCATCTGTGTAGACATTTACTGTAAACGATCTTTCCTGATACATCATTTCAACCCATGCTGTACCATCCGGTTTCCGTTTGAGCCTGGGAATTGGTGATGCATCGCCATATCCCAGATGGGTTTCTTTTACAGTTGGCTGTATACCGTATTTATCCTTCATATAAAGAAGAGCATTGGCTGTTCCCTGTTGTTTTTCCCTATCCAGCTCCTGTTTCTCCTCTTTGCTGGTACAGGCACTCATACAAAGAAACATCAGCAGAATCAATAAGCATTTCTTCACCATAGACGGCCTCTCTTTCTAAATCCGGTTATTTTTTCGTACGCTGTTTATCAGCTAAATTATACCACATGCCCTTATCAGTGAACAGCAAAGTCAAAAATGCCTGATCTTTGTGCAGCTGCTTCCATCATCTGGCTGTATGCTCATCCGTAAATATTTTCCAATATCTTTCTATGATTCACGCAAAACAAAAAGCTGTCATAAACCTTCCCTTTATTCGTGAACCCTGAAGGATTCAGAAGCTGACCAAGACACGAAAAAAGAACCCCAAAGGATTCTTTCAGTCATCATCTCTTCTTCCCAGTACCATAAGCAGGATACGTAAGATTTGTGCGAGAGTGGAGAGCACTGCTGCAACATAGGTGAAGGCTGCTGCACGAAGCATTCCCTTCACATCATAGCGCTCCTGTTCGCTGATCATGCCATACATGGCTAGCTGTTTCACAGCCCGGCTGCTGGCATTGAATTCCACCGGCAGCGTCACAATCTGAAACAGCAGAATGATACAAATCATAGCAATACCCGCATACAGAATAACCGGTGTGGAGGCAAACAGAAACAAGCCGAGCACAAGCACGACCCAGCCAAGCTGGGAAGCAATATTTGCCATCGGCAGCAGCCGGTTTCGCAGACCGATCGCCCCATAATGCTCCTTATGCTGAATGGCATGTCCTACCTCATGAGCGGCAACACTGATAGAGGCAATGGAGGCGTTGTAGAAGATATCCGGAGATAGACGCACAACATGATGGACAGGATCATAGTGATCCGATAGCATACCGCCCTTGGCTACCTCTACACGGATGCTTTGCAGATTGTTCATATCCAGAATTCTGCGGGCAACAGCCTCTCCAGTCAAACCATGCTCGTTCGGAATTCTCTTATATTTGTGATAAGCAGCCTGTACACGGGACTGGGCAAGCATTACAACTGCGAATGCCAGAATATACAGAAAATACTGAGACATATACGAATTATTAAACATAGGTATCCTTCCTTTTCAATATGTATGTATTAGTTATTATATCACAACTGCAGATGAATTATCAGCAGGTTTGCATAAAGTTGCAGGAAAGCGAATGCTTTGGTCTTTGCTTATGAAAATATGAAAAAAAGGATATCTGTATAAATGATCCCAGACATCCGTTTTTAGCCTACTATTTTACTGCTTCCTTCAATGCTTTTGCAGCTTTGAATTTCGGCGCTTTTGAAGCGGCGATTTCAAGAGGTTCCTTAGTTGCAGGGTTGATTCCCATACGTGCAGGACGTTCGCTGATTTCAAATTTTCCAAAACCAGAGATATCAACTTTTCCGCCTTCAGATAAAGTCTTTGCAATTTCATCGAAAACAGTTTCTACTGCTACAGTTGCATCTTTCTTTGTCATTTCCAATTTCTCAGCAACGACTTCTACTAAAGCTTTTTTATTTAAAATTTCACTCATGTTCATTACCTCCAACATAGCTATATGATACCATCTGGAAGCGTATATTTCAACATTTTTCTCAAAAAAGATGGTTTTAAAATCCCCATTATTTCTGCGGTTTTCAAATGCCGTTATTTCTAGAGAACGATGGCGATGACATTGCCTTTTCCCTTATTTACAAGTTTTGTAAGAATGTCCTGCAATCTTGCTCTGGCTGCTTCCGGTATCATGGAAAGCTTGGCATTGAGACCGTCACGGATCAGATCCGACAGCTTGCGTCCGAAGATATCGCTGTCCCAGATGCTCTGATCATCATTTCCATCATCCCGCAGCAGATAACGAATCAGCTCTTCACTTTGCTCCTTACTGCCGATAATCGGCTCAAAGGTGCTTTCCACATCCACCTTGATCATATGAATGCTTGGGGCGATTGCCTTCAGCTTCACACCATAGCGGCTGCCCTGCTTCACAACCTCCGGCTTGCTGAGCTGAATATCCTGCAATGAGGCACTCGCAAAGCCGTATCCGGTCTGCTTGACCATTTTCAATGCACTTTCAACTGCATCATATTCCCGCTTCGCCTTGCTGTAATCCTGCATGAGAGATATCAGCTCCGCCTTATCCTTTATCTCGTGACCGATGATTTCCTTCAGTATTTCATTATACAGCCCAGGCTTTACAGTGATGTCCACATTGACAATCCCCTGCCCTGTATCAATGGTGGCAAGATTGCTGCCGTCGATATACTCATTTTCATTTAACACATCGGTGATATTTTCCACCTCGCGAAGACGGTCCACGCTGGACATGCTTTCCTGAATCGTATCATGGAAGCTTTTCTTCAGCCAGTGATCATCGCTCAGTACTGCAATCCACTGCGGCATGTTGATATTGATCTCCGATACCGGGAATTCATACAGAGCCTCCCGAAGGATATCATGAACATCCTCCTCACTCATATGGTTTACTGCAATTGCAAGTACCGGTACCTCATATTTTTCCTTAAGCTTGTCCACGACAGCCTTGCAGGCCGGAGAATGCACATCCGCACTGTTGACAACGACAATAAACGGCTTGCCAATCGACTTGAGTTCATCAATGACCTCTGCTTCAGCTTCGATATAGGCTTCTCTTGACAAATCGGAAATCGTACCATCCGTCGTCACAACAATGCCGATTGTGGAATGATCCTGAATAACCTTTTGTGTACCGGTCTTGGCAGCCTCGTTGAATGGTACCGGTTCATCATTCCAGGGGGTACGTACCATACGGATTCCATCCTCATCCTTATAACCCTTTGCTTCCGGTATAACATAGCCTACACAGTCCACCAAACGGACATTCACGGTAAATCCGTCATCAAATTCGATTGTTGCGGCATTATTCGGCACAAATTTCGGTTCGGTGGTCATAATCGTTTTACCGACTCCTGCCTGCGGCAGTTCGTCAATCATGCGTGATTTCTCAAATTCATCACTGACATATGGAATGACTGCTTTTTCCATAAACTCCTTGATGAAGGTTGATTTGCCGACGCGTACAGGACCCACGATCCCTAAGTATATATCGCCACCGCATCTTTGTGCTATATTCTTTAAAATCTCTGTGGTATTCATTGTTTGTCCTCCCTTAGTCATTCTAAACTTATGATGAATTGAGGTACTTTATGACTAAACAGACAAAAGAAGAAAAAGAAAAACAGATGGATTTCACCTGTTTCTCAGTAATTGCTCAACAACGCTTTCCAGGACATCATTGCAGGCACCGCAGACAGTTCCTGCTCCGGTAGCATCCTGCACCTCCTGGAAGCTGGAAGCACCTGCCTCAATTGCCGTTTTGATATCACGAACAGAGACACTCATGCAGGTACATACAATATCTTCATCATGCATATAGCTCACACCTCACTGTCTACTAGGATACCCGTTTTCGAAAAAGACATACAGCATTCCCTGAAAAAGGAACTTCCACAAAAAAAGGAAGAGCCGAAGTCATCGATTTCGGCAATCCTCCTGTTAGGTAAATGCTTGCTGATTATGTATATTGTAATTACTCGGCAGTACCCACATCACTCAGTGTCAGACCCTTGTTTTGTTCCAACGCCCACTTGATGCCCCAATTATTCATGAAAATAATCAGATTTCTACCCTTTAAATCACGTACACGCTTGGAATCACTGGTAAGATTCAGCGTATTCGGATCCAATGCCTGATCATCGATCCAGCGAACGCACTGGAACGGCAGAATTTCGAGCTTGATATCGACATTGTATTCACTTTTTAAGCGCTGTTCCAGCACCTCAAACTGCAGCACGCCGACACCGCCGACGATGATTTCCTCCATTCCGATATTGATTTCCTGAAATACCTGAATGGCACCTTCCTGTGCAATCTGCGTAATTCCCTTTGTAAACTGCTTCCTCTTCATGGTATCCTTTTGCGTAACACGGGCAAAATGCTCCGGCGCAAAGGTTGGAATCTTTTTAAATTCAAACTTCATGGAGGGATCGCACAGCGTGTCTCCGATGGAGAAAATGCCCGGATCAAACACACCGATCACATCCCCTGCATATGCCTCTTCGACAATTTCACGATCCTGTGCCATAAACTGCTGCGGCTGTGAAAGCTTGATTTTACGGTTTTGCTGCATATGCATAACCTCCATTCCCTTTTCAAATCGTCCGGAACAGATACGCATAAAGGCAATACGGTCACGATGTGCCTTATTCATGTTTGCCTGAATCTTAAAGACAAAGGCAGAAAAGCGCTCATCCATGGGATTGATTTCTCCCTGTGAGGATTCTCTTGGCAGCGGAGAGGTTGTCATATCCAGAAAATGGGAAAGAAACGGCTCCACACCGAAATTCGTCAGTGCACTACCAAAGAATACCGGTGTCAGCTCTCCCTTTGAAATAAGCTCCTGATCAAATTCAGTGCTGGCGATGTCCAGCAGCTCACTATCCTCACGCAGCTGCTCGAAGAAATGATCGCCCAGTACGCCACGGAAGGTTTCATCCTCCAGCGTACCTTCGCTTACCTCCGCAGCCTTCTGTCCGTGATCGCCTCCATGAAAGGCGATGATACGGTGATGATCACGTTCATAAACGCCTTTGAATTCTTTTCCGGAACCGATTGGCCAGTTCATGGCATAGGTGGCGATTCCCAGTTCACTCTCGATATGCTCCAGCAGCTCAAACGGATTCATGGCAGCACGGTCCATTTTGTTGATAAAGGTAAATACCGGTATCTTTCGCAGCAGACATACCTTGAACAGCTTCTTCGTCTGTGCCTCAACACCCTTGGATGCATCGATCACCATAACGGCAGAATCGGCAGCCATCAGGGTACGATAGGTATCCTCCGAGAAATCCTGATGTCCCGGGGTATCCAGAATGTTGATACAGAAATCATTATATTCAAACTGCAGCACAGAGCTTGTGACGGAAATACCTCTTTGCTTTTCGATTTCCATCCAGTCACTGACCGCATGCTTGTTCGCTTTTTTTCCCTTTACACTTCCGGCAGAAAGAATCGCCCCGCCATACAGCAGCAGCTTCTCCGTCAGCGTTGTTTTTCCGGCATCCGGATGGGATATGATGGCGAAGGTTCTCCGCCTTTGTATTTCATTGACATAATTCGTCATACAGCTTCCTCCTATAGTTCTATGTGAAACGATATTCTCGTATTTTTTCGTTTAAAGCAGTTCTCATCTACATGGTGATTCCTCCAGTTCCGTTAGATGACTAGCGTTTTTTATTATAGCATATTCCCACGCTTAAAATCCATAAAACCAAAAAAAAATGACGCTGTTTCAGCATCATTATTTCATTTCATGCTTCAAATCACGCAGCATCAAATCCCTTGCGGACTGCTGTGGTTTCTTGTCCTCATACAAAACCCGGTAAATTTCTTCCACAATCGGCATATCGATCTGCTTCTGCTTTGCTACCTCATAAACAACCTTGGCAGTACGTACACCCTCTACGGTCTTGGTGTTGTTCTCCCAGAAATAGCGGGCGCTGTTATGCGTTCCGATTTCATAGCCTGCCTGAAAATTCCGGGAATGTACACTGGTACACGTAACAATCAGATCACCGATACCGGTCAGTCCCATAAAGGTTTCGGCTCTGCCACCCAGAGCGACGCCATAGCGGATCATTTCCGCAAGTCCACGCGTAATCAGGGCAGCCTTGGTATTATCACCATAGCCAACACCACTCAGCACACCGCTGGCAACTGCGATGGCATTTTTCAATGCAACGCCGATTTCACTTCCAACCTCGTCATCTCCGCGGTAAACACGCAGATATTCATTCGAGAACAGCTCCTGTACGGCACAGGCATCCTCTTCACATAAGGATACGGCACAAATCGTTGTCAGCATGCGCAGGACAACCTCCTCTGCATGGCTGGGGCCGATCAACGATACGACGCTTTTCAGTTTATCCTTCGGCATAAAGCGACGAATGACATTGGACATGCGCTCATTTGTCTGCGGATGAAATCCCTTGGAGGTATTTACGACAATTACCGGCTTTTCAACAAGCGCTCCGATTTTTATACACAGTTCTTCCACAGCGATGGTCGGAACGGATAACACAAGAAGATCCGCATCGCGAACAACGTTGAGGTCGCATGTTGCCTTCAGGCTTTCATGCAGTGTCACATCCGGGAAAAACCGGGTATTTTGATGCCGCAGATTGATATCGTCTATTTCCTTGGGATTCTTTCCCCATAATACAACCTCTCTTGCGTTGTCAACAAGCACCTGTGCAAGTGCTGTCCCCCAGCTTCCGCTTCCGATCACAACTGTCTTCAACATGATCACCTGTTTCTTTCTCTGGCTAATATTCTAAGTGTGGTTCCGGTAAATCCGAACGCCTCCCGCAGTCTGTTTTCCAGATATCGCTTATAGCTGAAATGCAGCAGCTCCGGATCATTGACAAACAGCACAAAGGTCGGTGGAGCCACGGATACCTGAGATGCATAGTAAATCTTCAGACGCTGTCCCTTGTGCGTTGGCGGCGGCGTCATCAGCTGCGCATCCATAATGACCTCATTCAATACATTGGTCTGAATCCGCAGTACGGAATAATCATGAACCTCGTCAATGACCGGCAGAATCGTGTGAATCCGCTGCTTTTTCAATGCGGATACAAACAGGACCGGTGCATAGGATAAATACAGAAACTGTGCACGGATCTCCTTTTCAATGGTATGCATGGTCTGCTCATCCTTCTCTACGGCATCCCATTTATTGTATATGATAATAACACCCTTACCTGCCTCATGGGCATATCCGGCAACGTGCTTGTCCTGATCCCGGATACCTTTTTCTCCATCGATGACTACAAGTACGACATCACTTCGTTCAATGGCACTCATGGCACGCAAAACAGAATATTTTTCAATGTTCTCATAGACCTTGCCGCGCTTTCGGATTCCGGCTGTGTCAATGACAACATATTCCTTGCCTTCCCGTTTGAATGGTGTATCTATGGCATCTCTGGTAGTGCCCTCGATATTGGAAACAATGACACGCTCCTGGTTTAAAATCGCATTGACAAGGGAGCTTTTTCCCACGTTTGGACGACCGATAACACAGAATTTCGTCATGCCGTCATATTCGTTTTTCTCTTTTTCCGGTAAAGCGTGGATAACTGCATCCAGTACATCACCGATACCGATACCATGCGCACCGGATACTGCCAGCGGATCCCCGAGCCCCAGACTGTAGAATTCATAGATTGCATCATTCTGTGCAAAATCATCCACCTTGTTGACGGCCAGAATGACCGGCTTTTTTGTTTTATGCAGCAGTCTTGCGACATATTCATCATCATGGGTCAGACCATCCTTGCCGCTTACGACAAATACAATGCAGTCTGCCTCATCAATAGCGATTTCCACCTGCATGTTGATTTCCGTCTGAAAATCCTGATTTGCAAGCTGAATACCTCCGGTATCAATTACCCGGAATTCTCTGGTCAGCCATTCCGCTTTCCCATAGATACGATCCCGGGTTACTCCCGGTGTATCCTCCACAATACTTTTACGTTCACCGATAATTCGGTTAAAAATCGTTGATTTACCGACATTCGGACGACCAACGATGGCTACAATTCCATTTATCATATGTTGACTTCAGCTTGCGCTGAATGCACCTCCTATCATGAAAGGGTAGGAATATTCCTGCGTATTTCTTCAACAACCTCTGTAATCGTCATATTTGACGTATCTATTTCGATTGCATCCTCCGCCTTACGCAGCGGCGAGGTTTTACGGTTCATGTCCTGATAATCCCGCTGTTCGATATCACGGTAGATTTCATCATAATCCGCTTCCACATGCTTTTCCAGATATTCCTTATATCTGCGATCCGCCCTTGCCTTGACACTGGCAACCATGTAGATTTTCAGCTCTGCATCCGGTAAAACAACCGTACCGATGTCGCGTCCATCCATAATGAACCCCTTATCTCGTGCCATCTGCTGCTGCAGCGCCACCAGACGCTCTCTTACCTTAGGATGTGCAGAAATGCTGCTGGTAAGCATGGATATTTCATTTTCGCGAATCTGCTTGGATACATCCTCGTTATTGAGATAGACATTTCCTGCCGGATCAAAGCTGATCTTCATTTCATCCAGCATGGCTGCCAGAGCAGCTTCATCGTTTGGATCGATACCGCGCTTTTTAGAAGCAAGCGCCGTACAGCGATACATCGCTCCGGTATCCAGATGTGAATAGCCCAGCTCCTTTGCCAGTATTTTGGCAATGGTGCTTTTACCTGCCGCACTCGGCCCGTCGATAGCGATATTTATTTTCATCTTTAAATTCCTCCAGCCTTCCATAAAGAATAAGCGATAAAGCCGATGATCACCAGCAATACCAGTATCAGAAAGCACAATACAAAATTCAACAGCTTATTGGTCTTCTCCACACCGTCGGAAAGGTCGGTCAGCTCATCCTCATATTCATCCATCTGTACACGCAGCTGCTGTGTTTCCTCCAGCAGCTTTTTATGCAGCACCGCCTGCTGCGGCGCATCCTTTTTCACAGGTATCTCATCTTCATCCTCAAAAGCATCCTCCATCATAGCTGGCTGAATGATTTTTTTAGCAGGACGCTGCGGACGCTGCTCCGGCTGCGGTGCATATTCCTCGACAGCTTCCACAGCTGCTGGCTGTGGATGAAAGGATTCCACAACAGGGGCTTCCTCCAACACCGGCTCCTCATATTCGACATCTTCAGCTTCTGCACGATAAGCTGGAGTTTCTACAGGCTCCTTTGTAAAGCGCATATCCGATTCCGGCAAAGGGGCTTCCTCCTCCTTTAACAGATTTTGTACCTGCAGGGCGATATCATCCCGGCTCAACACGGTTTTCTTTGGCTCCTCCGGCTGCGGTTCATCCTGTATTTCCTGTATGTAATGGGATCTTTTTGCACGGTTTGCCGCATTCAGCTGATACAGAATATCAGCCTGTGTGTTATCGCTCTCTCTGGTACCCTTGCGAATATTATATTCTCTTACTTCCTTAATGAAATCATCCAGATATTCATTGGTAAAGGTATCATCTACCGGCGGCTGCTCCAGCGGCTCCTCTTTCTTTTCCCGAACCGGAGTATATTCCCCATCCTCTTTGATATCCACCTTTTTGAAGATAGATGAATCGAATTTCTTTAGGGTTTCCTCCTGCTCCAGCGCACCGTTTTCCTCTGTGTGCAGAGTTTTATCTATATTATTATCAGTTTCAATGGATTTTCTCAATTCCGCATATTTTTTTACTCTTGATAGCTTTTCCATCCGATTACCTCCCAATCTAACAATCATTATAACAAAAATAAAGGTTCTTGGATACGTATATTCCTTAAGAAATCATACTTTTTGAAAACGATTTGCAAAAGAAAAGCTGCATGGGCAGCTTTTTAGTCTTTTGCTCTTCCGGAATATTTTCCATCAGACGTGTTTACCAGCACCATTTCATCCTGATTGATGAACAGCGGCACCTTGATTTCCAGTCCGGATTCCAATGTGGCATTCTTGCTTGCGGAAGTAGCTGTATCACCCTTGACAGCAGGCTCGCATTCCACGATCTGCAGCGCCACCTTATCCGGCAGGATCACACCGAGAATTTCACTTTCAAACATGGAAATATTAACGTTGTCATTCGGCTTCATGAAGTTCATTTCCCATTTCAGACGATCCTTAGGAATCTCAATCTGCTCATAGGTTTCATTATCCATGAATACCAGTGCATCATCCGTATCGTACAAATACTGCATCTCTTTCTTTTCAATGTGTGCAGGTGTGATTTTATCTCCACCGCCCCATGATAATTCTACATTTGATCCCGTTCTCAGGTTTCTGACTTTCGCCTTTACCACCATTGCGGAACGAGCTGTTTTATTCTGACTCTGTTCCAGCACAACGAAGATTTCTCCATCCTGCTGAATTGTCATACCAGGTTTTAAATCATTGGAACTGATCATAATACATTCACCTTTCCTTTATATTTTCTTATGTCCTATTCTATTTTATAGGATTTGACGCATTTGTCAAATTTTTTATGAAAAAAGTCTGATTTTTCACATCAGACTTTTAAAACGGATACTGTCCGCATACAGCATAAAGGCTATAAATGTTGTAAGATACAAATACCAGAAGGTTGTAAAATCAAACAGCTCCTGCCGCCATTCAAAATAGCCAAGAAACAGCAGGACGATCACCAGCGTCAGCAAAAAGTCCTTTCCTTCCAGCGCCTTACAGTTTGCCTCGCGATAAAACAGCCTGCCAAACAGCAGCAGCACAGCATACAGTGGAACCAGCATATAGGCTGTTTCATTCATAATCAGCAGCAGATTTCCAAGTCCTGCAAATGCCAGAAACAACAGTGTGCTCAACCCGATCGTCAGCATGTAAACCACCTCCTTGTTAGTGTGGTTCTCACTGCTGTAAATATACAACGTCCTGTATGGTACCATCTGTACGATCAAAGAATATCTGCATATGCACGGTATTGCTTTTTTGCGTATAGGTCACAGCGATATGCTCCTCCTCTTTTGTAAAATGAAAGTATGTGTTTCGAAACAGTACCTCCCATTCCTTCGGCTGCTCTTCCTTCTGCGGTTCCTCCCATGTCTCGCTCTCTTCACCTTTTCTTTCTTTCATATCAGCTTCCGCATCAGCATCCGGCTTTAGAGTCTCCTGCAGATACCTGCGGCAGCTGTGAATTGCAAACAGGTCATAGGACTCCTGTAATCCACGTACGGCTGCATAGGCTGCAGCGCACTGTACAAGCAGGGTGACAAAGCAGAGGAAAATCAATAGCAGCAGCATGGCATACAGACTGATAAAGCCCTGTTCATTCACACGTAAGCAGTGCTTCTTCACGCTTTTCTTTCCGAACCCATGTGACATAATAGCATTCCTTTCTCTTTTGAAACTGCAGCGCATCCACATCCTGCAGAAAAATTTCATAGCCGCTTCTGCGCACCAGACGCCTGCGGTCATATTCCAGTGTCTGCTTCTTTTTTTGATAAATGAAGGAAAGGGTGTTCTCCTGTAAAGACAGCCTGCTGCTTTGTGCAAGCAGGAAGCGAAGCTGATACATGGCGATGCGGTCTTCACTGTAGTAGACAGGCTCCTGCAGCCTTTGCAATGCGGATACCACCGGCATCAGCAAAACACAGCTGACTGCAACACAGCTGAAGGCTACCAACATTTCCACCAGGGTGAAGCCACCGTTATTTCTGATAGGCTTCTTCCACTGCATCATTGTCATACCCCTTTCCTGTATCATGCATCGTATGTGTCATTCCCGCACACTGCAGGCAGAGCAGTGCCAGAATGCCCAGAATCATCAAAAGAAACAATGCCTCCATCAAAACGACGCCACGCTTATCGAACATCCATGCGCCCGCTTCCCAGCTGTGCCACAAGCTGAACAGTGGAGGAGGCACTGCGGCAGTTCAGCGTGAAGGCCTTTGAAATCGTTCCCTGTGCGGTATAGTGAAAGCTCATGGACGAACAGCTGGTGGACGACTGCAAAGAATAGATCTCACGATTACAATATACCTTACTACCCTGAATCTTTATAGGGATGCTTTTGTGTTCTCTTATCGCCTGAGCCTGGGCCTTTGTACAGATTTCACGTATCTGCTGCACATCCATACGCAGCAGGATGCGCTGCTGCCGCTTCAGCAGCGGTGTCACAAGCACCAGCACAGAGAGCAGAAGCAAAACAAGCAGCATTTCCACCAGGGTGAACCCGCTATCGCACGGCGGCCTGTCCATTGCTGATTTCAATGGTGTCTCCATTCGGGCATCGGCGCTGTGTATCCTTTAAATATCCCTTACTGATTAAATCGGACATACTTTTCGGCGGACTCAGATTCTCCACCTCATACAAAAGAATCTGTGCATTGGCAACCTCAATCAGTGCCTCACAGCCCTTGCTGCGTATGATTTTTTCCTTCTGCTGAATGTTGGGCAGCGTCAGCAGAAATACGAGTGCGATAATGGATAATACGATCATCATTTCCAGAATGGTAAAGCCTTTGTTATTTTTCATAAGTTCAATTCCTTTCCAATTTCTACATCTGTTCCAGCATTGTAAGCGGGATCAGCATAATCTGGTATACAAGCAAAACCACAACACCCACAAAGCTGTATGCAATGCATTGCACGGTGACTGCCGTACGCTTCAGCAGCCGCTCCCAGGTACGTTCCTGCTGCTGCAGCCCTGTCTGCAGCATACTGCACAAAGAACCGGTAGAGCTGCCAATGCGAAACGACTGCTTGAAGATATCGTTCAGCAGTACCTCACGCTCAATCACACAGAGGATATCCTCACCATTTTGCAGGCCGTTCATCAAATGCTTATGTAATTCACAAAACAGGGAGCCTTTTCGAATCTGCTCCAGATACTGCAGGGCGGTTCGTGTCGGTATACCCTGCTTCAGCAGTTCAACCATGTAGCCGGCGAACAGATAGGATTCCACATGGGATGCCAGCTTGCACAGGCGCGTGCTTCTTAAAATCAATGCATTCCGTATGGCAGGCTTATTTCTCAGATACAATGCACCAGCCAGTAAACACAGTGCGCAAACACCAATTAACCTGCAGCCTCCCTGCAGAAGACTCACACCGAGCAGCAGCCCTTGAAAGTCCTCCCCCTGATCAAAGCTTTGCAGCATTTGCGGAATGATGGCAGTGCTGAATACCAGCAGCATCACATAGGCAAACACAAAGATGGAAAGCGGATAAGCCGTTTTCTTCAAAAGACGGGATAGCAGATTCCGTTCAAAGTCATACAGCTGCAGGGAGCTGTCGATAGCCCGGCTCAGGGAGGTGATTTTCAGGAAGAAGGAAAGATGCTCAAAAAAGCGCCCTGTTCCCTGTGTTATCAAAATTTCCTCGATGCTGTGTCCCAGCTCCAGCTGTTCTCTGATTCTTGTGGTATCCTTGCCCAGCAGCTGTAAAGCCTCCAGATAGGGATAGCCGTTCTGCAGCAGATCATGCAGATAGCGCCATTCCTCATTGCGCATATGGAAGGTCGATGACGGCTTCCTCCTGTGCAACAATTCCTTTTGAAACAGCAAGCTGAATCTCCTGAAAAATATCACGATGCTGCTGAGGCAGCTGTTCCTCACGGAAGTAAGCATCCAGCTCATTTTGTTCCAGTATTTCATAAATACACACCCTTTCCTGCGTTCCCTTTTTCTTGTACAGACGCTGTGCACAAACAGCACTCAGTGTATGATACAGTTCCTCCCTGCGCAAGCCGAATTCAAGCAGACGCTTGATTGCCTCACTGCAGCATTTGGCATGAATCGTTGTAAATATCAGATGTCCGCTTAATGCGCATCGAAGCAGCATACGTGCCGTGGATGGATCACGTATTTCTCCAATCATGATAACATCCGGATCATGACGTAAAAGCTCCTTGATTCCTTCCTCATAGGTAAAGCCTCCTGCCTCATTGATCTGCAGCTGCAAATAGCTGTCATCAAAGATTTCAATAGGGTCCTCCAGCGATACGACATGCAGTCTGTTCTCCTGGGCGATCCGCTTCAATATCGCGTGCAGGGTTGTCGTTTTCCCGCTGCCGGTGGGACCGCTCAATACGATGAGTCCGCTTCTTGTTTTCGTCCAGTTCAGAAAGCTGGCTGTCTGCTTGCTGTCTAAGCTCAGATCTTCCAGTGATATTTCTTTGTGGTTGTTCAGCACGCGCAGTACCGCTGTCTGTTTTTCAAGCGTCGGCAGCAGGGAGAAGCGAAAATACAGAAGCTCCTGACGAAACTCATACTGAAAATTTCCGCTTTGCGGCTGCAGAGTGTTTCCTAAATCCAGATTACTGATGTACTTCAGATAACAGAACAAGCCTTCATCAAATGCAGCGTTCTGAACAGTTTCCAGACCATTCCATCCGCGTACCTGTACATGCAGCCTGTGCTGCATCAATGTGAAGTGTACATCAGTAGCCCGCTTGCGTTCCACCATGTGCAGCAGCTGTTCAAATTTTTCCTTCATACTCTCACCTTCTTTCTATTTACATACTTCTATACGTTTCAAAATGGCAAAACTCCTAAATTATTCTCAAAAAAGGTAAAAAAAAACGAGAATTATCCCGTTTTCTTAAAAATGTATCATTTTAAATTCTTTTTCATGGTTTTAACCGCCGTCATATAGCCATGCTTTTCATAAAGCCTCTGAGCACTCCGGTTTTCCTGCAATACGTTTAGCTCCACATATTCCAGATGCCGTTCTCTGGCCCAGTGCTCCACCTCCTGCAGCAGGCGGTTACCGATACCAAGACCTCTGGCTTCCCGGCTGACCACCAGATCCATCAGTGTGGCATATGCATGCGGAATCACAAAGGAATCCGCCGGTGTCAGCTGCTTCATCACCAGTGCCAAACCGAAAATACAGGAATTTTCCACAGCCAGCAGGATGTCGCAATCCTCCAGCCGGATCATCGTTTTTAAAAACTCCTCATCCTGCATGCCCCGACAATAGCTGAAGGGCTGCAGTCTTGCCATGTCTGCATATAGAACCTCATACAGCCTCAGAATTTCCCGTATATGAGACTGCGTCGCCGTAATGATTGTCATAATCAGAACTGCAGATATGGGTTATAGCGAAATTCCATATCCAGCGTCGTATCCGGTCCGTGCCCCGGGTACACCTTCAGCTTTGAAGGCAGTGTTTCCCGTATCATCCGAAGCGTCTGCATCATTTTGGTATTGCTGCCGGTCGGTAAGTCCGTACGTCCGATGCTCCCCTGAAAGATGACATCTCCACAGATCAGATTATCATCCCACAGCAGCATGGTACTTCCCTCACTGTGTCCGGGGGCGTCGATTGCCTGAAGCGTAAAGGCACCGATGCTGTTTTTACCTGGCTTCAGCTTTGTTACCGGACTGTTCACAACAACAGGAGCCTGATAGGAGAAGTTCAACATCGGGTCCTGCAGCATCGCCATATCCAGCTCATTGATATAAACAGGACAGTGATATTTCTTAACAAGCGCATCCACACCGGCAATATGATCAAAGTGTCCATGTGTCAGCACAATCGCATCCACAACACCATTTTGTGAATCAATCGTTTCCTGCAGCTTGTGAGATTTGCTTCCGGGATCAACAATCAGTACATGATTCTCTTCCCACAACAGGTAGGTATTTACCTGCACCATACCCAAAACAAAAGTATCCATCTTTTTCATGTCAGTCACCGAATAAAAAAGACCGTAGTCGGCCCTTCTTATTTTTTCTCCTTATGTAAAGTTTTCTTGTTACAACGTGGGCAATATTTCTGAATTTGCATACGTTCTGGATTTTTACGTTTATTACGTGTCCCGATGTAGTTTTCTTCGCCACATTCTGAACATTTGAACGTGATTCTATCTCTCATGTTGTCCCTCCTCGTACTTGCTTGAAAATTATATCATACTCTTTACAAAAAAGCTAATACTTTTTGAAAAACTCTTTTAAAACTTCCGGCATGATATTGTAGGCGCACAGGTTTCCGGCAACGCTTTGATCATTTGTTGCAGATTCCGGTACGGAACAGGCAAATGCCACCTTGGCTTCCTTATCATATGGCGCATAGCCGACAAGAGAAGCGTTGGTATAATCTCCTACCTCGGCAGTACCGGTTTTTGCAGCTACCTGTACATCCAATGACTTGATAGGGTCGATTGCATGCTCTCCTGCAACCACCTCGCGAAAGCCCATCTGGATCGTTTCCAAATCCTCCTTGCTTCCCGGCAAAGCTGACAACACCTGTGTTTTATTTTCATATACTGTATAATCTGTATTTACTTCCGTTGCTGTATTAACCAGCTTCGGCTGTACCTTTTTACCACCATTGGCGATGGTTGCCGCATACTGCACAAGCTGAATCGGCGTATAGTTATCATACTGCCCGATGGAATAATCTAGTAATAATCCAGGATTCATAGTATTCCCTGTAAAGCCTTGTGCTTCATTTGGGACATCCAATCCTGTTTTTGTACCAAGACCAAACATGGAATAATAATTCCGCATCAGCTTGAAGGTTTTCTGCGCCATTTCATTTGTGATGCCCAGAGGCTGATTATATACATAATTACCGCCAGCTAATTTTATAACAGACTTAAACATATAAACGTTACTGGATACCACTAATGCACGGATCGAATTCACCGTACCATATGTGTTGAACGATCGCTTAAATGGTGTTCCCGCTATTTTCATTTCTTCATCCTGCTCGGTACTGTAGCGTGTCTGAATTCCCTGATCCAGCATCATATACACCGTAGCGCCCTTCACAACGGAACCGGACGCAAAGGCATCCAAATACGCACCACTGGAATAGTTCTGAATTTTCCCATCCTCATCCAGATATTTACCGCTCATCGCATAAATTTCACCGGTCTGAGGATTCATGAGGACAACGATCGCTTTCTTGAATTTTTCACGACCTGCTGTGCCTGCATACTTCTTTAATGTATCCTCCAGAATGTCATCAACCTTCTTCTGCAGCTCCACATCGATGGTAAGATGCAAATCATAACCATTCTTGCCGCTGCTTGTTTCATTCATAATGGCTGTACCATCGGAATCATACGATATCTCACTGACTCTCGGTGTGCCGCTCAGTAAATCCTCATACTGCTTTTCCAGACCGCTTTGCCCGACACGATCCGTCAGCGAATACCCCATCGCTTCGTAATAGGAGCGCAGCTCGGAGGGTACACCCTGCTTGGAGGTCGTAATACTTCCCAGCACATCACGCAGCGTATCCTTATATGGATATTCCCGCTTCCAGGAGCCTAGATTCACATCAAAGCCCCGGTATTTGTCTTTATTTTCCATCAGCTTTGCGACACTATCACTGTCCACATCCTCCAGAATCACCTTATTCTGATTGTTGGGCAGCTTGCGCATAGAAAGGTAAACTGAAAAAGCATCCTTTATATCATCATCCGCCAGCTCATCCACCATTTTCATCGTAATCCGGCTTCTGATTTTCTTTTCCTGTTCCTCTGCTGTCAGTGTTTCCTTCTCCTGTTCAGACAACAGGTTCTTCCCGGAGTCCTTATTTCCTTTTTCATCCTTATGTAGAAACATATACAAATCCTGATAATCCGAATTTGTCATGCCCTTGTGATCCACCTTAAAATCCTTGGCAAAGGTCTGTGCCAGCTTCCACTGCTCCTCACTTGTGGTATCCTTGGGAGGAAAGTAGACAATATTATGAGAGGAAACGGTCTTTGCAATGACCTTTCCGTTTCGATCTACCATCTCCCCGCGCGCCGTACTGTCCGTCTGCTTTTGCGATGAGTAATTTTCCAGCTTCGCTGCATAGTCCTCCTGATTTCTTATCTGCAGAAAAACCAGCCGTACAGAAACAACGGCAAAAATCAGACAAATGATAATACCGAAAATAAAGATGCGCCTGTTTACGATTTTAAAATAATCGTTCTGCGTCTTCAGAACATCAGAGCTTCTGCTTAATTTTTTTTGATCAAGATCTCGAAAAGGATTTCGTATCATGCGCACACCTCCTGCCCATTAGTATACCATAAACAAAATAGTGATTCCATACATTTGAAAATTTGTAAGATTTTCGTAATGGGGCAGCGGATTGCTTTTCGCAAGCGACTTCTGCTATAATGAAGACATGAGGTGAAACGACATGAAAAGAACGGAAACAAGAAGTATTCAGGTACGAGATATAACGATCGGCGGACAGAACAAAGTAGTTATTCAGTCCATGTGCAATACACGAACAAGTGACATAGAGGCCACCGTGGCACAGATTTTACAGCTGGAGCAGGTTGGCTGTGAGCTGGTGCGCATGGCGATTATAGATGAAGCGGATGCAGCTGCCATCACCGAAATCAGGAAGCGTACACATATCCCGCTCGTTGCGGATATCCATTATGACTATCGACTGGCCATCGCTGCAGTAAAGGCCGGCATTGATAAGATACGTCTGAATCCGGGAAATATCGGCAGCAAAGAAAATGTGAAGGCGGTTGTGGCGGTATGCAAGGAATACCATATACCGATTCGCATCGGCATTAACAGCGGTTCTCTGGAAAAGGACATTCATGAAAAGTATGGCAGACCTACCGCTGAGGGCATGATGGAAAGCGCACAGCGCCATGTGCAGATTCTGGAGGAGCTGGACTTCCATGACATCTGCCTGTCTTTTAAATCCAGTGATCCACTGCTTTGTATCGAGGCCTACCGCATGGCATCCACAGCCTTCCCCTATCCGCTGCATCTGGGTGTAACGGAAGCGGGCACCTTCATCGGCAGTGCAATCAAAAGCAGCATGGCACTGGGAACATTATTAAACGAGGGTATCGGTGATACGATTCGCATCAGTGTCAACGGGGATCCGGTGAATGAAATAACAATCGTCAAGCAGCTGTTAAAATGCTGCGGTTTATTGAAAAACACGCCGAATTTGATTGCCTGCCCGACCTGTGGCAGAACAGCGTGGGATATGCAGCCGGTTGTAAATGAAATGGAAGCCTTCCTGCAGACCATAAACTGTGATATAAATGTGGCGATTATGGGCTGTGCAGTAAATGGACCAGGAGAGGCAAAGCATGCGGATATCGCAATTGCCGGCGGCCGTAACGAGGGCTTGCTCATCAAAAAGGGAGAGATTATTGAAAAGCTGCCGCAGGAACAGATGGTGGCACGGCTGAAGGAAGAGATTCTGGCATTTGAAAAAGAACACAGCTGATATAAACCCACGGCATAAGTTCATGGCAATATCAATCTATACACCCCTTGCTTAGAAAAGTAAAAGAATTCACTGCTACCAATCATAACGGTAACACTGAATTCTTTTTTATGCATACTAAAACATATAATACAACATTTTCATTTCCCTTCGCAAAGAGAAACCTCCTTTTATGATATGTGTATTTGAAAGGAATGCAGCCTGAAAGTGTATTGAAAAGATGTACCTTTGCAATTGGGGTTTGTCCTATTCCTTTGCATTCTTGAACGGCCAATCAATTACAGATAACAGCCCATTTCAATGCGGACATTTTTTCTTTGTATATCCTGATTGCTTGCAATACTCAAATCACAGCCCAGAAACACGAAGCCGCTGCGCAGGTAGCATTGTATGGCAGGATCATTACAGGATTGCGTTTCCAGCAGAACGCAGCGGATATCACGCTGCATTGCCAGCTGTCTGGCATGCTCCAGCAAACGGGTAGCGCAGCCTCTTCCCCGATAGGCTGGCTCTATAAACAGATTGGTAATCCGCAATCTCTGTGTCCAATTCTCCATGCAGATTTCTAAAAGACCGGCAATCTGTCCATCCACACATACGCCATACAGCTCCGGCTGCTTTAGCCATTCACTGCCCCAAACATCATCAAAGCCGCAGGAAAGCGGTTTTGGTAAAGCCGTGCGCTGAAACATTACGCCAAAGCAAGCTGCGTCCTGACTGACGACTGCTTCATAAACATACGATGTCGTGTATTGAACCTTTATGGCTTTGCCACGATATGCGGCAATATCCAGTTCACATATATCCATATCAGATGCCTGCCTTGATTTTCTCCATAATCTGTTCATCAAACACACCGCTTCTCAGCATGGCGATTTCCTGACGGTATGGCGGATGATCCTCAACATACGGTGTTTCCAAGATCTTTACAACATCCTTTACACGTTCATTATGTACAATGGCATTCAGCTTTTCAAAACCGATTTCACCAAAGCCGATATTCGCATGCCGGTCCTTACGTGCTCCCTGTACATTTTTGGAATCATTGATATGCATACAGGCCAGACGTTCCAGACCGATAACAGCGTCAAATTCATCCAGCACCTTGTCAAAGTCGGACAGATCATAGCCGGCATCATGAATATGACAGGTATCCAGACAGACACGCAGACGATCACCGTATTTTGCATGATCCATCAGATAACGGATATGCGCAAAGCTATAACCGATTTCACTGCCCTTGCCGGCCATTGTTTCAATGGAAATCTGAACATCCTGAACATCCTGCATTGCCAGATCCAGACCCTCAACGATTTTCTTGAGACCTTCTTCTTCTCCGGCCTTCACATGACTTCCGGGATGCAGCACCAGAACCGTTGCATGCAGCGCCTGTACGCGAGCTATTTCCTTTTGTAAAAACTCCACGCCCAGCGCAAAGGTCTCTTCCCGTACACAGTTTGCCAGATTGATGATATAGGGCGCATGCACAATCATACTGCCTTCGTCAATCCCATGCTCCTTCATCAGGCTGTGTGCTTCCTCTATTTTCAGTTCCTGCATTGCTTTGCGTCGTGTATTCTGCGGTGCACCGGTATACAGCATAAACGCATTGGCGCCATAGCTGATCGCTTCTTTTACCGATCCTAGCACATAATCCGGCGCAGACATGGAAACATGACAGCCCAGCTTCATTCCTGTCCACCCCGTTTCTCCATGACCCTTTGCTTTGCACGTTCCTTTTTCTGCCGCTGAATATCCTCCTGAATCATTTGGCGGCGTGCCTTACGCTTCAGCTTTTCCACTTCCTGCTTCCGTTTCACCTTATAGCCCGGCTTCACCTTTTTCTTCTTTTTGGAAACGATTTTGGAAATTTCCTTTTCCAGCGGATCATCCTTTTTGACCTTTTTGCGATGCAGCGGCTCCAGCTCACTCCAGGTGCCGTTTTTCAGATTGCGATGCTTGAAGCCGACTCCCTTAACCTCCAGGGAGCGGATCATGGCATCATCCTGCTTTTTATACAGGGCATAGCAGATACCGTCCCGACCGGCACGTCCGGTACGTCCGCTTCGATGAATATAGTAATCCAGCTCCTTTGGAAATCCCAATGAAATCACATGAGAAATCCCTTCAATATCAATACCGCGCGCAGCGATATCCGTCGCTACCACATAGGATTTCTGTATATTTACCAAATCCTTCATCGCCTTTGTTCGCTCTCGCGGTGTCAAATCCCCGTGCAGCTCGATAATACCGTATCCGGCATCCCGCATCATCCCGGCAACACTTGCGGCCTGTGTTCTCGTGTTAGCGAAAATCAGACATACATAGGGTGTAAAGGTCGCTAACAGCTCCATCAGCTTTTCTTCATAGCTCTTTTCCTGACACGGTATCAGCACATGCTCGATTTTCGGATGAAAATCACTCTGCTCCTGAATATGCACCGTACTTGGATTATCCATATATTTCTTTAAAAACTGCTGCAATGCAACCGGAATCGTTGCTGAAAAGCTCATCATCTGTAAATTCTTTTTCATTTTTCCGGCAATGGCATCCACATCCTCCAGAAAGCCAAACTCCAGTGTCATATCCGCTTCATCGACAACCATGATATCAGCGGTATCCACACGCAGGGTCTGTTCCTGTAAAAACAGGTCCTTGATACGTCCCGGTGTTCCTACGACGATATGCGGCTGTACCTTCAGCTGTTCGTTCATTCTGGATTTTTCCATACCGCCGGTAATCAGACGGATGCGAAGCTTCGGGTCTGCTTCACTCATTTTTTCACAGCGATTATAAATCTGTAAGGCAAGCTCTCTGGTCGGTGCCGTAATAACTGCCTGAATCACAGACAGACTGCTGTCCACCCTCTCCATAATCGGAATCAGAAAGGAATGTGTTTTTCCGGTACCCGTATCGGAAATACCAATGATGTTTCTTCCCCTGCATGCCAGCGGGATCACCGCCTGCTGAATCGGTGTAGGCTCTTTGAAGCCTTCCAGGTTTATAAATGTTTTCGTGGTCTCACGAAAGTTGTAATCCGTATATTTGCTCATAAATACCTCCTTATACAAATAAGCAGCTTCTTTATTATACAGGAAATCTGAAAGTTGTAAAACAATTTCTTTTTTCTGTAATACGTGCGCTCTTTTTCTATTACCTTGCATATCGTATACGTTTATTATGGCATAATCTGCGGCAAAATTCTATGCATGTGCAGGGCTTTTCCTGTATAATGATATCTGAGGTGAAGTACATGGAAGTTATAAAGGTCGTACCGCGTGGATATTGCAAGGGTGTTATCAATGCCATTCTTATCGCAAAGAAAACAGCACAGGAGCATCCGGATACCCCGATTTATGTTCTGGGAATGCTGGTGCATAACTCCTATGTTATGCATGCACTGAAGGAATTGCATATTTATCCCGTTGATGATAAAAATAAAACCCGACTGGAGCTGCTAGATGAAATTGAAGAAGGAATCGTCATATTTACCGCACACGGTATTTCCCCTGCAGTAAAGGAAAAGGCACTTCGGAAGGGACTTCAATGTGTTGATGCAAGCTGTCCGGATGTGGTCAAAACACAGGATATCGTTATGGAGCAGCTGAAAAACGGCTGTGATGTCCTGTATATCGGAAAGCCGCGTCATCCGGAGGCAGAGGCCGTTTTATCGCTCAGTGAGAAGGTGCATCTGATCAGTACGAAACAGGATCTGGATACCCTGCCTCCTTTGGCACAGGTGTTTGTCACCAACCAGACAACCATGTCTATTTTTGATATTGAAGCACTGTTTGAGGCAATACGTGAACGGTATCCGAAGGCTGTCTTCTGTGAGGAAATCTGCAACGCAACCCGTATACGCCAGCAGGCAGTTGCCGATTTGAAGGACAAGCAAATCGATGTATTGTATGTGGTTGGTGACAGGTATTCCAACAACTCCAACCGGCTTGCGCAGATTGCCCGTGATCAGGGCATTCATCAGGTATATCTGATTGATGATGTCAATGATATTCAGGATGAGCAGCTATGCAATGCAGGACGTGTGGCGGTAACCTCGGGAGCTAGTACGCCAACGTATCTGACAGCACAGGTTATCGCATATCTGGAGGATTATGCGCCGGGGAAATGTAAGCCGCAGATAAGACTGTCTGAAATATTGTCATAATACATAGCAGGATGGGAAAGTAATTAGCACGAAAAAAGGTAGACGATGGCGGACGTCTGCCTTTTTCCTTCTTGTTTTACATACAGGAAAGCCGTGCCTGTTGTTTGATTATAAAGCTGCCTTCCCATTGTCGCACGCATATGCAGTAGCCTAGTCATTCACATTACACAGGTAAGGATTTCCCCTTCAGACCTGCCGCTATCTGCTTTTTTGGAAGTAAACAGCAAGCGTATCCTTCAGCTCATGGTACCAAAGCTGCAGCGGGTGTGTCAGAATATGAACCCGCATCATGTCCTCGAATGTGGATTGATCAACCAGCATGGCATCGATGGTCTCCTTTTCCTGCAGCTGCAGCTTGTCCAGCTCTACCGGATACTGCAGCAGATAATGATCGTAAATCCCCTGCCCCTTTACCTTGGTATGCAATTTTTGCAGCTGCTCCACTCTGCAGGAGATACCGGTCTCCTCATACAGCTCCCGTTTTGCCCCCTCCTGCGAGGTTTCTCCATGTAATACAGAGCCGCCTGTAACCTCCCATAGCAAACCGCCGGGCTTGCAGGCATCCCGCTTTGTCAACAGCAGTCTGCCGTCATAGGTGAATGTCCAAATGAAGACAACGATATGATAACAGCCTTCCGGTATTGGCTTGCCCCGCATCTGCAGCTTATTCATCGGCTGCCGCTGTGCGTCATACAGATCCCAAAGTTCCATGTACTCACTTCTTTCCAGTGAATATTATATCAGAAATTCTCGCATTCGAACAATCCCTATTCCTAACAGCTTTCATGCCTGCTGTGTATAGCCTGCGATTCCTATAGCTCTTATAGACGTACCAAAAAAGGAACCGGTGTTTAGTCCAGTTCCTTCAGCTTCTTTTCAATTGTTTTGATTTTCTCAACAGCAGCTGCATATCCGTCATGATGCGGCTGTGTGTGCTGTATGATTATTTTCTGCTTTTCCAGAATATACGTCCAATACTCTTTAAATAGTGGATGCCGATCAAGATACACACCGAATAGATACTGGTCTTCCCGCATATCAGATGGCTCCTTATGTACGGAGAGCATCTGATAATAGTGATGATCCTTTACGAGCTGCTCCGCATCGATTGTAAACCCGTTTTGATGCAGCCAGCGGCGCATATCCTCGACATGTGTATTGCATTGCAGAATTATCTGCTTATAATGTTTCAGCTGCTTATCACCTTTCATAAGAATCCTGCAAATGGTGTCATATCCCATACCGGCAATAACGACAACCTCCACATCATCCTCCAGACCCTGCAGACCGTCACACAGCTTTGTGGTGATGGAATTCTGCAGACCGTATTGTCTGATGGCTTCCTGTGCCCGTGACAGCGGACCCTTTCGTACATCGCACGCATACACGTGTGCACATTTTCCCGACTGTATAAGGGCGATAGGCAGCAAGCCGTGATCACAGCCAATATCCGCAGCAACGCCACAGGGCTGTACCATATCAAAAATCGTATGTAATCGTGTACTCAGCTTCATTATGGCTTATCGACGAAATCCTTTAGACGCTTGGAGCGTGTAGGATGCTTCAGCTTACGCAGTGCCTTTGCCTCAATCTGACGGATTCGTTCACGGGTAACGTTGAATTCCTTTCCAACCTCCTCCAGTGTACGGGTTCTGCCATCATATAAACCGAAACGCAGGCGCAATACCTTTTCCTCACGCTCGGTCAGGCCCTGCAGCACCGTATTGATTTCATCCTTCAGCAGCTGATTGTTGGCATATTCATCCGGTGACAGAGCTTCCTTGTCCTCGATGAAATCACCCAGATGAGAATCGTCCTCCTCACCGATCGGTGTTTCCAGAGATACCGGTTCCAGTGCGATTTTCTGAATTTCACGCACCTTTTCCGGAGAAATGTTTTCCATTTTTGCTGCGATTTCCTCTGCAGATGGATCCCTTCCAAGATCCTGCACCAGCTGACGCTGAATACGTGTCAGCTTGTTGATTGTTTCCACCATATGTACCGGAATACGAATCGTTCTTGCCTGATCTGCGATAGCCCGTGTGATTGCCTGGCGAATCCACCATGTCGCGTAGGTTGAAAACTTAAAGCCCTTGGTATAATCGAATTTCTCAACCGCCTTAACCAGACCCATGTTTCCTTCCTGAATCAGGTCCAGAAACAGCATACCGCGGCCAACATATTTCTTCGCAATGGATACTACCAGACGCAGGTTGGCAGAAATCAGCTTTTTCTTTGCCTCTTCATCACCTGCCTGAATGCGCCGCGCAATTTCCGGCTCCTCTTTCGGATCCAGAAGCTCAACGCGTCCGATTTCCTTTAAATACATTTTTACCGGATCATTGATTTTTGTGTGGGAAGAGTTGGCAAAGGACTGCTCCAGATTTTCGATATCGGCAGCCAGCGTATCCTCTTCATCGGTATCGTCATCCAGAAAATCAATATCATCGTCATCCTCGGTTGCGACCAAAGCGTCATCATCCATCAGATCGACATCATCGTCTTCATTTTTTACTTCAATATCATTGTCGGAAAACCACTGGAACAGATCATCAAAATCTGTATCTGTCATTGCCAGATGCTCCACGGCATCCATAACATCCTTCTGATAGAGGACATCATTCTGTTTGTATTCATCCAGGAATTCCTGCTTGATATCTTCCAGTGTCTTGTATTCCTGCAAAACAGCTTTTTTCTTGGTGTTCTTCATATCCTTACTTCCTTCCCGCGCTGCGCCATTCCTCACGCTCTTTGATCAGCTGATTTTTCTCCACGGCGAGCTTAGCCTTTTCCATGGGATCATTCACAGATCGTATTTTTTTATTCAACAGCTGTATCTTATCATCCAGAAAGCAGGATTTTTCCTTGGCGATTGCTTCCTGCAGTACAGCCATATCCACATCCTCTCGGGCAAGCTCCCAGTTTGCGATTTCCAGAAGAAGTGCCTTCACGTCCCCCTCCCGAATCACATCCAGCAGCTCAGCGACAGCGAGGGTGGTGTGTGTTCGATAATAATCAATGATGTACATCGCAAGCTTGTTGCCGGTATCATCCTTTAGAAATCCCAGCTCCTCCTTGAACAGATTGCTTGCAGCAATTCCATTCAGCATCTGAGAGAGGATTTCATGCTCGGCATGACTTCTTCCACTTTTCGGAAAGGTCAAAAAGCTCTGCCGCAGGGGCTGCGGCTGATGAATCGCCCTGCGTTCCTCTTTGGGCTGCTCCACCTGCATATCAAATTCAGTCAGCTCCCGCAAACGAATGAAATAGCTCTGTTTCTCAAAATCATCCTGCAGTGCCTGAATTTCCAAAGCCATTTCCTGCGCGAATTCCTTTTTCTGAGAGTAGTTGTCCAGATTATACCGCCCAAGCAGGTATTCAAAGAGGAAATCAATCCAGGATATCGTCTTATCAAGCAGTGCGCGAAGCTCATCCTTCCCGTATACATCAATGACTTCATCCGGATCCAGACCGTACTTATTGTCTACAATTTCAAAGGGCAGCTGTGCCTCTCTGGCCATTTTGCCGAATTTGTAGGTGGCGTTGCGACCGGCCTTATCTCCGTCATAGCAGACGACGATCGGTACATGCAGGAGCTGCAAAAGGCGCAGCTGTTCCTTGGTCATTGCCGTTCCCAGCGTAGCCACTGCATTGTGCAGCTCCACCTTTTCCAGTGCAAGCACATCCATGGCGCCTTCCACCAGATAGGCTTTTTTTGCTTTTCTGGCCTCCTGCTTGGCTCTATGATAGTTGAAAATCAGATTTCCTTTTTTGTAGATATCCGTTTCCGTAGTGTTGATATACTTTGCTTCTTCATTTTCCGCAACCCGCCGGGCTGTAAAGCCGACCGGTTCTCCGAATTCATCATGAATGGGAATCATGATACGATGCGAAAACACATCCTTCATTCCGAGGGAGGTAACACGTACAAGACCTGCGGACACAAGATCATCATCCGCATGCTTTTTGGCATGCAGGAAGCGATACAGGGCGTCATCCATCGGATTGTAGCCGATTTCAAAGCGCTTGATAATTTCTTCCGTAATATTGCGTCTCATCAGATATTCCTTGACGTTTTTCGCATCCAGCGTATCCAGCTGATAATGGGTGAATTCAATAGCCTCCCGGCATGCCTTATGCAGTGCCTGCAGGTGCGGATCCTTTATCCGGGGGGTGACATCAAGAGTATGCTCCAAAGTCACACCGGCATACTCGGCAACCTTGTAAACCGCCTCGATAAAGGATATTTTTTCATAATTCTGTACAAACGTGAATACATTGCCGCCTGCTCCGCACACAAAGCATTTGTAAATCTGTTTATCGGCAGCTATGGACATTGACGGATCATGATCGTCATGAAACGGGCAGACGCATTTATAGCTCTTTCCCTTTCTTGTCAGCGGCACATAGCGTCCAATCACATCTACGATATCAGCTTTTGCACGAATCTGGCTGATTTCCTGTTCACTCAAGCGTGCCAAGAACATCACTCCCCGCTGTTTTACAGCTTAATTCGCTCTTCGATATACGCGCTTAGATCCTTCAGGCTCACGCGCTCCTGTTCCATGCTGTCACGGTGGCGTACGGTTACGCAGTTGTCATTCTCTGTTTCAAAATCCACAGTGATACAGAACGGTGTACCAACGGCATCCTGACGACGGTATCGTTTTCCGATGCTTCCCGCCTCATCATAATCGCAGTTTCCCACTGGTGCAATCAGCTGGAACACCTCCATCGCCTTGTCGCTCAGCTTTTTGGAAAGCGGCATGACACAGGCCTTGATCGGAGCCAGGAACGGATGCAGATGCATGACGATACGGGTATCGTTTTCCAGCTCTTCCTCATCATAGGCATCGCACATAAATGCCAGCATCAGTCGTTCAACACCGACGGCCGGTTCTACGCAATAAGCCAGATATTTTTCATTCGTTGCAGGATCCAGATATTCCAGCGATTTCTTACTTGCTTCCTGATGCTGCTTCAAATCATAATCGGTTCGGTCCGCAATTCCCCACAGCTCACCCCAACCAATCTGGGAATGGAAATTATACTCGATATCGCAGGTACCCTTTGAATAGAAAGCCAGCTCCTCTGCTGTATGATCACGAAAGCGCAGATGATCGCTGTTAATACCCAGATTCGTCAAAAAGCTCATACAGTAATCCTTATAATACTGGTACCATTCCATATCCGTTCCCGGCTGACAGAAGAACTCCAGCTCCATCTGTTCAAATTCTCTGGTACGGAAAATAAAGTTTCCCGGTGTAATTTCATTACGGAAGCTCTTACCGATCTGTCCGATACCAAATGGCAGCTTCTTGCGCATGGAGCGCTGTACGTTTTTAAAATTGACAAACATCCCCTGTGCCGTTTCCGGGCGCAGATAGATAGCACTCTTCGCATCCTCTACGACACCCTGAAAGGTTTTAAACATCAGATTAAACTGACGGATATCCGTAAAATTATGCGCTCCGCATTTTGGACATTTCAGCTGATGCTCTTCAATATAATCCATCATTGCTTCATTGCTCCAGCCCTCAACGCTAACCTCACCGTTTGTAGCGTCCTCAATCAGCTGATCGGCACGAAATCTGGATTTACACTCCTTGCAGTCCATCAATGGATCGGAGAATCCGCCGACATGACCGCTGGCAACCCATACTGCCGGATTCATCAGGATCGCAGACTGTATACCTGTATTATATGGAGATTCCTGAATGAATTTACGCCACCAGGCTTTTTTTATATTTTCCTTCAGTTCGACTCCCAAAGGACCGAAATCCCACGTATTGGACAAACCGCCGTAGATTTCAGATCCCTGAAACACAAAACCACTGTTTTTCGCATGGGCTACTACAGTATCAAATAATTTCTCGTTGTTCATGTTTATGCCCCTTTCAAAAAAAATTCACCCGCCGGTGATGCTCATGAAACTATGAAAATAGTTACAAGAATACACTATAATATAACACTTTTTTAAAGGAAATGTCAACGTGTTTTCCCCAATTAGAATAACAAAGTAAAAAAATAAAAAGAAGAATCCCTTTCCAATTGAAATTCTTCCCTATACAGTAGAGGCAGCGTCATAAAAGCACCGGCGTTTATCTTCTTTTCGTTTGATGCAGGCCGCTTTGCCCGTTGTCCATCTACAGACAGTATGTGCGTAAAAATATCGGTACAATAATCAAAAAAAGCAGCCCTATAGAGAATTTCCTTATAGGATTGCTTTTCATTTACATTCAGCAGGCATTTCGCATCCCATACAACTGACAGTGGTTTTTCACAGCCTATACGCTGGTACAGCAGCTGCAGGCAACGCATGCAGCTTACATGTGCCCCTCCATAGCGAACAGGGTTCGAAGAAATCGCACACTTTTCAGCGCAATGCCGCCATAATCCTCAAAAAAGCCATACAGCTCTTCAAAGTTTTCACTGCTGAACGGTTCCAGTCTCTCAATCAGCTCATAATGCTCCAGCTCTGCTTTGCAGAGAAGACGAAAGGTTTTCAAATCCCTGCGCGGTATGACATGATCGCCATATCGCAGACAGCTTTTGCAAACAAAGCCGCCATCTCTTCGCGACACTGCCTGAATATGCTGCGTGCTCTGACAGCGGACACAGCCATCCACAAACGGTTCAATTCCATGCATGCGATTCATAACAGCCTGAAACAGACAAAGTATCTGCAGCGGATGCTTTGCATCCTGTAAAATATCCAGACTTTGCTTCAGCAGGATGTATACATTTTCCTCAAAGCCACTGCGGTATATGCATTCACAGAAGTAGGAGGCAATGCTCTGCTTTACAAGATCCTCCCGAATTTTGCGATAACTGTTTATAATTTCTGCCCGGCGTAGAGACAGTATCGAGGCAGTCTGCTGATAATTCAGCTGCAGACGTGCCAGTGTAAACAGCTGTACGGCAGGAGCATTCTTACTTGTGACCTTACGAACTCCACGGGCGCTCAGACTGAGCAGGGAGCCATCCTCACACAATACCTTCAACAGGGCATCATGTTCCCGATACTCCTTCACATCCACCAGGATTCCGCACACTTCCTCCTGCATTATTTCCCTTCTTCCAGCTCCAGATAACCCAGCTGATGCAGCTTGCTGCTGCGATTGCGCCAGTTCTTCTCGACACGCACATACAGCTCCAGCTCCACCTTTTTACCGAATTTTTCCTTCAGCTCCTTCTGGGCCGCAAGACGGATGCTGCGAATCATCGCTCCCTGCTTTCCAATCAGTATACTCTTTTGCGAGGAGCGCTCCACGACGATGAGAGCCGACAGCTCCATGCGGGTATCGCTTTCTTCCTTTTTTTCCACGATGACCGCAACAGAATGCGGGACCTCTTCATTTGTTTTATACAATACCTTTTCCCGGATGATTTCCGCAATCTGGAAATTTTCTCCATGGTCACTGATCATATCATCCGGAAAATACTTCACGCCCTCCTGCAGATACGACTTTGTCACCTCCAAAAGATGCTCCACATTTTCACGTTTCAGCGCGGATACCGGAAAGATTTCCGCAAACTGCATACGGCTCTGCCACTTACTCAGGGTCGTAAGCACCGCCTCCTTATCCAGCAGATCGATTTTATTAAGAATCAGAAATACCGGAATCTGTGCGCTTTTCATCTTTTCCAGAATGAATTCGTCTCCACTGCCAAAGGGCTGTGTGGCATCCACCATCCAGTAGTTCACATCCGCCTCAGCAATCGCCGTATATGCATTGCGGTTCAGAGTACGCCCCAGCTCATGCTTCGGCTTATGAATCCCCGGTGTGTCCACAAAGACAAACTGCGCATCCTCCCGCGTCAATATCCCTGATATATTATTCCGTGTTGTCTGCGGCTTTGGCGTTGTAATGGCTACCTTTTCCTGCAGGATGGCATTTAGCAGGGTGCTTTTGCCTGCATTCGGACGGCCGATAATGGAAATAAATCCTGACTTATAGCTCATAAAACATCCTCACTCGTAAAGGACATCGGTAAAAGCTCGGCGATGCTCGTTATTTTCTGCTCCTGCTTGTTGCTTAACACGATGGGAGTATCCTGCTGCAGCAGCTCCACCAGTACCTGCCGACAGGCACCACAGGGCGCCGCAAGCTTCGTTCCGTCACTCACAATGGCAATCGCTACGATATCCTCCCTGCGATAGCCCATGGAATAAGCGGCAAATATCGCACTTCGCTCGGCACAATTCGTCAGACCGAAGGAAGCATTCTCTATATTAGCCCCCGGAATCAGCGTTCCATCCTTAGTTTTCACACAAGCTCCCACATGATAGCGGGAGTATGGTGCATATGCATGCTGCATGGCAGCAAACGCCGCATCCAGCAGCTCCTGATATTGTTCATTCACATTCATAAAAACAGCTTTCCTCCTATGATTACGATTCCAACAGCTGCCGCCGCCAGCGACATCACCAGCACAGCTGCAGCTGCGTAATCCTTTGCTTTTTTCGCTCCCTCACTGTATTGCGGCGACACCATGTCCACAATCGTTTCCAGAGCGGAATTGATATATTCCAGTGCAATCACAGCACCAATGACGATCAGAATGACGCACCATTCCATCGCCTCCAGCCCCAGACAAGCACAGACCGCAAGCACAGCCATTCCCAGAACTGCCTGCAGCACAATGCTACGGTCATGCAGCAGCCCATGCATAAGACCGGCAAATGCATACCGGAATTTATTTCTGTATTTTTTTAGGAACGATATCATCCAGTATCACATCCTGCAGCTGAAACATCACAGCCTCATCCTCCGGTGTCATGTGGTCGTATCCCAGCAGGTGCAAAAGCCCATGCGTAAACAGAAAGCAGACCTCTCTTCGCAAGCTGTGACCGTAATCCGCCGCCTGCGCTGTAATCGCTTCTATGTTGATGAATATATCACCGAGCTCTTCCTCCCCCTCCATGACCTCATATGCATCCTCGCTGTCCTTCATGGCAAAGCTGATGACATCAGTCGGCCGGTCGATACCGCGATAATCCCTGTTCATTTCATGAATCATCTGGGGTGTCACGAAGATTACGGAGGCACTCCTGAGCCCTTCCAGCTTTAAAACCTGCTGTGTCTTTTCACTGATCGTTCTGAAATCGGAGGCATAGCGCGACCAGCGCCGTTCTCCGCTCTGATTAAATACACTGATTTCCATAAGCCACCTCGATTCTTAACCGTATATCCCCATATGCAACCTTACATAGCGTCGTCGCTTTCTAGGTTTTGTTTCCTATACAGGCATATACCCTATTATAACACGAGCGGCGTGCAAATGAATAGCAGAAAAAGATTGTCACCGCACGAGCTGTACGCCATATCGGATCAAAAGGGCTTTTCTGACGTGAAATTGTAAAAACGCCTTTCAATTTATATACAGAATGTAAAAATTCTGTTAAAATTACCTTGCTACCATGTAATTTTAGAGTTTTTTTTGGGAGGAATCTTATGTTACATATTGCAGCTTCCGCCATGACACCGGCAGATATCAGCTGGGACTTCATCATTGGAGGTCTGGCGCTCTTTTTGTTCGGAATACAGTTCATGGGAGATGGTCTGAAAAGCATCGCGGGAGAAAAATTAAGAGAGTATATCGACCGTTACACCAACAAGCCCTGGAAGGGAATCCTTGTGGGTAGTATCATTACCGTATTTATTCAGTCAAGCAGTGCCACCAGTGCCATTGCCATCGGCTTTGTACGTGCCGGATTGATGAGTCTGGAGCAATCCATCGGCATCATCATCGGAGCGAACATCGGTACAACCGTAACCGCATTTCTAATCGGATTAAAGGTAGAGGCACTGGCCTTGTATTTCGTATTCCTGGGGGTTTTGATCACCCTGTTTGCCAAGCGGAAGAAACAGACCTATATGGGACAGATCGTTCTGGGCTTCGGTCTGCTGTTCTTCGGTCTGCGGCTGATGGGAGACGAGCTGAGCAAGCTGGGACAGATGGATTTCTTTACGACACTGGCAACGACTATGCAGAATCAGCCGATTCTCGGCTTTATCAGCGGTACCCTGATGACCGCCGTCGTGCAGTCCAGCTCTGCGGTTGTCGGCATCATACAGAAAATCTATGATTCCGGAGCCATGACGCTGACAGCTGCCCTGCCGTTTGTCTTTGGATCCAATATCGGCACAACGGTAACCGCCGTGTTTGCATCCATCGGCGGCAGTACCTCGGCCAAACGAGCCGCGGCCGTCAACGTTCTGTTCAATACCATCGGTTCTGTGATTTTCATGTTCCTGTTGACACCGTATGTTGATTTTATCGCTTTTTTATCAGACAAGTACAGCATCTCACCAATGATGCAGATTGCAATTGCTCACATTTTGCGAACCATTGTCATATCCATCCTCGCTTATCCTTGTATCAATCTGATGGTCAGTGTCATCAAGAAGATCATACCGGGTGAGGAGGAACGCATCGAAGTCGATCTGGAGGGGCTGGATCCAAAGCTGGCTGCATCTCTGCCTGCCGGAGCCCTCGGCGTATCCAAGCAGGTAACGGTAAAAATGGGAGAGCTTGCTTCCGATTGTATCCGTGCGAGTCAGGAGTATTTCAATAAGAAAAGCGGTAAATACCGGGGTATGTCCAGTCAGTACGAGGATGCTATCAATTCTCTGGATTCCAAGATTACCGAATACCTGATGACGATTGCCCACAACAGTCTGAGCGAGCACGATACAGATGAATTCATCAACAATCTGCAGATTATCAAGAACATCGAACGGGTTGGCGATTTAACGATGAATCTGAATGAATTTTATGAGCTGACCTACGAAGACAAGGGAGCCTTCACAGACGAGGCTGTTGGGGATGTCAATGAAATGTATGAAACCGTTCTGGAAATGAATGAGATTGCATTGAATTATTTCTCTACCCGCGAAGAACATTATATTCAGATGATCAATGATAAAGAGAATTATCTGGACCTGGTGGAAGAAAAAGCCAGACAGCGTCACTTCAAGCGTATGGCCGGAGAGGTCTGCGGAAGCGGTGTTGCTGCCAGTATCTTTGTGGATATTCTCGGTACGCTGGAGCGTATCGGTGACCATATCTGGAATATCGTGAAGGAAGGAAATGAGGAAGCTATGACACTGGACCTTCGCCCAAACGAAACGGATGATTAACATGCAAAAGCCCTGCCGGTGTGCAGAGCTTTTTTTGTGCAGCTGTCGAATCATGGAAACATGGTGAAGATGCTTTTTTTGTGAACACAGCACATTGGGTGATGGGACACTTTTTTACCAAAGCGTTTGATCCCTCACCACCCACATTATCCTTTCCAGAAATCACAAAGGCCGCACCAAAGAACGCAAATACCTGATTGCCCTAAGCTGTTGAAACAGCTTTTTTACGCAAACCGAAGCATCTATCCAAAGTCGTAATGCTGTCCCTTTATCATATAAATGATATGCTCGCAGATATTCTTTGTATGATCCCCTGCCCGCTCAATGTTACGCAGCATGGAGGAAATTTCAAAGATGTGCTCCACCAGATAGCTGGAATCATCATGACGGATTTTCTCCTTCAGCTCCTTATACAGAACATTGATTTCCTTATCCTTTTCCGGGATTTCAAAGGCTGTATCGATATCCCGGCTCTCATAACAGGTCATCGTTTCCTGCAGCATGGCGATAAAGCCCTTTTCCATGGCCTGTGCATAATCGAGAATAGAGGCATCCATATCATCGTGCTTGATTAGAAAAATGGAAATGTTTTTTGCATAATCGCCGATACGCTCCAGCTCGGAAGCGATTTTGATGTCAGCCACCACCTTGCGAAGATCACTGGCAACCGGGGACAGCAGCGCCAAAGAGCGTACTGCCTGATCGTTGATTTCCTCCTCCAGATGATTGATAATATCATCCGACTGTACGATTTCCAGCTCGATTTCCTTATTGGGGGAATTTAAGGCCTGTACAACCTTTTCATGCATACGGACAACCTTCTGTCCCATTTTCAGCACGTTTTCCTCCATGGTATCCAGCTCTTTATCAATTTTGATCATAGGTTCCTCCTTCTATCCAAATCTTCCTGTAATATAATCCTCGGTACGCTTGTCACATGGCTGCTGGAATATCCTGCTCGTCTTATTGAATTCCACAACCTCACCAAGCAGAAAGAAGGCGGTGTAGTCACTTACACGTGATGCCTGCTGCATGGAATGCGTAACGATAACAATCGTATAATCCTTTTTCAATTCCTCCATCAGATCCTCTATCTTGTTCGTCGCAATCGGATCCAAGGCACTGGTCGGCTCATCCATCAGGATTACCTCCGGCTCCATGGCGATTGCACGCGCGATACACAAGCGCTGCTGCTGCCCGCCGGATAAACCGAATGCAGAATCATTCAGCCGATCCTTGACCTCCTCCCACAGGGCCGCTTTCCTTAAGGACTGCTCAACAATGGCATCCAGTGTCTTGCGGTTCTTGATTCCCTGACACTTCGGCCCGTAGGTGATATTGTCATAGATTGACATCGGAAACGGATTCGGCTTTTGAAACACCATCCCCACCTGCGTGCGCAAATCCACAACATTCATTTCAGAGCCATAGGCATCCACCCCATTCAGCTCGATCGTTCCATCGATACGGCAGCCCTCAATCAGATCATTCATGCGGTTCAGGCAGCGCAGAAAGGTAGACTTCCCGCAGCCGCTCGGTCCAATGAGTGCGGTTATTTTATTCTGTTCGATATCCATGCCGATATCCTTCAGGGCATGCTTTTCTCCATAAAACAGATTCAGGTGCTCCACATGGAACACAGGTTCCTTCTTCATATACGAATTCCTCCTCTAATACCAGGATTTATTGAGCTTTTTACTCAGCAGCTTCACACAGATATTTAAAATCAGTACGAACACCAGAATCACAATGGAGATTGCACTGGCCAGTTCAAAATTGGGCTGCTCACTGCTCATGATGTTATAAATATGCACGGCAAGGCTGGTTCCCTGCGACATAAGGGTCGGCGTGTCATTGACATAGGTACCCATGGTATAGATCAATGCCGCGCTTTCTCCAATCACACGTCCGATGCTCAGCAATACGCCGGTTAAAATTCCCGGGACCGCACAGGGCAGCACAACCTTGAAAATCGTCTGTGACTGATTGGCGCCTACAGATAATGATGCATCCCGCAAAGACTGCGGTACAACGATCAGCGCTTCCTCAGTGGAACGGATGATGGTGGGAAGCAGAATGATGGACATGGTGAAGCTGCCCAGCAGGATATTGGTCGTCGTTGCCCCAAACAGCTGCGTAATCGGAAACAGTACAGCAACCCCCATCAAACCGAAGATGATGCTTGGTACGCCCGTCAGCATTTCAATGGCGCTGCGAATCAATGATGTCAGCCTGTTCGGCTTTGCATATTCATGCAGATAAATGGCAGATGCAATTCCCAGTGGAAGTGAAATCAGCAGCGAAATCAATATCAGATACAGGGTGGATATAATCGAGCCGCGAATACCGCCGCCCGGTGTTTTGTAATACACCTTGGTAATGCTTTGTGCGGAGCTGTCCAGTGCCTGTGCCACCTCAGCTGCATTCTGCGACATGATGTTGCCCGCAATCATCGTCGCTCCGCTTTCGGTCCGATAGCCGAGGTTTTCCACCTGAAAGCCAACCTCTGTAGATAGGGAAACATCCTTATCCTTAATGCTTTCATCCTTCAGATAATGGAAGGGAGATGCCTCATCAATGTATTCAACCAGAACGATAGCATCGCCGTTTTGATCCTTGGTATCCACAAAGCCGATTCCCCATTTCGAGGAGAAGGACGCTTCCTCACTCAAGGATGACGGCCGTTCAAAGCTGCCGGGATGATTTTTCGTTGTTTCCACACTGGTCAGATAATTCTTAGACCAGTAATTTCCCTTCAGAAGATCAATGCCCAGAGATGAAAATCCCTTGGAAAAGATGAAGACAAAAATTGCAATCAGCACGAATACACTTAGTCCGCTGGAAAGGTAGGTTACCCCGTTGCACAAGCCATCAAACAACCGGCGCTTCCTTTTCTGATGGGAGGGTGTCTGTATCATTTCATATTCCCCACTTTCTTCTTCATCAGATTCAAGAGCAGATTGGACAGCAGAATGACTGCCATCAGCACCAGACCTGCCGAGAATCGTATGTCATAATCCAGTCCGGTCGTTTCCTTTAAGCCGGCCAGCATGGTTGTTGTCAGTGTCCTTGTCGTATCAAACACATTAACGGTCGGTCCAAACATTTTGTTTCCCGCTACCATGGCAACAGCTGTAGCTTCTCCGAAGGCTCTGCCGATGCCCAATATCGCTCCGGCAAAGATTCCGGATTTGGCACTTGTCAGAATAACCTTGAAATTCGTCTGTGTCCGCGTGGCGCCAAGTGCAAGACTGCCAAGCTCCACTTCTCTGTCTACAGAGCGGATTGCCGTGATTGACAGGGATGTAATTGTTGGAAATATCATAATCGCCAGCAACAGAATCACTGCCAGCAAAGAGCTTCCTCCAGCCGTCACAAAGCCAAGGGAGGAAGCAAGCGAGCTGACCAGCACGGTAATCGTACCGGATGCAAATACACCATATACAACAGAAGGTATACTGGCAAGCAGCTCCACTACCGTCGTCATGACCTCTGCGACATGCTTGGGTGCTATTTTTGCAATAAACAATGCCGTCAGTACAGACAGAGGAAAGGAAATCACCAGTGCGCCGAATGCCGAAACCAGCGTATTGATAACAATAAAGCCAACACCATAGATTCCCTGATCCTTACGCCACATCATTCCGGTCAGAAAGGAGACAATATCCTGCTGCCCATAGGAATAGCCGCTCAAAAAGGGAGAAATCCCCTTGACACTGATGAAGATAATGATGATGGCAATCGCACTGGACGACAGCAATGCCGCCAGAAGAAAGATTGCCTTCATCCTTTGATCCTTTTTCAGCTTTTTTCGATTTTTCTCTGTACTGATGCTATCTCGTACATAACTTTTCATTCTTCACCAATCCTTATCATCATAAGACAGCCTGGAAATCCAGGCTGTCTTGCAAGTCACGTTTTTAGCTTCTTTTCTTTATTTGATGTCTTCCCATTTCAGCGTTTCGCCTGTGAAGATGCTCTTCAGCTGTGCCTGCGTCAAGGATGTAACATCTGTATTTTCCTTATTTACAACTGCGACTACCGCATCGATGCAGTACTGTCCGCTTTCCATAGCTTTGGAAATATCCTCGGAGCCATCCTCCTTGAAAGCACGGGAAGCAAAGCCGATATCCCCTTTGTTCGGACCGTCTTTTTCTTTTCCAAGCACTCTTGGTACCGCATCTCCGCTTCCGGACTGATTCATAGTGAATTTGAAGTTTCCTGCCATTGGAGAGAACGCCTCCAGAGAAGCCTTCACCGTTTTTTCTACGGATGTTGAGCCGCAGGTCGTAATGGTGATTGCGGAATTATCCTTCCCTAATACAGCTTCATATTTTTTGGAAAGCTCATCCCAAGGCTTTGCCTTGCTTTCATCAACTTCCCCGCCGTTTTTCTTAACGATCGCCATACCTTCTGTAGAGTTCTGCATGAAGTCCAGGAATGCCTGCACCAGCTGTTCCTTGTCATCACTTCCATAATCACCTGCTGCCCTTGTTACATACATAAACGGGCGCTGCAGCTTGTAGCTTCCATCCAGTACGCTTTCACTGCTCGCTGTGACCCCTTCATACTGCAGAGCGCTGACACCGTTTTTCTCGAAATCGGTGGACAGGGATGTATACCCGATACCGTTTTTATCGGCTCCTACCTTGGCTGCCATATCGTCATTGCTGGATACCTCGATAGCATTCTTTGTCAGACTTCCTTCAAAGTCCACTCCCTTTTCGAATGCCTCTCTGGTTCCGCTTGATGAATCTCGCGTATATACTTTGATATCACCGCTGACACCTGCTGTTTTTCCTTCATCGCTGGATCCGCAGGCTGCCAGTGAGAATGTCATCAGGCAGGCTACGGTAGCCGTCATAGTTTTTTTCCACATGTTCATTTTTCATATTCCTCCTTGAATACGGTTCTATCATACGACACCTTTGTTAACGGATAATGAAGAGATTGTTAAGCATTGGTTAAAATGTAAAAATGTTTTTTATCCGGTGTCATCCAAACCGGTAGTATAATGTGCTATACTTATGACAAGAGATAAAAAGGGATGGCGATTATGAATAAATTGTTACGAGGCTTTTTCACAGCTTCGGCAGCCGTTTTTCTTTGCAGCGGCTGCAAGGGGATACCTCCGGAAAACGAGGCCATGAGTAAGGCGTTGCAGGACAGGGATGTAACATACAGTATTGTTGCACTGGATGACAGATGCTTCTATCTAAGCCTGGAGAATCAGGAGCTGATATTCGATTATCTTATGGAAACCGACAAAAACAAAGAAGGCGGAAGCTATTACACAATGGAAATCACCACAAAGAAAACGGATGTCATGAGCTTTCAGTGGGTACAGGCAGCTGCCTATCAAAATAACACGCTGAAGAAAATTAAAAACGGAGATTGTGATGTTATGATGGATGATGCCATCCATGCTTTTGATTCTAAGAAAACATGCACAGGAGCTGCCCTGCAGGAGGCAAGGACCTATGAGGCAGAAATACGAAAGCGGCTGGCTGCATATGGCATTACACCGCAGGATGCCTTCTCCTACGGGCGCAGCTACCTGAAAAACAATCAGGACACAGCACTTGTCAATCTGGATATTATGACCCGCTTCAAAAATATCATGCCCACGAATAGCAGCCGCTAAACAAATACGTAAAAACAGATACTGCCGGAATTACACCTACAGTATCTGTTTTCATTTCATTTCTATGATATCGACTTACCCGCCTGCCTTTTCAGATCTTCCGCAATACAGCCTTGAACTGCTGCATCAGCCGTTCACCTCTTCTTTTCCAAGCGGTGATATCCGAAATTTCAATCTCCATCTAACAGCTTCCTATTAAAACGAACATCAAAGCCCGAGAATACAACCGCCTGCTTCAGGAGCGCAGCCCTTTTCTGTCATGCAGTATAGTGACTCGTAAAAAAGCGTCTGAATACACTATTCTCCATTTGCAATTTACAGTATATCGCGCTATGATATTAAACAGTTGGCTGTAAGCACAGCAAGATTGGAGTAGAGCTATGACAGTAAAGGAAATTTTTAAGAAAGCAGTGATTGCCGGCGCCGATCCGTTATCCATAACAGAGCTTGGCTTTGCCTATCTTAATGATATCGGCACCTGGAATATCAATATCAATTCACAGAACACCGGCTGCAAGAATAAAACGATCACCGTAGAGCAGCTGCTGGATATCTTCGAACATCACTGTACCTGCTTTCGCACGCAGAATGAATGCTTTGAGGATAAACGTAAGGAAATGATCCAGCTTTTAAAGGAACACGATCCACAGGCAACCATAGATTTCAATTAAGAGAAGCATTGTTTCATTCACCGCAACCCACCGGTTTGAAACAATGCTTTTTATGTATGTTATCCCCGCAATAGCTCAATCAGCAGTGCTTCACTTTCATAGATATCACTGCGACTGTCACGCAGAAAGGCATTCATCCCCTCCGGTTCGCACATCTCCCACATGACCACTTCAACAAAATGGTTATGCGCCTTTAACAGTCCATCATATGCATCCCACACACTCTTTCTTATGAACGGCTTGTTCAATCTCAATAACGACTGACAATCCGTTAGACGTTCTTTAAGCGTATCGATCATCTGCGAGGTCATCATCATGTCATTATCCAGATAATCATCACAGATTTGATATACCGACCGATACATATCGTAGCGATTCCACAGGTCTTTGAGAAGCTCCCGCTCCTGTATTTGTACATACTCCATCTCTTCAACTGCCTGCCCCTTCCGGCTTACCATCCACTGGTAAAAGGCAAAAAGCATCCCGGCACTACCAATCACCGGAGCAGCTGTTTTGAGAAATCGCCTTGTGCTGTGTGTCAATTCCATACTACTACCTCCTTACGATTTCCCCATTTTTTCTTCCCACCTGTATCTTACTATGTATAGAATGCAAATTTTGTGATATTTTGTCGAACACGCCTTGATATATGAGAAATTTAACAAAATTTGTCATATAGTGTTATCATTTTAGCAATACATATCGCTCAGCTTTATAGTTTACATTTCAACAATTAACAAAGGTATCGCCTTTTTTTATGTCACCCGCAAAGAAATCATAGCATATATTTCAGCAATTGCGGGAGAAACTTAACAAATTGCGGATTGTGAGCCTTAAACTTTTGACATGCGGTGTTTTCTTCTCACAATATCCTTATTGCACAGATACAGTATGTTGCTTTCAAATATAAAAAAGACACTGATCACAGTGTCCACGATTTTCATATGGTACCACATGCGTTACATATACGAACCATATATAGTATTTTTATATTTCTGACTCTTTTGTATCTACCTATATTCTTTTCTAACCCTTGGCTTATCGTCATGAATACTATACCATGATTCATTTCAATTTACCATACTTTTTTTTCAAAACAGTCACTTTTTCTCATTATCATTCTCATGATATTCGATTTTAATGATTTCTTTTTTACTTAAATCAACATACATCGTTAATATAGTCTGTTCGACAAATCCTCGTTTTTCACTGTCTGACAGCTCATTCCAATTATGACCATTTACGATCTTTATTTTTCCGAACCTTGCTTTCTCTTTATTTAATTTTAAATTGATGGATTTTACGACAGTATCGTATGCTTCATCCGAGAGGAAATCTTCTGCATATTGTCTGGAGACCGTTTTAAGCTTACGCTGCAGTCTATTGATATCTCTTAGAATATCTTCTGCTTCTCTTGTATAATCTGCTTTATCTGTATGCGTGATCATATCATGTATTGCCTGATGACAAATCACATCCTGGTTGATCCTCTGATTGCACTTTTTACAATAATAGTAATAATATTTTTTATTCCTCTTATATGTTGGAATACCGCCTAAGATATTTCCGCAGTTCTTACACGTTATTTTATTTCTATAATAAAATTTATTTTGTTCTTTACCGTATGCAACGCTTCTTTTTCCGACTACCTTTCTAGCCTCCATTGCATCCTCTTTACTGACAATCGCTTGCATGATATCGGGGAATACATAGCCTTTATAGGTGAATTCACCATAATATCCATTTTCAAAAATGATTCTTTTCATTCGATCAGTGCGTAATTTGTAATCATATGTCTCCTTAATCTTTATTCGTATATCAGACAGTGGATAGCCGGCTTTGGCATACATGAATATGCTTTTTATGATAGGGGTCGTCTCTTCATTGATGGTTAGATATTTTTCTTTATCTTTAGAATAACCAAGAAGGACCCCACTTTTCGGATATTTTCCTTCCATTGCCATCTGCAACAGACCGTCATTTGTTCTCTCGACAATCGTTTCTCTTTCCCATTGGGCAAAGATAGCAAGGATGCCGACGACTAGTTTTCCATTCGCTGTAGTGATATCCAAGTTATCCATAACTGCTACAAGGTTCACATCATTATTTGCAAACATATTCAGGAGTTCATATGTATCGATCACATTCCTGGTCAAACGATCTAGTTTGTAAATGATAATCTCATCCAGCTTTCGATCCCTGACATCCTGCAGCATTTGTTTGATGCTAGGACGCTCAAGTGTCGAAGCAGAATGTCCTTCATCTATATACAACACCGCCTCAGTATAATCATCATTAAATAAATGCATATAGTCCTGGCATTTATTTTTTTGATTATCTATGGAGTAGCCGAGCGTCTGTTCTCTGGTGGATACACGACAATATATGCCGATTCGCTTTTTCTTTTTTATCTCTTTATTTTCTATCCCTAATTTATCATAAATGTCGGCTCTCCAGAAATTGCCGGTCCTCTGTCTGACAACACTTGTGAAAGTCATATGTTCCATCTTTCGTAGATAAGCACCTTGAGCCTTGACCGTAATGCGATCTAGGATAGAAATGACTCTTATTTTCATACGGAACGATATGTCGAGAATGTCCTGCACAGCCGCAGGATCCGACGATAATTCATCCGCACGTAATACGATTAGATCATCTGGGCGGAAGCTGTGGATCATCGCGATAAGAATAGTAGGGTAGTTATTTTCCTTCTGTATGAAACATACATTATGTGGCTGATAATTATTTATTTGTAGATAAGATTGCAGCTTTGTTTTTTTTTATCGTATTCTCCATGACAACGATGGCTTTTCTATTTTGGTTATCTGTAGCCATAATGTAATTTCTTTTTAATTCTGTCTTTCTAATAATCCCTGCATTTAGCATTTTGTTTATGTTCCTCCTTTTTTTGGATAAAAGAGACAGAAAAAGAGATACCCTCATTGTATCAATGATAGGTATCTCTTTCTGACGATAAGCGCTTAGATTAGATTAGAATATAAGCAACTATATTATATTCATATAAAGATACATTTTCAATATTTACTTGTAATAATTTTGTGTGAAATTATGTGAATGTTCAAAAATAAAAGCCCGATCTTACCCGAACTCTGCCAAAAATGATGTCCGCTCGCTGTTCTATCATATAATTCTTTAATTTCAAGTGTTGTATCATCTGCACCTTTTGTACGCTATTACATATAATATTCAGAGTAATCGTTATTACTCTCACCTCCAATTTATAAAAAGAATAACATTCACTGACCGTTATCCTCTTCTCTATATCCATAACACAGGGATGACTGTAATTTTACGATTCTGCCTGTTCCCTTTCCTATATACTCATTATGGTTCACAATCTGTATACCTCTCAGATAGACTGCACGTATCTTGCCAAAGACTTCGTGTCCGGCAAAAGTTGCATAATCGATGCCTTCATGTGCATCACTGTCTTGCAGAATTTGATGGCCTTCAGGGTCATAAATAACGATATCTGCATCGTAACCGGGCTGAAGTCTTCCTTTCTTTGTAAGTCCGCATACATCAGCTGGTCCAGAAGAGAACATCTGTACAAACTCTTGTTTGCTGATGCGCTGTTTACAGACCCCTTCACTCCACAACATCTGTAGACGATGTTGCACACCTGGCGCACCATTAGGGACTTTAGAGAAATCCTGATACGCTTCGATCTTCTTTTTATATCCGCCGCTAACTGCACAATGATCAGAACTTACAGCCTCAATCATATGTTCATGAATTCCATGCCACAATGCATCTTGATCTTGTTCTTTACGCAGTGGAGGTGAGCATATATAACGTGCACCCAGAAGTCCCTCTTTTGCAAGATCATCTTCATTCAATATCAAATAATGGGTACATGTTTCACAAAATACAGGCTGCCCCTCGCGTTTTGCATTCATGATTTTTAAAAGAGCCTCTTTTGTGGAAATATGCACAAAAAAGATAGGAATATCACACCATTTTGCATAAGCAATCATTCGCTCTACCATTTCTGCCTCACTCTGTACATCTCGAGCATCAGCATGATATTTTGGCGCAATACAACCTTCTTTAAGTAGATCTTCTGTTCTGCAGGCAATCATATCCGCATTCTCCGCATGTACCATCAGCAACAGTCCACTGTTTCGAATCTTCTGCATAACACGCAGTATAGATGCATCATCTGCATAGTATGGTGTCCCTTTATAGGCCGTAAATACCTTTAACGCAGAAACGCCATATCCAGGCAGTTCCTGAATTTCTTCGATGACTTCCTCGCGTATATCCATCAACATGCTGTGAAAAGCAACATCAATATAAGGATAACGCGCTGCCTTTTCCTGCTGTGACATCAGCGCCTCTTTCAGCGACTGTCCTTTTTTCTGATCGACGAAATCAACAACTGTTGTCGTACCACCAAGGGCAGCTGCTTCTGATGTCTCAAAAGAACAGCTGTTAAAGGAACCAAAATGTGTATGTTCATCGATACCTCCAGCAAACACATAACAGCCGGATACATCAACAACATAATCTGCCATATCCACAAGATTCTCTCCAAGAGCTAAGATTTTTTCGTCTTCAAATACAATGTCGCCAGTAAATTCACCATTTTCCAGCAGTATAATACCCTGATGAATACATGTTTTCATATCACATGCCCATCTGTGAAAGATCAAATCGCTTCATGGCAGTTCTAGCACTGTTCATGGTCGTTTCCAGTAATGTATCCATATCATCCACCATATCTCTTGTCAGAGAGAGTTCCAGCAGAAATGGAAAACTGATACCAGAGACGATTTCTACATCTTGATGTTGCATACTATATAACAGTGCGGTCTTATAAGGCGTACCACCATCTAAATCACACGCAATCAGCACATTATCACATTCACTCATCTTGTCAGCTGTCTCTTTGAGTTCTTCCAGCAGTCCATCCATATCTTTATCTTCTGTAAAATCGATCCATGCCACATGTTCTTGTTCACCGCCAATCAGTTCCAGCGTACTGTACAACCCACTGGCAAAGTGACCATGTCCCATGATAATAATTTCCATATTCATATTGTTACCTGACACATGCAATATGTCTTATCCTTTCTTATGGAAGAGAAAAAGGGAATACACCCTTTTATCTGTTATTACGCAGTCTGCGTGCTTCTTTTACGCCGTCCATGAAGATGCGTGCTTTTTCAGGATCAATCGGATTTTTCATATTTCCATTCTTGACCCATGTCCCTACGCTCACACCATCATAACAGGTCAGTATTTCTCTGATGTTATCACCATTGGATCCAGCACTGAGAAACAGCGGTACATCATCACCAAGACGTTTGCGCACATCATGATAGATCTGCATGCTCTCCTCTGTCGTGCGCCCACCGATGAACAGTCCATCCGCAAAGGCATTCTGTACACTGTCCCATGCAGCATCGACAATCTTCTTTCCACCAATCTGTTCATAATGTATTTCCTGTACATCTGCATATACAGGAACACGAGATCCAAGACGTTTGCGCATCATGCATACATCCACACACTGTGCATGCATCAATCCTGCATATCCTACTTCCATACCAGTATAAGTATGTTCTATCCGTATGAAATCTGCATGTACCGCATCTGCGACAGCAAGTGATGCTACACCATCCCAATCAATCAGAATTCCCTGAATCATGTTGGGAAAGCGGCGTTTTAGTTCATAAGAAAGCACACTCATATAGGCAATCGTTTCTGGGGATGCCATCTGCTTTACAGGTGCATCATTACGATTCTGTATGATATAGCCGTCAAAACCGGTGTTCTGTATCATTTCCACTTCCTTGATACTAATGTCCATAACTTCCTGAAAAGACATACCAGTATTGCGATAACTTCCAGGGCATGGTTCCGGCTGAATCATACAAAGGGCTAATGGAAAATCTGTTTTTTTTATACTCATTGACGTTCCTCCAGTTCTTTTGCATACGCCCTGGCTTCCACATACAGTCCAGAAGGAGGCAATATGCCTTTTTCAGTTATATAGCCACGAATCATTTCAGCTTCAATTTCCAAAAGTTTGAATCCGCTGAAATCTACATTTGAGCGGACAGCCTCATCCCAATGAGATGCAAGTCGTTCACCATAGTCAAATGGCATGGCAGAGCAGCGTACATAACCTTCCAGCGGACGCATATCAAGCTTGATCAGCGGAGTCAACACATAGAGTGGTTTATGTATGGTGACGCAAAGCATCGCAACGATATCAGAACCGATCGTGTTGAATACCGTACCATCCGGATAGATCGTTTCTGCTCCCATGAAGACAGCCTGACATTTTTTCATAGCAGACAGCATTGTTGTATCTGGAATGAAGTGGACATGGTGACCACTTGCAAGTGCATTTTTCACAAACGGACGTCCGCCATCAAGTGCCCTGCTTTCACAGATATAAATGTGACGTCCAGAAGGCAGTGCGGATACAAAAGCATCTACAGTACTTGAATAATCGAATATCATAATAGATTCCATATTTTCACAAAGATGTACACCATAAGATACTAATGTTTCTGTATCCTTTTTTGCCTGTTTATCATACGCTGTAATCTGTTCTTTGACAATCTGTCGTATTTCTTCTACATCATGACCATGAAGATGTTCATATCCTCGTGTAAATATCATAATGGCATTGTAAATGGCACGACTGTTCTGCCCTCTGGTATCCTTGAAGAACTGTGCACACTTCCCTAAAAGAGTCAGCATTTCCTCACTGTCTAGATCCTGATCCGCAATATCCAGAAGGATCTTCTGAATCAGGCGGGTATGGGCATTAGCGCCGAGCACACGACTGTATACGATATCATCAAATTTTGATACCGCAGCAGAAGGCAGCAGTTCCCTCATTTCTTCTTTGCTATACATATATATCCTCCTTGCTTACACGTCCTATAAGTGAAGAAGACGCTGTGCGTTTTTGTTATATAACGCTTCTGAAAGCGATGGTTCCATTTTCAGAAGATCAAATGTGTGAATGGAACAATCGCTGAATTTATGTGGATAATGGGTGCCGAACAAAAACTTGTCCTGTGGTATGTTGGCAAATGCTTTGCGCAGAATAGGAAATTCATACATGCAGGATGTCTCAACAAACAGATTTTTGCGATTCTTTACCAGTTCCACACATCCATATCCAAAGTCCGTGGTCCCCATATGCAGAAGAACCATGACAAGATCTGGATGACGATCCGCATAGAATGCCCACTGTGCCGGCATGGTGCGACAACCCCATCCCGTAAACACGTTGACAATGATACCTTTTTCTTCACAGACTGTCATAATTTCTTCCATATGAGGTGCAATTTCCGGAAAGTAACAGTGTTCATTAGAGTCTAGCTCTATCGCGGAAAACACACCCATATCAATCACCCGATGCAGTTCTTTCATCACATCACGTTCCTTCGGATTCAAAACTGCACAGCCGATCAGTTTATCAGGATGCTGTTTTATTGCTTCAGCAACCACATTATTCTGATGTACGATATCATACCCTTCAAGGGCAGATATCATTCTCATATCAATTTTATTTTCATCCATATCATGGAGACAGCTTTCGACATCATAAGTATCGCTGTCGCGGTTCCATTTCAGATGTGCGTGATAATCGATTATCATATCGAATACCTTATGAAGCCAGGATACCGCATGCATAACCGATGACACCAACCGCCATAGTCAACAGCATCAGCAGAATCGGATTGGCTTTCTTTTTCTTCATCAGCCATAGCATCAGCAATGTATATAATACAGGCAGAAGACCTGGAACCATTCCATCCAGTGTCGTCTGAATACTTACCTCTGTCTCACCAGCCATATAAGACCATGGAATTGACATAGAAACAAAGTTACTTACGAAGCCTCCAATGACAACATAAGCAGCAATACCTGCATAACGTGTCATCTTGGAAATCATACCACTGCTCTGCATGGCACCTACAAATGCGACTCCTTTTTCATAGCCTTTGAAAATACCGATGTAACGTATTACCTGACCTACGATTGCCATAACAGCAACAAAGATAACAGGCCCTAGAACACTTGTATAATTGCTGGCGATAACCATGGAGATAGCCAAACCTGCCATGATCGGACGCAGTGTTCCATGATACAGGGAATCACCAATGCCAGCGAGAGGTCCCATAAGTGCTGATTTAATGGCACCGATACTGACAGGATCAAAGTCATGTTCATTGGCATTGCGTTCTTCCATTGCGGCTGTTAAACCAATGACGAAGTGAGAAAGACGCGCTTCTGTAAGGAACAGTTCTGTATGTCTACGATACGCGTCTTTTTTCTCTTCTGGATCGCTGTATACTTTTTCCAGCACCGGAATCATGGAGAAGACGAACCCAGGGGCTTCCTGTTTTTCATAGTTGAAGCCGGTAACAAATCCTTCAGAATAGAAGAACAGTTTCCATAAATCTTTTTTTGTAAGTTTTGTATTAATTTCAGCCATGTCTATATGCCCCTTTCCTTATGCTTCCTGCTTATTGTCATTGTAGTACGCCATAGCGACACAGACAACTGCAACCAGTGTGATTCCGATGTTTCCAATTTTCAAAAAACTTGAGAAAAAGAATCCTATGATGAAATAATACCAAATTCCTTTTACATTGATGGATTGTAACAATAATGCCAGTCCAACAGCACCGATCATACCACCACCAACAGCAAGACCATCAATAATCACCTTTGGTACAGCATCAATGATTGCCTGTACAGCATCAGCCCCAAAGTAGATTGCCATGAAAGTCGGAATGACAAACAAAATTAGATTGAAGATATTCGGCCACACCTGTGTATTCATGATGATACCAATTTTACTTCCACGCTCAACAGCAGCTTCCATGCGATGCTGTGTCCATACACACAATACCATGTTACGGAAATACATACCCATCTGACCAAGTATCGCTAATGGTAATGCCGTCGCAAGTGCAAGCTGCTGATTACCGGATATACATGCGAATGCGGCAGCAATACCAGTTGAGAAGGTCTCTTCTGGAGGCAGCGCCGTACCAACAAATACCTGCCCCAGAAACATCAGCTCAATTGTACAGCCGACCTGCAGCCCGATATTGATATCTCCCATGATTGCTCCGACAATCGGTCCTACCACAATAGGACGGTATGTGAAAAACTGTGTGACATATTTATCAAAGAATGTTATCCACATGAAGATACTGACCATAATTGCTTTCAATAATAGATTTTCCATTTTTTATCCCTTTCTTCACTGTTATGTTCTGTGTATGTTGTTAATACTTTTTCAGCAGTTCCATTGCATCGATGCTCTTGTCATTTGGTACGGCACGAATATCCAGATGGATACCTTTGGCTGCCAGTGCTTTCAGACATTCCACATCCTGTGCTTCCACAAAGATGAAACTCAACAGCTTCTTTCTTCCTGTTTCTGAACGTGCATTGCTGATATTTCCCACATTGATGGTATCAATATGAAATCCCAAATTGCATAGTGCCAACGCTGTTGCAGGGTTACGCAGCATCAGCAGAACTTTTTTATCATCCAGTTCACTCGATGCCAGCAGCTGTGCTGCTTCATTTATCGTTTTGATTAGCAGATTGATATTGGCAGGTGCCACAAGTTTCAGAAGCATCTGCTGTGTTGCATCACCTGCTGCCATATCATCGGCAATCAGAATCGTGTCTGCCTGTGCATCCGCAATCCATCGTGTTACGATCTGTCCATGAATCAGACGATCATCAATTCTCATAGTTGTAACTGACATAACATACTTCCTCCTGTTTCGTTATCGCTCCCATAGAAACTGCGCATTACGCCAGAAGACATCTTCCAGCTCATCCTCATCAAGTCCCAGATGATACAGCTTCTGTATTTCGATATTTGTTGGTTTATATGGCCAGTCCGTACCGAACAGTATCCGCTTTGAACCTAATACATCTACGGCTTCCTGCAGGATATCTGCTTCCATATTGGCGCTTGTTTCCACCCAGAAATTATCCAGGTTCTTGATTGCTTCAATACATGCGTGTCCAAATTCACGGCCACAAATATGAGTGAATACAAATTTCATATGCGGGCGTTTCTTCGCATGTTCAATCCATACAAACGGCGTACACAGCGGGCTTGCCCCTCCATGTATTTGTACATGAACACCATATTCACCAATTGCATCCAGCACACCACCAAGGCTTGGGCAGTTTTCGGCTGCATAACCATGTTTCCATGGCATGAATTTGACACCATTCATATGGCATTCACCTAATGTCCGATGTACTTCATCTATTGCATCAGGTGCTTTGGGATCAATATCTGCATATCCTTCAATCACTTCGGGAAATTCACACATGGCCTCATAGACCAAATCATTCTGTGCGCGCATTCCATTGCCAGATAAGGAACAGATACCGACCTTGCTGATTCCGAATGCCTTCAAATCCTCTACAAGCTGTACAGCACTGTTGGCATCCCCTGATCTTGTCTTTCCCAAATGGGAGTGAAAATCATATCGTTTCACGAACGATTACCTCCATCTTTCACATTGACGATATGTATGTAATATTTGTAGGTTTCCGCTATATACGAGTTTTGTGAGAACTCAACCGCATGTCCTTCACTGTCGTAGGTGACACGCTCTTTGTATACCAGCGGCTGTGTTTCTTCCAAAAACAAATCCCTGCGTAGTTCAAAACTGGCCATCTTCACTTCCAATGTCTCATCAGCACTTCCCAGAGATATGCCATTCTCTTCCAAATATTCATACAAAGACGTCGTTGTATCAAAATCATCCTCGCATATCTCAATACCAATTCTTGAACTGATATGGGATTCATGCAGAGCGATAATCTTACCGTTCAACAGACGCAGACGTTTAAGATAGGTGATACTCTCACCTGGCTCAATCTGCAGCCTGTCCGCTACTTTAACACTTGCTTCCATTTTACGACACGCAAGAATAATAGAACCCGGTTTGTCACCTTTCACCTTTGCATCTCCACTGAAACTTGTGAAAGAAGACAAGGGTTTCTCCTTCTTGATACGTTCTACAAAGGTACCTTTACCGCGTATTTTACGCAGATACCCATCATGTTCCAGGTCTGATATGGCTCTTCTTACCGTAATCCGGCTGACATCGAAGAGTTCCTGCATATCTTTTTCGGATGGAATCGCCTCCCTTTCTTTGAATGTTCCATCGTCAATACACTCTTTGATGAAGCGATAGAGCTGCTGATGGATCGGCGCTTTTGAATCTCTGTCCAGACTGAACTTTTTTCCCATGGTTAACACCCCACTTGTTATAACCTATAATATACCACGTTATAACTACAGCTGTCAACAGATGATATAAAATATTTTAAAATTTATTTATATACAGTCTGAAATGAGCATATGAACCCCAAAAATACAAAATGAATAGAAAAATCCGTCAATACGTTATAACGTGTTCGCAAATGAGGTAAATATTGGTATTAAGAAAAGTGATACATGTTATGATTTCATATATCACTTCTATAACCTCTATAATGTTTTCCTGCTTCAAAGGCTTTCTTCATAGCTACGCATGTATCGATATTCCCCATCTCATATGTCCCCCAGGCCATAAATAACACCTGCAGCGCATACCATCATGACAGTCAAAGAATCCACGGAAACTTTCCAGCACATGCTGCATCTGTGTACAAGCCTCATCTGGTGCCGTCATGATGATATAATCTTCATTGCCTAATGACATATAGCGAGGACAGGTGCAATCAATCAGTGTTTTCAGTGTGCACTCATATTATAAAAGTACACCAATGTTCCAAAGACGATGATATCCGCCTTCTCCATATCATCCTTCTGCACACAATGTCCACCAGGATGAGCGACTATAAAGAAAAAGTGTATCTATGAAATGCAAGAAATGCGGGTGCGAAGAAGAAGTTCCACAATGGGTTCTGGCTGAATTAAATGATTTTAGTGATGATAAAACATATTAAATGATATGCCTGAATGTTATGATACAATGTTTGAAAAAGATAAAATGAGCTGATTTCCCATCAGCTGTTTTGTCATATTCAGTTTAAGACTTTTTGCACTTTGTTTGATAATGAAAAGAGCCGCGTCCTTGATCTGATCCCTGTCAATAGACACATAAAATAAAATTTTTATCCCAATTGATGGGAATATAGCAAAAGATGTGTAAATATCAAAAAGTGGGTAAGAATGTAGATACGAAACATACTTACAGGAGGAAAAATACTATGAACACATCTTTTGCTATATTCCCATTTATTTTTTTACCATTTGCACAATAGCAGCTCTCTTCATGTTTTTATTTACTTCTACCCAGTTGAATCTCTTTCGAACCCTATATTTATGGTTTGAATAAACTTTTGTAGAAGATAATTCCACTTTTTTCCGCCTTTTGGAAGTGAAATTTAACTTTTCACTTCATCATTTTTTTCAAATAGTATCTTTTTTCTGCTTTTTATAACAAGATATGATAAGTAAAGTAAATTCGTTTAACACAAAAGCCTCATTTTATTTATCCTGTTTTGTGAAATATCAAGATACTTTTTTCTTTTTCAATTTCTATAAATGACCGATTATACCTTACTGTAGCTGCCCCGGTCGTACCGGAACCACTCAAAGGGTCAAGGATCACATCTCTTTCTTCAGAAGAGTTGAGCACTAGATCCTCTATGATAGCTTGTGGTTTCACTGTTGGATGACCATATAACATCTTGTTTATTTATTTGTAGGCGTGATCCAGTATGTGTGACCTCTTTGATATGTAGTATGTAATTGTGTGCATTTCCGAAAATACAAGCAATATTCTTTATCGTTTAGATAGTACTTTCCACATGCCGGTATAGGATTAGTTTTAATCCATACCAGGATATCATAATTACAGACGTGTTCTTCCACAAAAAAAATCAAGATAGGGAATGATCAGTCGACGGTTACACCATGTATAGATTTTGACTATTTTCAGCACACTAAGAAAGTAGTCCAATATCGAAAGCTCTATGCCAGAAGTAAGATCATCCGCAGATAACTCCCTTATCACTGAACGATAACTTTCCGATATCATTCTTCATACAAGATGTATTTTTTGTATCGATGTCATAATGGGGAGAGCGAATATCATCACGTAACATCGTTTCCTTCACTTTTTTTGCTTTCGTTGTATCTACATTCTACACACTATTTATAAAAATGCAAACCACTTTTTGCATTTTTATATGGACAGTAAAAAAATATCTTTAACTCATTCGAAAAGGTTGAACAACCGATTAGTTGGAATAACGCTTTTAGAGTTTTACAAAGCGTTGTATCTTATCCAGAGGATTGCCGATTCTAATCAATGGAATTACTAAGAAAACTCAGTTGCCTTGATGATGTATGAGAATGCGATGAATCAAAAGATTATCATGAATAACAAGAAAATTATTGTCATAAAATGTTGGAAACATGTAAATGATTCGGTGTTTCTGATAACTGATCTGTTCAGCAATGAGAAGAGCATATATACTAGAGCAGGTGATGATCTGTCTGATTTTATGATAGAGAACAATTTTCGATTTCTGGATGAGATATGCTGTTTGAAAGTATAAATAAGAGCGTAAATGCTTGTTACTCTGATGTCACAGATAAAATAAGCTGTGAATATAGATTTTTGGTCTGGTTGGGGAGTGTAAAATAAGTATGCAGACTAGTGTTATGACCTTGTGATATTTAATTAAATTTTCTGGTAATCACAGCTGCCCTGATGTATGATAAAAAGAAACGGCAGTGATCCCTATGGCAAGACCAAAAAAAATATAATATCCATCTTACAGAAAAAGAATTGAAAACGTTGAAATCTCCTATCCGTAAGAAAGGAACATCAAAAACGATCCGCAGCAGATGCCAGATCATTCTCAATCTGGACGAATCCCACGGAAAAGATTTAACCCATGAACAAAGTGCAAAATCGAATGGTGTCTGCATGGCAACGGTTACCAATACTGTGACGAAATATATGAATGGCGGCATTGACGCCGTTACTGAAATTAAGAGGAACATAAATTCAGATAATGCAAGGCGCAAGGATGACGGACGTACAGAAGCTCGGCTGATCGAACTTGCCTGCGGAGCCGTTCCGGAGGGGCATTCCCGTTGGACAATCTGTCTGCTTGAAAAAGAATCCAAAGTGATCTTGGAAACTCCCGTGGGCAGGGAGGCAATCCGCAAGGCCCTAAAAAAACAAACTTCAACCTCACAAAAACGACTACTGGTGCATCCCAGCAAAAAAAAGATCCGGAATTCATAGCTGTATGGAAGATATTCTTGACGTTTACGAACTTTCCTATGATAAGAAACATCCGGTGGTATGCATGGATGAAAAACCATACCAGCTTCTTGGTGGGGCAAGGGAACTACTGCCGATGATTCCGAGAAGTGACCGAAAAACAGATTCCGAATATGTCCGTAACGGCACTGTCAGCATATTTGCTTTTATAGAACCGCCTGGAGGGATGCATCATGTAAGTGTAAGAGAACACCGCACAGCGCTTGACTGGGCAGAAGAAATCAGATACATTACAGACGACATGTATCCGGATGCTGAAAAAATCGTCCTTGTGATGGATAACCACAAAACTTTCTCATTGTATAAGCGCTATCCACCGTAAGAAGCAAGACGCATCCTGATAAGGCTGGAGATCCATTATACCCCAAAGTATGGGAGTTGCTGGATATTGCTGAAATAGAGCTTCATGTAATGACTAGAAATGCCTCAGCCGCCGCATCGCTGAAATAGGACTGTTACGCAGCGAACTGTCTGCATGGGAAACAGAACGGAATACACTGGCAGCAAAGGTCAACTGGCATTTTAGAACCAGTGAAGCCAGAATAAAACTCAGTTCACTGTATCCCACATTTACTACTGCCTCTTAACGAGGTGGTATTATTATTAAAAATCATTGAGTCATTACACTAGTTGCTTCAATACAAAGATCGACAACTACGCAGATTTATCAATTATCCACAACTCCTTGATTTGTTATTAAACATATCACCTGAACTCAAAGCAGCGTATAGATTTAAAAATCTATGCTTATGTTTTAATATGGTAAGTGATTATGAAAATGCAGACCATGACTTTTCTGATTTTATGAAGGAAGTGAAAAATTATAAGTCCCTGTAATGATTGAGATGATCAATATGTTGAATAATTGGCATGTTGAAATCATAAATTCGTTTATTGTAGTTGATGGCAAGCATTTATAGAATGGTATCATGGAATCTCGAAATTCTATTGTTAAGCTCATTAAGATAACAGGTAATGGCTACGTTAACTTCGCCAGATTTAGAAATCGCTTTATATACTGTATGAATAAAAATGCTAAACCTAATATGGCAGGTTATGATGTATCATTAAGAATGAAGAGACATAAACGCAATAAAAATAAAAAATAATGATAATGTTGTTTGACCAATATAAAAAGCAGCAGAATGTTCATTTTCTAACATTTCTACTGCCTTTTTAAAACCCTATATTAATTTAGAGCCCCATTATATGATAGTCCAAAAGTTATACGATTTCTTAGTCATTGATTGCCTGCATGACAGCGTCGCTGTTTATAATGTTTAAATTAGAACTGTTTCCAACCAAATGGCTTTCGTTATAGAGTTTGTTGATTTACGGAGAGTGCCATGGACAGAATTGAGAATCGCCTCAAACTCCTCTAATACGCTTTGTGGGCAGCCGGCACCATTCAGTTTGACATTGATATAGGATTCCGCCTTTGTCATTTCCTTTATGTTGATTCATAACCAATCATATGATGTAAGGGTTCATAGATACTCAGACGCAGAGAGAGGTAGACCGGAAAGAAGGGCAACAGCCTAGTCTCTGGAATCCATTTCAATGTTGAGCAGCATCTCCAGATCATTGAGAACGGCATCCCGTAAAATTCACTTCATCTATAGTGATGACAGGAGTTTGCTGCTTTTCCAGGATAAATCGGTTGATCTAGTCCTAAATGATCTTGATGTTGTCTGTTATACGGAATGCCAGATGAACACCAATCTCAGCGGAAAAGTTGCAGTAAAAACATTCACAGTCAGAGTGGAATGACTGGAATAAACCACTTTATAAAGAGAAGTGGTTGACGATTATGGTGAAAGTCCCCCACAGTGTACTCACATCATATAGATTTTTGGATGATTTTGATCCTTTTTCTTTTGACTCATATTTTGATAATTATTTGTTTTCTAGATTTTTTACAATCACGGGGTAATCCTTGAATACTTCCTGCATCTCTTTTACTGCTTTAGAATGTGCATCTTTATCCATGCTGGATAATAATATCAACTTATCTTCCCATGACTTATAATTCAATGGTTCCTTTTCTAAAGAAGAATTCAGATATTTTAGCTTGAGCTCATCACTTGACGTAACACTTGCCTGATGCCTATCATATTCTGAAGCATTATAAGCATCGATATGACCACTGAAATAGTTATTGATCATGATATATGGCAATGTTGAGTTAGCATTACCGCAGCCTTTCCATCCAAAGACATCATATCCTAACTGATAATTGTGCTTTGCATCTAGATAGATATATGCACAGTGCCCTGGCTGCCCAATAGGGAATGTTGGAATACCATATGACTGAGCAAGAACGCTGCTTAGTTTAGACATAGCTCCACACACACCACCGTATTTGATAACCTCTTTTATCGTTGGATTAGGACCATAAAAATTAGGACCTTGAACGCTGGCACCTGTATCCGGATTGGTAGCAACATATTTGATCAGAGAATAGCCTTTTGTAATATCATTTCTGTTGATCATGTCTTGCTTATTCTCTTTCATATAATTTCTCAACCAAATCATATCCTCATCGGAGATTTTCGCATTGACCACGTTTCTCATCTCACGGATTGTCAATCCGGCAAAGTCTTCGAATAGAATTCCTTCTGCTTCAGCCCTCGCAAGATTTTCATATCTCTTCATTGGATCTATTTGGGATTTTACGTTATACCATGCGTACACACCTTTATTGAATTCCAAAGATGTAGCAATTGCAATTTTCAGATTTGTTCCTTGGTGTGATGATTCGTGCTTCTTCCAGATTTGATACCAAATTTCCAGTGATTCCATCTCATTTTTCACGTTAAACGTAGTATCTTTGAATTGATAAGATGACATTCCTGTCTGTTTAGAGGATGCTGCATTTCCGCCATCTAGGTATAGTCTCATAGCTTCCGGATTCTTATACAGCCAATCTAGGAACTTCTTGTGATCTGCATCTTTTTTTGCAAATACATCAAGCTCCGTATTCGTTAGACGTTTTTCAACGTTAGCTTTCAATATAGCGGTCATGGAATCTGTAGTAGCAAAGACGATATCCAATCCATCTGAAGTAATACGGACTTCCATCTTTTTGTTGCTCAAATTCAAATCTACCAACTTTTTCTCATCATCATATGTCTTGACTCTAAAATGTTCTGCGCCGGTTAATCGAATCTTATATCCAATCTTAAATGGAGTCTCATCGGTCTTCACATCCAGTTTTTTATTTCCAATAAAATCTTTCGAGTATACGACATTGCCTTTTAGATCAAGAATTTCCACTTTCTCGTATGAACCGCTAAAATACACGTGTGGCGCTGTATTCTTAGTTGTCAATTTTATATCCATAGAATTATAATCGACTTTCAATGACGCATATTCTCCATTCCCCAAGCCTGAAAAACGCATTGTTCTGTTTTTAGCATCCACTCGTTCCAGTTTGCTATTACGTACGATATATGTGAAAGGATTGGTATTGTTTTGTTTCAACTCGTCATTGTGATTCGTCGTGAAACGTGAAGGTTCCTGCTTTTCAATAATGAGACGATAGCCTTCTTTTAAATCGAATGTTTCAGTTTCTGCTTTCTGTGAAACATTTCCAATATAACTTTTTGCGTATGTGGTCTTTCCTTTTGTATCCTGAACTGTAATCTTTGCATACTCGTTCTTGATATAGGAATGTGGCATTCTATTTTTTGTAACTAGACGCGCAGAATTGCTTCCATCATTATAGAAGAATAATTGAGCAAACGTCGTATCGCTTAACCCCTGCAAAGTAAATTGCTGAAGCAGGTTACTTGCTTCTGACAATAGAGATGACATATATTTATTGTTTGTTTCCTTAGATTCATTCACTTTCTTTACCAGAGCGTCGATTTTTTCCTGTGTTACGTTTTCTGCCAACTTCGTACATGTGATATCTGTGAACAAGTCGATAACTTCGGATTCTAGATCTGAACCGTTCTGTGATTTCATCACTTCTAGTCCATTAGCTCCCAGTTTAATAGAAGTCTTGTTCTTGGCAAGGCTCAAAGAGACTGGTTTATTACCTTCATCATATACTTTTATTCTTACATTCTGTTCTGCACCCGTTAAACGAATTTTATATCCTGTCTTGAAAGCCACTTTTTTCGTTTCTGGAATCAATGTCTTGCTACCTTCGAAATCTTTCGTATAGACTACTTCATTTACTTCATTGAGAACTTCCAGCTTTTCATAAGAACCCTTAAAATATGAGTGTGGTATCACTTTCTTTGCATTCAAAGCCAGGGTCATGGAATTGTAATCAACTTTCAGTGTGGCATATTCTCTATCACCTAATCCGGTAAAGTGGAATATACGGTTCTTATTGTCGATTCTTTCCAGTTTACCATTTCTAACGACATATGTATATGGATTGCTGTTGTTCTGTTTCAATTCATCGTTATGATTCGTTGAAAAACGAGATGGTTCCTGCATAACAATCGTCAAGGTGTATCCTTCCTTCAATTCAATGCTTTGTGTTGCAGCTTTTTCAGAAACATTTCCTACATATTTCTTTTCGAATACAGATTTTCCTGTCGTATCCTTTACCGTGATCGTTGCATAGTCTTTTGCGATATAACTGTGAGGCTGTCCTGCTCCCGTAACCAGACGAGCTGAATAGCTACCATCGCAATTAAAATATAGCTGAGAGAAAGTGCCATACAATCCATTCAGATTGAACTGCTGTAACAGATTACTTGCTTTAGATACTGTAGACAACATCTGCTCTTTATCAGCTTCATTGGATGCTTCAACTTTTTTCTTTACTGTATTGATTTTTTCCTGTGTCATATCTGGGACCAATCTTGTAAGAGAGCCATCTGTAAAAAGACTGATGACTTCGGATTCCAAATCAGATCCATTTTGTGACTTCATCAGTTCAAGTCCGCTAGCTCCTATTTTCAGAGTTGCTTTGTTCTTGGACAGCTGTAAAGACTGAGGGGTATTGTCATCTTGGTAGGCTTTTACTCTGAAATCCTGCTCAGAACCGCTGAGGCGAATCTTATAGCCGACTGCAAAAGGAATGTCTTCTATCCCTGCTTCAAGCCTCTGTTTACCATTAAAATCTTTGGTGTATATAACTACATTTGTTGTATCAAGAACTTCGATTTTTTCATAAGAACCTGAAAAATATGAATGTGGCGTAACATTTCTTGTTGTCAAGCGCATCTTCATGGAATTGTAATCGACTCTTAAAGAGGCATATTCATTGTTTCCTAACCCTAACAAGTGTAATACGCTGTTCTTGTCATCAATACGCTCTAATTTTCCATTTCTAACAACATATTTATATGGATTGGTATCATTCTGCTTCAATTCATCGTTGTGGTTTGTTGAAAAACGCCATGACTCTTTTATTGTTATCGTTAGATAATACCCTTCTTTTAGATCAAGAGTTTCTGTTGTCGCTTGTTGTGATACATTACCAACATAATCTTTTGTATAGACATTCTCCTTATTTGCATCATCAATCTTGATTGATGCATAACTATCCTTGATATAAGAATGAGGCACACCTCCTTTTGTCACCAATCGAGCAGAATAGCTACCATCACTATAGAAATACAGCTGAGTGAAAGTACCATACAATCCATTCAGATTGAATTGTTGAAGCATAGCATTGGCTTTTGTTATCAAAGCTGTCAATCCTTCTTTTTCAGCCTGATTGACGGTCTCAACCTTTGCTCGCGCTTGATCGATGTTTTCCTGTGTGATTCCATCAGCTAATCTAGTACATGTCTGGTCTTTGAATAAGCTAAGCACTTCTTTTCTTGCAACAGAAGTACTCTGTTCCTCTTTTACATCCGTCGTAGAAGTTGTGGCATGGATAGGTTGATATGGGATGTTTCCCATAATAAGCGAACTTAAACATGCCAGTGTAAAGACTTTGTTACCTTTCATAGACATCTCCTTTCAAATAGTTCTTGTAATTCTTGATTCAAAAAACAAATGGGTAAGTGTACCATTAATTCCCAATTTATGTGCCTTTGTAGATGTACTCTTTTGTCTTTTAAATCACTATTCTAAAAACAGCACTTGGTATTTTGTCTTACCCCCATACTTCCGCTGAAAGATTTGCTTCTGTTTCTTTTCGGATATCGTTATTTGTTCATGGGATGATCCTTTGTTAAGCACTCTCATTTGACAAAATAGCAAATGTCCATTCTTACTGATACCCCCTCCTTTCATGAGAAAAATTTAAATCCAATATTTACCAATCGTAAAAAAATATATCATGAAAAATAATGGAATTGCAACTCTTTTGCTCGAATATTTTACCACTTTTGATGTTTCATAAATTACTTTACTACTAAGGCATATATTCTCAGTGTAAAGTATTTTCAGCCTCTTGCTTAAGTAAGACGCCCAAATAATCTAATCATGATGGTTATCTTACTTTTAAACAACTCAACTCTTGGTTACTGTGCAAATCTAAAAATAGTTTTCAGATAGTGCATTCTTGTATTAATCTTTAAAATAATATCCTTGCATATAATCTCTTCCAATATTTTTGACCTATTCAACTTGTTTTTGCGATTTATAAAATATAATTCTTCTTATATTCCTTCCTATTGAATAATATCATTATAAACAAATAACCAATCAAAAATACTATTTTTGATAATAACACTACCAATTTTAAATATTTTCTTCCTTTCACATAACACTGTTCATGAAAGATTGATTCCGACACTTTTAGAAATCTTTTTCTTCTTTCATTTACTATCTGCACGGCAATCATTTAGATACAATCTGCTTTTTTCTTCCTCATCATTAATACAAATGAATTTGATAAAATGGCGAACATCGATAGAAAAAATTAAAAAACACCGTCATTCTCTTGTGGAACAGTTGTATCAATTCATTCTACAATCTTTGATTTTCTAACTACAATAAAGCTTATTTTCCAGTTCTGCCAGCTCAATCATATCTTTCAGTATGGTTGTGGGGTTTTCTTTATCTAATTCCTGTAACATTTTTTCGTAGGTGCTACTTGCCTTTTAACCGATGCAATGCCTTTTGTAATGTATAAGTCTCTGATTTCGTTGTTTATTGTATCTGCTCTCTGTTTTCTCCTATAAACCATGCCCAATCCGCATTTATCTTTCATTGATTTTTCGATTTATCGTCCTCTCTGTCTAAAAAAGCGGATATAATGATTGAAAATAGAAAAAGCGATGCGTTCAGCGTCTCGATAAGTCAGTAAATCAACAACCGCATAATAAGCAAGCTCATTCTTCATACGTATTAAAATTTGTTTTTAATTTCTGTATCTTCAACTGTGCCATTCTTGACATACAGCTCATAATACTTCTGATACACACATATATGGTTCACTACATAAAGTACCCAGATATAAGATTTCTACAGTGTTTTTAGGTATATCATCTCCACATTTTTCTGTACTGTCCTAACCTTTCTGCTTACGAAAATAAGAAATACATTCACCTGCCTTATTTTTTCCTTAATGTGGAATATCTAAAATACCTGCTCTGTCATTGATAGCCAAACAAAGCCTTTTCATTACACCACCAACCGACATACAATAGAGCATAAAGTCATACTATGTGCCAGCAAATTTGTGTTTCCAAGAATATATTTGAATCATATCCACATTATCCATAATTTTAAAAAAACTAGTGTGGAATAATTATCACAAATCAGCGCACATATCTTCGAGCATAGATAAATAGAGAGCAGAATTCCTATTATAACGATATCGCGATGTTTGATCACTATTCTTGTTTAGGTAATCTTGTGATATTGATCTGTAAGTAAGTTTTCCTATTTCTGTAAACTTTTTAATCATATCGTCTCTCCTATTTGTATAATTATAGATAAACATCACTTTTTCTCCTTGATATTGTATATATCTACCCCAATCATCATTTCCTGCAATCCTACGATAATCTTGTTTAGCTAAATGGAATGAACGTTCGAGATCATTATTTGTTTTTGGTATCTCTGGATTATCATAATACGTGAATAATCCTTCCCAAAATCCCTTGCTGTATCATTTTAGATTTTCCATAAACCCTTTCATGCCATGCTTTTGACCCTTTTCTTGAAAGGCTTTTATCAATAGGCTTTTAAGAGCCTCCTCGTGCGATTGACTGGTGGAAAAGCTTGTTTTTTCTAGGCTTTTGACTATATCTCTTATGATTTCATACATCTCTTGCACCTTGTGATAGCTTCTTTTGTGATTTCTCCTATTGATCATTGTGGGAAACGTTTTAAGATATACTGAAAGTCTCTTTTTTTGCTCTACCATTCGCAATGAATGCTCAAGCGATTTTTTTAACTCTTCCAGTCTCTCATAAATTTTCATCCCAGGTAGTTCTAGTGGCGGTTTTCCATCTTCTAACAGAATAGATCTTATAGCCTCACAATATCCGTTTATGATTTCTTTTTCCTTCTCCTCTAATTGCTCATTCTGCTTAAAACTTACTTCGATTGCCTGCAAACCTCGCAGGTTTTTCTTGATTGTAGTTTTTAACTTTCTATCTGATGCTATCATTGGCTTTGAAATATCTTTTAAGTAATGAAACTGGCAGAACTGATAAGGAACATCCGAACGTAATTCTTTTAGAGCTTTCCGTATTGATCTTTGTCCATCTCTGACGAAACCAAGTATGGGAACATCTGTATTTACATATGGCTCTAAGGCTTCCTTCAACTCTTTCGAAGACCCATTTTTCATACTGATTGATGCAATCACTTTACCACACAGAACTTCTCTTAAAACATATAGTGGTTCATTCCCTTTCGCTGGTTGTATACCATCTAACGACAGTACGATACCACCATATCTTGCTTTGCAAGTCTGATAAGTCTCGTTTTGTCTTTCTGTGCTATCTGTTTTAAGAAGGTGCTTGTATTTCTCATACATTTCTCAATCTCACGGTCAGTTATCTGAACATGATACTGTTTCAATTCTTCCGCTATTTCCATTCTGGTTTTATGATTACAGAAACGTTGCTCTCCAATAAAGGCAAAAACATCCATACCATATCTTGTATACCATAAGCTTTGATGAAATGCTTCTTCTGATGAATATACGACATCATTTCCTTTACAGTTTTTATCTGGACATCCATAACCTAAATTTATAATCTGATATGTTCCGCTTAGTGTCATTACAATTTGTTTGATACACAATGACGATATACATATTGGACATCTTGTGATTTCTGGTTTATATACGAGTTTTTCCTCTGCTTCCACAGTATAGATGCTTTTCATAATTTATCATCTCCATTATTCTCATTATACACCCTTTGATGCCTATATTGATTATTTTGTGATAATTATTCCACACTAGAAAAAACATATAATCAGGTTTAAGTTGTAAGACATCACGAATAACTGCTAGTGCGTCCGTAATTGGAAAGCGAACACGAAAGTAATCTACCAATAAGAACAATGGTTCTAGAGGATTGAAACGCTCAATCTGTTTTGTCATTGTTTCCTTTAATTCGTCTGTCAATGGCTGTTTTCCAATTCAATACGATCGTAATACTCACGACTAATACCACAGGCAACAGCAAATCGTAACTGTGATACACCGTATTCCTCACGCTTTTCTTTTAGTTGTTTTATATGCTGCATTAAAAAGTCCTATAAATAAAGTCCTATAAATATTGACGCCACTACAGATATCTTTATTTCTAAGTGCATTTTAATACAATTCAACTGACAAAACAGACTGCGTCCTATTTCATTATTTAAATACATAGGATGTTTTCTCCGATATTGGAACAGAGCTAAATATCCTTGTAGATAATGTGCTACCACATTTAAAGGACTTATAGCTGTTTTTTTGTTCTTTAGGTGTCAAAAGACGGGATTTCATTAGGACGATTCAATTCTTTAGTAAGCAGGTTGTTTTTCTTCCTGCTTTTATTATTGTGCCGTGCATGGCATACATCTAGTGTATTGACATGATGATATTTAGTTGAATAGTCTTGGCTATTATTGCCGTTTTCTGGCACAATAAAAGAAACAAAGAAACGGTGGTGATTTTCTATGGCAAGATCAAAAATATACATTTTTAAGCTTAGTGATGATGAAAGGGCTACACTTCAAAAAACATTTCGCAACAAAAAAACTGCAAAACCGTTTTAAAGCAGTGCCTGATACTGCATGAGTCGGATGAAGAGCATGAAATAGGGCTCACCCATCCCCTGATTGCTCACAGCTATGCTGTTTGACCTGCTACCATAACAAATATCATTCAGTCTTATGTTAAGAATGGCATTACCGATATTGTCGTTTACAAAATCATCCCTAATTCCAGTGCTGCATTGCTCAAGGTGGATGGAAGCGCTGAAGCACGCATTATCCAGATGGTCTGCAGTCCTACCCCGGAGGGGCATTCACGCCGGACACTTCGGCCCCACAAAACACCTACTAATGCATCCCTCCCAAAGATAACGCAGAATTCGTAGCCCGCATGGAGGAGATTCTGGACATTTATAAAAAGCCATATGACCCTACTGTTCCGGTGGTATGTATGGATGAAAAGCCATACCCAGCTGCTTGGAGAATACAGGGGGCTGCTTATGCGCCCAGGTGATACCCAGAAATTTGATTCAGAATATATCCGAAACGGTACATGCGGTATATTTGTATTCGTGTAACCTCTGGGAGGCGTGCGGCATGTAAGTGTCCGGGAACACCTTACTGCGGTTAACTGGGCAGAGGTGATCAAGTACTTGGTGGATGTCAGCTACCCTGGCCGTGATAAAATCATACTTGTCATGGACAATCAGAATACCCAAGCCCTTTCATCCCTGTACAAAGCATTTCCTGCTGCGGAAGACCACATGATTGCTAAAAAGCTGGAAATCCATTACACTTCCAAGCATGGGAGCTGGCTTTTTATTGCCGAAATAGAGCTTTATGTAATGACATGTCAGTGCCTATCCTGAATGATTAACAATATAGACCTGCTCCGGCAGGAACTAGAAGCATGGGAGAGTGACCGCAATGGACATATGTCCGCATCCGATGGCGATTCACTACCGATAATGCTAGGAAATTCAGTACATCATAGGGATATTGATATCGTTACAGTATTTATGTAATAATATTTAAATCACACTAATTTACTAATTAAGCCAAAAAGCACAGCCCTTTTAATACAATTAATAGAGGAATGTAAAGTTTAGGAAAATTATCTCCATCTAGAAAATGGTTGTATTAAAAAAACAGGGTATCTACCTACCAATGCCAATCAGTTAAGGAAATTGACAAAATAAAAAAATAGATTAGATGTCTGCACAAGATGAAATGTAGATGTCTAATCTTTTTATAAACATATTTAATCCATAAAACATAGTAAAAAAGGCATTATGAAAAAAATATGAGAGCCACTATGCTATATATAAATCAATATGCTTTTTTATAGGATATTGCCGATGGTGTTGTTGTCCTTTTTCGACTATAGGATCAATCTTTTTTTACCCACACGACGTTGTTCATAATATTTTCCTCAATCACTTGCATTGCAGTATTATAGATATCTTCTTCCATCATTACCAATGATTTGATAAACATTTTTTTCATGATACCCACTGCCTTGTTAAAATTTCGCTTGATTACGTATTCTCCATCTTCCTTTTGTTCAATCGCTGCTTTTTCATTAATTTCTATCATTTTAATGATATCAAGTTATACAACCATATATCTGCATAAATATCCTGATAGAAGAGATGAGTATCTCTTTGAATCCACTGAATTCCTCCAATTTTATCCTGTTCTTCAAACGATTATAGGATGTTTCTATCGTCCAGCGCAGATGATACAATTCCTTTAAGTCATCTATGCTGTATTCATTCATTGGCAGGTTAGATATCAGATATTCCACAATGTCTTTTCCTATAATGATCTTAATGAACCAAAGCTGATATGTGGTATTCATCAGATGCTGGCGAAACCGAATATCCTCTCGATAGTGATTTGTCGTTTTTCTATCGAATGTTACTTCAAATAATCTGTCTTCACCATCCTGTACCTGATCCATATAAGCTTTTAAAAAAACAGAAGATACACGAAATAGAAAGTATTGTTTTTGTTGTAACAGTTGATCTATGAGTCGCATAGACGGATACCCGCGATCAAAGGTAAAGATTGCTTTTGCAACATAATTTTCACAATAAGTTTTTATATGTTGTGCTGCCAGTGCCATTTCACTTAATGTACATGAACCGAATTGCATATCTAAAAACGTATTGTTTAGACAGTCATGTAAGGTAGATAAAAGTCCACCTACAGGTTTTGATTGATTTTTTGTTGGATTTGCAGATGCAGAGATTCTTCCGAATGCAGCTGTATTTTCCTTTGTGTTGGGAAGAATGATTTTTGATCCATCGACAGCCAATACAAGATTTCCTTTCCATTTTTTAAACTATCTGCTTCATTATCATAATAATTTGCAATGAACTCATTACTCATGACACATATAGCCTGTGGATTGAACTTCTTCCTGGCGAGATAGAAAGCAGTTTCTGTAACCGTTTTTTTCCCAATCTTGATAATAGTCCATGATATCACTCCATTGAGAACCGCCTTTTCAATTCAGCATTTGATAAACAAGATCAATAACAGAGTTATGGCGATTTCTGGTGAAAGAATGGGGATTATCACCTCGGATAAGATCTAGATGAAAAACGGAAGCCTGCTGAATGTAATCATAAAAAGTACGAATGACATTAGCACACATAGGCGTCACAACCATTATAAACAAAAAAATCAATCAAAGTGTAAAAATCTGAATAATGGTTGAATAAAACTATAAGAGAATGAATGTAAAAACATAGAGAAATCTGTTGTCTATAAATGAATACCATAAGTTGTGTCCTCCTCGACCTTTTCACTTATAAACACAGCCGCGATAGCGGCTGCTTTTTGATTCATTTGTCAATAGCAAAAAAGAAGGTATCTAGAGAATTTTTAAAATTTCTCCTAGTTTTCTCTTTTCCTATTTGTCAACTTCCTTAACCTATTGGCATTGGATAGGTGTGACTAAGTTTTTTTATTTTTAAGTCTTTTGTGTTGAATCACCTTAAATATTGTGTATAATATAGATGAAGATGATCTTCTCCACAATAGTGAAGATAGATTATTTATTGTCGGAGTGATCGCCCTAAACCGTGGTAAAGTTTAGAGGGCGATCACTTTTTTATTAGCTTCACAGTTTCTAATATAACTAGTATGATCAGAAAGCTGATATATAAGTCAATATTCAAAATGACCACCTCCGAACTATTCACTGAAAGGGTTCACAGTCGAAGTGGAATAATCTATCTTCGTACAAAATTATAGCATATATTTCACAGTTGAGATACATATAATGTAATGTTTATCTCAACTGTGACTTTTGTTACTTATATCTACTTATTTACTGAGCTGCGCTATCAATCGGTTACATAAGAATATCATCCAACGTTTCCATGCAGGTCGTACCTGCGGATGCAAGAATTCTTCACGTTTTTGACAAGCAATCGCATGTGCAGGATTTTTGTTGCTATCTATTTTCTGCAGTACGATCCTTTTATTCATCCGGTACACATAGCGAAACTGCGACCAGAGTTTTTGATGCATCCGGGCAGTAGGGCGGAGCTGCTTAGGAATCTCTTGAATCTTTGTCTTTCCTAATACGACACTGAATAGATGTGTATGTATGATAGAATCGATCTCTGTATATATGACGGCTTCTTTATAAAAATGTTTAGCTATATGATCCAATGCCATCTTGATCGCATAGGCTTCTCCTTTCTGAATATTCTTTTCATTCTTTAGGTATTTAGTTTTGGTATGTATTCGGATATGATCATCGATATAGATCGCACTGACGAGGACACCATCCTTTAAGCTGGCATCACAGAATATCTTTACTGCATAAGAACCTTCTTGAAGCAGTTCATGCTTCGTTCTATAATACTTATCGACGGCATTCATATAGTTCCTTCATCATGGCAGCTGCCCCATGAGTTTATATGTTTCCTCTACATGTAAAGGCATCTCGTATATATCGTTCAAAGGATCTTTTGTGACATCTTCATATCCTGCCACCAACAGATTAAAATCGATCTTGCCTTTATATTCCTGTATCTTACGGGTCAGGAGCTGTCGGTCATTTCTTACCTTGCTGACAAATAAGACACGATGATCTATGACAGTCAGAGATAATGTGTTTGCGTATAACTCCTCGTTGACCAAGCGATTGTACGCTCTGATTTTTCTTTCCAGTCGTTCCTGCTTTGGATACGATCTTTCCATCTCTAAATACACCAATACCGCAGATGTCTTTGTCCTATCCTTGTGTTTGAATATCAAGACAGCATCCGGCCGATTGGAAGCCTTTTCCAGATATGCTTCTCTTTCATTAAGTATTTCATCCACATACCAGTTCGATACACCTTGTTCGTATGCCTGTTGTAAGATGTCACAAACAGTGGCCACTTGCACTTGATGATACATGTAATAAGGACTGTAGTTTAAAAATGCTTTTGTATTGTCCTTGGCCTCATATCCCATATCTTCCATGTACTGGAGACCTCGTTTCCCTAAAGTAACGATCTTGTATCCGGTCCGGAAACTTGCTGTATGGTTCGCAGGTATGAATGTCCGTTCTACAATTAAATAATCATGTAGCGCTAACTGTTTTAATCTTTCTTTGATCGTCCGTGTTTTTCTACCTTTATAAACAAATAACTGTATATAGTCCATATCCACAAATCCATGCCTTGCTATGCGAATCATCAGGTCGATATCATCATCTAAGATCCTTGGTTTGTTTTTGTTTCCCATAAAAGACACCTCCTTTAGTTATCATAATAAATAGTTTATATTAAAGTAATAGTTACTATATCTATACAGTAGTATCACATATTATAAATAGTTATATCATTAGATATAAGCATATGAAATCAGGCCAATATAGACTCTGATTTAAGGCATAAAGTCGCGTCCCATAAGGTTGTTATAGTTTATATTATTTTATAAGGTAAAATAAGGTAATTGTCCAGAATTTTGAAGTCTAAATAAGCCTTTAAATAAAGGGTTTCAAGACAAAAATCAATGGTGTATGTGTTATAGTATTTACCATAGTATTTACCATAGCAGATACCATAATAAATACCATAGTTTTTCATCCTACATCGACATGATGAACGGCAAGATCCCAAGGATGAAGATGATTGCATAACAGACGGTAATGGCCGTCTGTATCTTACCGTAGTATCGATATCCGCCATATCCCAGGATGGCACAGATGAATACGATCGTAAGTCCTCCGACTTGCTCATCCTGCAATGCTTTCCATGTATCCCGGAATACCTGCTGCACACTCAACAGCAGGTAGGAATCACTGATCCTTGTCATGAACTGAAAGAAGACGAACAACCCAAGAATCGATGAGATCAGGATCACCGGTCGGCGTTGTCCCTTTGGGAGGAGCTGCGATATCTTATACAATAGAAATCTTATCCGTCCCATTCTCCATCACCTTTCTTTCGTCTTTTTATTTTACGGAATACGATCTTTTCTGCCTCTTCTTTCGACAGGAAGTCACGACGCATCAAACTGCGTGCTTCGTTACGGTTCTTCTCTGTATTCATTTCCGCCTGCACATTCTCTCCTTCCTTGTGTGGTACTACTTTTCCGGCATTATACCGATATGGCGGATCCACTTCTACGAGTACCGTTTTGGCGATACGGTTGTCCTCTGTAGATACATATCCGATTCGGTCGGGAAGTCCCTGCAGACCATCGATATCCGGATGGCCGGGAAGGTTTGCGGACATACGCACGGCTCCATCACGCCCCTGTCGGAAGGTCACCTTCGTACCGGCATTCCCAAGGACGGCCTTCAGGAAGCCTTGCTGGAACTGTTCCAGATATTGCGTCATCGGGATCAGTGCCATACCGCCTTTCCTCAGCTCCGCCAACCAGCGCTCGTAGATATCGAACTGCACCTTGTGACATTCATCGATGAAGGTCAGATGTAGCCGTGAATTATCCGGACGCTTCAGACCGATCAGATAATATTTTAAAGAGATATATCCGACGATGATCCGTAGGTCATTGTCATTGAGACCTTTCAGATTGAATAAGATGATGTCACCTTTTTCGATCCACTCTGAAATCTTCCGCAACCCATCATACTTACTATGCATACCGAACATGAGCTTCTTCTTCGGTGTATTGATGAAAGGATCGGTACGGTTCAGGATGGGATCTACCTGCTGTTTATCGAAGCGCCCTTTTAGGAAGACACATGCATCATCCGCATATACATTATCCTTCAGTCGCTCATACAGTCGCTCACGCATCGTTTCATCCTGAAACATCTTTGGGATATCCATGATCGTATGCTCCTCTTCATCCAGTAGGATCGTATTGATCACACTGGTGATCATACGGTCTACCTGTACAGTGACTGCGGAACCGAACAACATCCGGAAATAGTCCAGGATCTCGGTAGAGGGGACATCCTTATTCAATAAGGAGATAGGAAAGATACAATCCTCATACCCAAAATCGATATAATGGATCTTTTCACGCAGCTTCATGATATCATGACCATCCGCCTGCAGCTTCAGCATCATATCGATGACCCCCAGCACACTGGTCTCTGCAGGATCGAAGAACGTGAAGCCCGGTATGTTCTTCTTCCCCTGTACGATAGATGTCAGGATATCGCGCATCATCTCCTCCGCAAAGCTCGATTTTCCGGAACCGGTCTGTCCGGAGATGACCATATGTTTCCGCAGCTGTAGCTGCTTCAGGAAGACCACACGATCCTGCATCGGATGATAGACATGTCCGCATTTGATCCCGGACGCAAATTCTTCCTCCTTCAATGTCCGCTGACCGATCTCAAGTTTGTGTATCCGTTTCAGTATCTCAAGATCCTTCTTATTGTAGAAGGTCGGGATCTGAAACAGGTTCATCAGTTCGTTTCCTGTCAGTTTGGAAAATTTATAGGTATCCCGATAGATCGCCCGAAGCTCCTTTTCTCCTGCTGTCAGATTGATGATCGTATTCGTGATCTCCAGGATCTGGTTTCTCTGGTATCTCGTCTTTCCGGATACCTTGATCATCACCTGCACATCGACATCCGTACTCACACCTCGTAACATGCTCTTCGTTGCACTGTAATTCTTTTCGACACTGAAATCGATCGTGATCCTCGTCTTGTTGCGCATCGTCCCCAGGATGAACAGGAAGATCTGATCATCCCGGAAGGTCGCAAGGCTCTTTTTTGTATCTTTCGCATGATCCAGCACATCATCCGTAAACAAGGTATGTACTGTCGTATACGGCGTGAGCGGTCTCACCGCTTCGAATACGTTCGCCTTATCCTGGAACATGTTCTGCAGGCTGTTCAGGACGAGATTGTTTTCCCGTTCGTCACTCACCTGTAGGTAGAAAGAGATCATCCCGTCCGTTTGGTCCTTACCATCGCAGTCGATGATGAAACGATAATCCAGGATACAGTTAGGATCGAAGAGCTTCGACAGACGATCTCGCAACGATTGACGCCTTTTCGTTCCGGACAATGTCTTCAAGAACATCCGCATCGTATCTACCTGGAACTGATGATCATATCTTGGTAATATCTGATATAACATATTCTGCATTCCTCCTAACACCTATATCTCTCCAAGAGGAGTAAGCATCCGTTCTCCATATCCCAGGATATCGTCCGGTGTGAGCCATTCCGGTTTCTTTTCAGGAGGAAAGCTCTCATACAATGCCTGCATGATCTCGATCTGTTCCCATTCATCATTAGCCCAAAGGTCCCTGGTATTTCGGTTGCCATATCCCAGATAATAGTTACAGTCCTCCACCATCCGGGAGAGGAGCTGATAGCGGAACGTCTCATCATGTTTCAATAATTCTTCTAGTACCATATCTTCACCTCATCTCAATAAAACTCGTTTCGATCGACCATGTCACGAAACGATAGGATCGCATCTGCATCGCTTACGAAGTCGAAACTTTCTTCTACCGGTTCACCATCCGGAGATTTGATCCAATAGCTCAGCGTACCGAATGGATCCATGCCGGAGCGCAGGATGTATCTCTGATATTCATCCACGAGCTTACCGTCTGCCTCCATGATCATCTCCAATTCTTCCACATATATCTTTTCTGTAAAATGGCCATCACCAAGGATCCCCTCCACATACTTGCGCCACCTTTCTTCTACTTCCTTCATCATGATGTTCCAATATTCCTGATATAGGGCCTGATACTGTTCCTCGTATTCCTCATTTTCCGTAAGGGCATCTCTTTCCAGGGCATCTTTCCAATATCCTTCGCTCTCTTCCATCTTTTCCTGTAGTTCATATAAGCGATGGATGATGTCCGCTTTCCTTCCAGTCATATCGGATCCTCCTCTTACTTTTCATAGAAGCCGTTTCCCAGGCTGCTCTCTTCTACCATCTTATAGATCCTCGCTTTCCCATCGATCCACTGTACGCGCATCCGGACCAGATACCGGCTCGTATCGTTCCTATCCGCATGCTGCATCTGTGCAGTGTAGATGATATATACTTCAAAGTCATCATCCGCTATCCTGTCGATAGCGCTGTCCATCGATGTGACCTGTGTTTCTGCCGTTTCTTCTTTTTTGATACGTTTACTCTCTCTTCGCATGGCCGCTAGCTCTTCCTTGCTCAGATCCGGTACCAGTGACTGGTACAACTCATCGCTGAGAAGTTCCTTGACCGGTTCGATACGATCCAGTAAGACATCACTGCTGCGGCCTTCGCTCTTCACTCTCACGAAGCGTTCTGCTGCTCTCTTACAGGCCTCTTCCACATCATTGGGAACAGCCGACTGAGGAGATGGCTCCGTTGTTGGCTTTTTCTGTATCGTGGTACTGCTCTGCTGCGATTTCTCCCTCGTTTCCGATGGCTGATTCATCCATAATATCGTTGCTGCAGCCAGTATGAGCAATGCTGCAGACACGATCGTTTTCTTTTCCATATTTCACCTCTGTCCATTATTTGAATTTGATGTATTTTTCCGGATCCACACTGCCTTCTGTCGTTGCGATCACAGGTGTTGAGTAATGCATCTCCATATGTACATGGGATGCTGTCGAATTTCCCGAATGTCCCTGGCTGCCGATCCGCTGTCCTTTCTTTACGCTCTGTCCTGTCTTGACGTCCGCATCTTTCATATGGCAAAGCAGGATATAGAGTTCTTTTCCTTTATACTTCATTTTCAGTTGGATAAAGTTTCCGGCACCGGCATAAGCACCACCCGGACACATATTTCCAAGGTATCCGCCATCTGCAGGACAGCTCGAGGATGCCTGATATACCTTCGCATCACCGGGAGCGTAGATCGATGCACCATAGGAGCCATCCAGATCGACACCATAGTGGTAATCACCGACCGATGGCCGATTCCCATACCCACTGGTGAGCGTATAGCCCTTCAATGGCGGGATCAATATCCCATCCCCGCTGATAAAATCCAAGGCGTCATAGTAGGACATCACCTTATCGGCATAAGGAGGATCTCCATAGACGCTCCATCCGGTCTTTCCCTTCATGATATCGGAAAATTCCTGTGCTGCTTCCAGTGTCCATCGTCCACCTTTTTCACGATCGATCCATTCGATGAATCCATTTCCGAAATTATATCCACCTAATGCCACCCGGATGCGACCTTCATCGGATGCATCCTTGACCTTCGCCCTTTTCAGGCAATCCTGCAGCTCTTTGATACCGCAGCGGATCGAGTAATGCGGATCCTTGATCCCATTGGGTATCTGCGGATATTTTTTGTTGAACGGCCCTTCTGATGCCTGCATAGGATCACTGCCTGTCCCACCGGATTCTACCTGCATCACTGCCAGGATCAGATCCACATAATCTTCCATGCCTTCCAGCTTGGCGATCTTAGACACATAGGGACGATAATATTCGATGGAGGAACTGAGGTTGTTTTTTTGCGTTTCATTCCCATCTCTCACACCACCGCCAAGGAACATCAAAAACATCATCATGATAATGATAAGGGGAAGGAAAAGGAGAAGGAGCTTCTTAATCGCCTTCATTCAGGATGTTCTCCTCTTCCTGCGGCAGTGTATCTTCTTCCGGTTTTGTTGAAGCCTCATGTTCTGCTGGCACATCCTGTTCGTTTATCGGTCCGCTCTCTTGTCCTCCTTCATCGACATCCATTCCTGCAGGCACACTGTTTGGATCATCCGGCTGCTGCGTAGCTTGTGTAGGTTCTGTGTTCATTTCTACATCTGGGCTGTCTTCAGTAGAAACTGACGATGTTTCTTCCGTTGCATCTTCAGGATCCGTATGTTTCGCAGCTTCTGTAGGGATAGGATCATCATCCGAGCGATCTTTCAGATCATCTTCTGTTTCAGGATCCACTGTTTCCGGAACTCCTTCCACATCTGAGAGATCCGGGGCTCCTGCATCCTCGATAAGATCATTGTCATCATCCATATCGATATCCGACATATCTTCTTCCGCTATATCCGCTTCATCGCTCAGGTCTTCCTCTTCCTGCGTTCCTGCGCTCATGTTCTGTATGTCAGCTGCATGTTCTTCATCGAATGGTTCACCATCATCTCCCGGATCCGTTTCCTGTGCCCCACCATCGATGTCTTCCTGTGTCTCAGAAGTCATTTCATCAGATCCTTCTGTTTCACTCTCTGCTTCTGTAGGCGCACCCTCACTACTTGTGGCAGGACCAGCCTGTCCAGCCAGTTCGCTGTCACCATCTGCAGGTGCTTCCTCATGATCCGCAGAGTCCACATCATCCTGTATATCGTCTTCATACATATCGAGATCTTTTTCATCTCGCAAGGCGTCGTCATCATAGCTGGTATCATATGGATGATCATGATCACGAAGATCACGATCATCACTTTCTCCATAGCCACCTGTGCCAATGCCGTTTCCTTCACCGCCCCCATCAAACGCATCACTTTGTGAAGCAGAGCCTTTCAACTGTCGGTACGTCGACATCAAAGAGGTACCCAACAGCATTCCTTCTGCCACGATCTTTCCATCTTCCATCAGCTTCGACATGATCGTCGGTAGATTCTTGATCACGAATCTGAGTAAGAGGATGAGGATCGCGTCGACCGCCAGCATGAGCAGGACGCTATAGGAAGACACCTTTGTACATAGCTCGACCAGAAAGAAAAGTGCTGTACTGAAGATGATATCCGCAACGATCGTGACCATACACCACATGAGTCTGTCCAGGAACCATTGGCGAGCTTTGCGTCCATGCTTGAGCAGCCACCAGATGAGCTGATACACGCTCAATCCCAGAACGATATATTTTGCGGCCTTTACAGCACCTAAGCCGATACAGATCGCTGCGATGACGATACTGATCGCACCACGATGGATCAACAATACGAAGGACAGGAACATGACCTGCAGTGCAGAACCTCCGTCATGCGTGATGACACGGTTGCCGAATTTATCATATTCATCCTCTGCATTGTCTTGTGATGGTTCGTTCAAGAGGCGTTGTACACGTTTCTCTACCTTTTTGATCGCATCCTTGTCGTCCGATCCGCCGATCTTCGAAAGGTCCGTCGTACCGAAATGGCGGACCATGAACGGCTGTCTTTGTAAGATATCGAAGATGTTCTGCTTGTTCATGATCTCCGGATCGTCCTGCGAATCACCAAATACGAAGGTCTCCGTCAACAGCTGACTCGTCATCTGTTCGAAACCGTTCGCGATCTTGCGTCCATTCTGACCGATGAAGGTGATGAAGGTCATCGATAGGAAGGCTGCAAGTACGATTTCTATGATCTGTTGCCATCGCACGATCCTGGTAAAATCTTTGATGAGCTTATACAGGATGGATGACAATGCAGCGATCAGGAGCACTTTATTGATCCAGGAATTAGGATCGCTCCAATCGAAAATGACCTTGTCGATCATATCGAAGATCTCCTGGATGACCGTAGAGAGGAAACTGGAGGATACCAGGTTATAGATCGTCATGACGAAGAACGAGATCACGAATCCGATCGTCTCGAACAAGGTCGTGATCAGGTTCAGGAAACAGGTGATGATGGTATCTCCATCGAACAGATTGAGCCCTTTGGTCTTCGCCGTCATACTCGAATTGTAAAAATTCTTGATATAATCTTGATCCGACTCCTTCTTCCTTACTTCTTCATCCAGGCTGAGGATCGCATCCGAGAGGAAATCCGAAGTATTGGTATCTGCCTTTTCTTCATCGTTCTTCTCTGCTGTCGTCTCTCCCGGAGAATTACCGTTGCCGATCGCTCCATCCATAGATTCCGCATGGATCCCTGTCGGGACCAGCAGCAGGAACAGCAAGCTCAGGATGGTGAGGCATCTACGCCACCTCATGACTCCGTCTCCTGTTCATCGATATCCTTGAAGGTGCGGAAGGCATCCGAGAACATCGGAAGGATCGCCATCTTCGTCAGGCACTTCCGGTTGTTGTAATCACAGTATAAGAAATTGTGTTGCTTTGCCTGGTCGACACCTTCCTCCTTCGTTCGATCCTGCAGGATAGCGGACAGCGTGGAATTGCCATCCAGATCGAAATGGCACAGGATATGTTGGATCTCGTCCTTGCTCTTCATATTGCCGATGAAGAACTGTCCGGTATTGTTGATGATGGAATCTGGAAGATCGCTCCAGTTTTGCAGGATGATCAGCATATCACACAGCTCCGATCTTGCGATCAGATTGTTGTTCACCAATACGGACATACCACCCGGGACTGTCGAATACAGTTTTGCCTCATCGAACAGCATCGTCTTCGCTTGTCCTTTGTACATACGCAGGAACATGTTCGTGATCTCATTGACCTTTCCCAGGATGAGGGAGAAGATCCGATGTTCCAGATTCCCGGAATCATAGTTATAGGTGAGCGAATCTCTGGAATACACCGGCATCTTCGCGAACGTGATCAGATTGAAGGGGCGATCGAGACGGAACACCTTCGAGATATCGGTATCATCGTCCCCGAAGAACAGGCGGGCCATCGGATCATTGCGCAGGGAATACAGGCTGCGTGCCAGCTTGGGATCCTTGTTCATCATGACATCGACCAACCTTCGCATCGTGATCCGTGTGATCTTTCCACGATGGAGCGCTTCGCTCACCTCCATATATGCTTCATCGACCTGCATCAGATCGACCTCCTGCTGTGGATTGATAGCACGTACCAGGGCGATGATATCATTCTTGGCTGCTGCCAATGCATCTAAGGGAGAATCCGGATGTAACAGGAAGGCATCGAACATACCGTTTGGACAAGATGGATCTCCGATGATGAGGTGAGAGGTCAGATCACCGAAGCGATCCAACAGCTTCACGAGCTTGTGACGGTCACCTTTCGGATCGACTAATAGCAGCCGGTGCCCATAGAAGATCATGGAGAGGAGTGCAAAATAGTTGGCTATCTGTGATTTCCCGGAACCGGTCTCTCCGACAAAGGCCACCGTAGAGGACCCTGTCTGCGTCAATCCCTTGATCGGAGCCTCGATGTCGATCCGTACCGGCAGGTCTGCAGGTCTCGTATAGGTGAGCACGACTCCTTTGTCTGCTTCTCCTATGTATAAGCCACCGAAAAAATTAAAATGCGCAAAGTACAAAACGTCTGTTAGATTCACATACCGGTAACAGCTGTTCTTGTATGGAAACAGGTGTTCCGCAAGCTGTTCCTGTTCACCGATCGCATACGTCAACTGGATCCGTTTCCCTTCGAATCTCTTCTGCAGCTTGTCGCTGCGCTTCATCAGCATGTCCTGCGTATTGGCACGGATGCGCAGCATCATCTGCCAGCGGATCTTGGAATCTTCGATCGATGGATCCACATCTTCTCCGATCTTCGCAAGCTCGAAGGCTTTCTGTGCTTCCTTGTCCTTTCGTCCGCTGCTCTGCCAGTAACGGCGTGCATTCTTATGGATCTCCTCACGTTTTCCGGTCATATTGCTCTTGAAGGTCTGCGTATGTTCCAGATCGAACTTGATGATCGTGTCGACAGGGAAGGTATAGAGCTGGATCTCATTGACTGCCACATTCGCACGATACCCATCCTCCAATCTATCCTGGATGAGTTGATCTGCGATGAGCACTCGAGAATACAGCTCCCGGAATCCACCTTTGTTCTTCAGCGTCTGATAATGATATTCCAGCTCAGTTGCCTGCGGGATCGTGTAATAATCGGATATCGGTATCTCGATCGGGATCGCCAGATAATCATATAGATGCTGTATCTCTTTCTTGTCTGGTCGTTCCACACTCAGATCCATACTTAATTTCTTGTATATCTGTTCATCGATGACCTCACTCAGATCGACCATCCGCTTTTCCAACGGTTCGTTGTTCTTACTCAGCCAACCACTCAACCACTTTTTCTTCAATGGGTCACGATTGTCTGTAAAGCATATATGTATCCGATAGCGATACTTGATACCACTTGTCAGCTGCGCTTTGATATCCTTCATGAAGGAGCGATACAGCTTCTCTGTCTGTGGGTCACCATTCGTCTCATATAACATCTTATAATGCTTTAGGATCTCCTGTTCATCGATGCGCTGTGGCAGGATATAGATCGCTCCCGGCATATTGACGGAAAGGATCTTCCGATGCAGGTTATCGATCAATGTCTGCAGCTGATGATCGGATGCATACAGGCTGTTCATCGGACGGATCTCATAGTGATAACAGATACATTCCTTACAGTAGACGATGTTTCCTTCTCCATAGCTGTAATAAGGTTCAACGTACACACCGATGCACTCTCCCTTCTCTTTCCTTCGATAATCTATGTGTGTGTCCTTGGGAATCATACAGGATGCGATAGTTCTTCACATCCCGATAGTAGAACGTGATCAGCTTGTTCTTGCGGCTCTCTCTGTCGATCTCTGTCAGGAACATCACAGCGCCGATCTCCAGTACCGCAGCGATCGCGATCGACAATAGGATCCCCAATGATCCGAACAGATGATACGCAGGGATACCGATGGGGATCAGTGCAAACAACAGACCCCCCAGCATCACGAGTACCATCCCCCAGCCATTCAGTTCGATCCCGATATAGGGGATATACAACTTCTGCTTGTGTGTCTCGACAGCCGTATAATTATAGGCGCTCTTCATGATGGCCCTCTAGATCTTGACGCCTACGAACCGCAATGCTTTCAGGACGAGATCCCATATCCATGTGAGAGGTTTCGTCAGGAACGAAATGATAGAAGATGGCTCTATCTGCGCAATGATGGTGAAACCGATCAATACGATGAACCCGATGACCACTTCATCGATGACGGACTGCCATTTCCCACCGGTGCGGCGCAGAGATTCCTTTGCGCTGCGCAGCAGGAACACCATGAGCGCCACGAATATGATGAGCAATACCAAATAATAAATGACCTTGAATCCTTCTAATTTTGTAAAATCCATACCTAATACTCCTCCTTTGAAATGATCTTGTTCGTTTTTCTATCGAACAGGAAACGCACCGTACGTTCCTGCTGGAACAGTTCCTTCGTTTCATAGCGGACGTTCACATCTGCCTGTATCTCATCCTCATTCTGTATGGCGGACTGTAGACTGACGAATACCGGTTTCGTATCCGGATCCAATGGTTTCAGCGTTTCCGGATCCTGCATCAGGAGCCGTGCCTGTTCCAGATCAGCGGCATAGGTCGTAAAGAACAACTGGATCGTATTCGTGATCTCCTGCTTCTCCTGTTCCGTACAGTCCGTTCCTTGGATATCTTCTTTTTCTGTCTCCAGTCCTTTTTTCATATCTTCCTTCATAGCAGCTGGCGCAGTTGATATCATCGAGATCGGACGATCCACGATGTAGTGACCATCTTTTTGAATAGAACGTATCGCGATATATGTTGTTTGTCGTTTCCTCTTGCCTTCGTCATCTTTCAGATCGAGAGATACTCTGACATAGGATGTGAGCCGGCCTTCCTCTGTATCAGATGGCTCCACCTGATATACATCTACGGTTTCTACCTCAGCACTCTTGATCTTTTGATCATAGGATACGTTCCAGCTTCCTTTGGTCGTGAATCCCTGTAAGAACTGCTGGCTTTCTTCGCTCTGCGGATATGTAAAATAGTTTATTATATACTCCTCCAGGAAGCTATAGTCGTTCACCGCTACTGCAGGCGTTATGTCCGGTCGTTCCTGAGCAAGGGAACGGAAGCCTCTCAGCAGACCGATGCCTACGGTCAGATACAGAACTGCTTTCTTCGATCGCACGATACGCCGTTGTCGCTTCATCAGCTTCTGTAGATGTGCTTCCAACTCTTCCTTTGTATGTTCTACCTGTCGTTCCTCATTTCCTTCCGGGTGCTCTTGTATATCCTTATCCGGTTGTTTATGTAGCCGTTTGAACAGCATCTTCCTCACTCCTTTCTATCATCCTTACATCGTTTCTATTGGCAGATGTACCAGTCACTGGTACATCATCGTAGATCGAGCCGATAGCCTGTATAGATACCGGAATCATCCTGTAACACATTGCACTGGTACCTCCTTCCACTTGCCGCTCCTGCGGCATTACATTTCTCCAGTGCGGAGGAGAAACTCTCTCCATTGACAAACAGCCATGTCTGTACGCCAATCGATGGGGCTGGTTCCTGTGGCTTCTCTGCTTTCGGAGATAAAGCGGAGCCTGTCATCGTATCTTGTTCTTTCGGCGGCTGTGCAGTTGATGGCCATTCTGTCTTCTGTGGATGCTGTGGCTCCTTTTCCTTTGGCACCTCTTCTTTATCTTTATCTTTGACGATGAGCCGCAGCTCCTTCGTGGCAGTATGGCCGCTGGAATCTTTGACCTGATACGTGATCGTATACGTACCGGCTTTCTTCACATCGAAGCTCCCACGGATCGACACGTCCAGATCACCGTCATAATCACTATAGGCTTTCTTTACATATGCTCTTGCATCGAATGCTTCCTTCACATAGATCTCGACCGTATCCTTCTTGAGTTCAAGGACAGGTGGTGTCGGCGCCACCACCCGGATCTCCTTCATGAATTCTTTTTGTTCTCCATCCTCTCCCACAGCGATATATAAAAGCTTCTTTACCCCCGGGGATGAGGTGTCGATTGTCGGATATAGGATCTTCACAGATGTCGTGGAACGGATCAGATCGACAGGTTCGATCTTTTCGTTCAGTTTCACCTTTTTCGTATCCTTGAATGTGATCGACAGGTCATCTTTATCTGCCGATTTCGGAAATAAGAGATACCAACATCCCAGGCAGAGTAGGAGGACACAGAGGATGAATGTCATATACTGGCTTTTTTTCACTGTGCCTCATGCTTTCTACGCAATAAGAAGAAGGCAGTGCATGTGGATACTCCAAGCAGGAAGATCCATCCGGCTACACTCGTGTGATCGCCAGTATCAGGACCGCCGGATGTCGCAAGCGGCCTGTCCGCATAGACGATCGTACGAAGATTATCGTCACCATTGACCCATTCGTCATCGATCGTGACCTTCACGACCTCATCCGATAGCTGATAACCGGCAGGAGCCTTCGTTTCCTTTATGTATACTGTCTGATATAATAGTCCATCGAATGACGCGACCCCATCCTTCGGATCTGTCTTTTCTGTTTTGATGA